>PDWI01004706.1_pt1 | contig 19175 bp, 12 predicted proteins | sample 1430891 | NCBI WGS metagenome assembly PDWI01 (sample SAMN01162508, study PRJNA174530) | Oral metagenome, whole genome shotgun sequencing project. | biome: Marine environment; feature: Marine mammal; material: Swab sample of the gingival sulcus; isolation source: swab sample of gingival sulcus...
GTTAAGCCAAATTTCGAGACCTTTTTAAACCTAAAAAAAAGCCTCGAAATGCGTGTTAAAATTTAATAATAAGGAAAATAGTTTGTATCTTTGCTTAATGAAATGCCCGGAACCTGAAAAAGACACCCGGCGGAATAAAAATAAGACTTTTAATTATGAATGGTTAATTATTAACAAACGGCACAACAGACACATAATCAACTAAAAATAAAAAAATTACAACAATAAAGCCGTTTTTTTTTGTAGATTGTTGGCAAATAGCAAAAAATAACTCACAATTACTTACGTGAGGGCTGCGCCGTTCATAATTCACAACTCATAATTAAAATAATTAAGCTTTGAAAATTATAAAAATAAACAGATGAAATTACTGAGAAAAAATCACTTAATAAAAAAATATTTTCGATATGATGCTGTTTGATATATTTCAAAAATTATTTGGTGCGCACAAAACTGCCGGCAATACAGACGAAGAAAATTATCGATTGATGATGCTGTATTTTGTTTTATTGCTTTCAAGTATCATAACCTTTATTATTGCATTTATTTCTTTTGTTTTCTTCGACGCAGGTGCCACAGCTTATCTCAATACCGGCTATTTTGTGATTTGCCTTAGCTTTCTTTTTGTACTGAAAATTACTCGAAATTATCAATTAGTTGCAATTGCCCATATTATCTTTTTTATGCTTTTGTTCAGCTTGATAATACTTTTTTATCCGAAGGATAATGCTATTTTGATGTGGGGCATATTCCTGCCTGTAACATTCTCTTTTTTTGTAGATTACAGAAAATATGCTCTATATTCTTTTTTGTTCTTAATTCTGAACTACCTTACATTTTTAGGTATTTATCTGTTTAGACCCGATTCATATTACTCTTTCAAAATAATCCTAAGATATTCCGTTATTTATATACTTTTATATTCCTTTTTCTATTTTTATCTAAAATTACAACAACAAGCCTCAAACCGAAAAGAAAAGCATTTGATAGAACTTAATCATAAGTTGTTGGAAAAAGATAAATACATATCCTCTTTGTCTTATGATTTAAGATTGCCTTTGTCCAATATAATGGGGATATTAAATCATCAGAGGGATACAATTAGCCAAAATGTGGCGGAAGGAGTTGAAATGTCCATTAACACCTTAGCGGCAATTCTTAATAAAATCGCTGAAAAATCAAATGTTGACAGCTTGCGTCTTACCGGACAAAAAACAGAGTTTGATATTGTTCGTGTTATTCAAAAACTAATTCGCTTATTTGAAGTAGAAGCCTATTCAAAATTACGCATTAATTTATCGGTTGCGCAAGACGTTTCATCCACTGTTTATGCCGACAGAATAAGTTTTATGCAAATAATTCTATCAACAATTGATTTTTTGTTCAGTTATTCCGAAAAAGAAAGCCTACGAATTAATATCTCCGTTTCAAAATCAGAAAATAACTTATTTCTTATAAAGTTTAAACCTGAAACAAAAAAAACAGAACTGCTTGACATATTAAATAATTTAAGTGAGCATTTAAAAAGTAATAAAGAATTACAGTTTATTCAAGAAACTGCGGAAACTTTAAACGGAGGAATAAGTGAAGTTGAAGACCCAGAGTGCTTTTGCTTACTTTTGAATTTCAATTTTACGAATGCCGGTCAAAAAACGGATAGCTCGGAAGATTTTAAGCCTTTTGATTTACACAAACCGGCTACGGACAAAAAGGTGATGCTGAAAGATGCCACTGTGCTGCTTGTAGAAGATGATGTATTTAATGCAGATGTGATGATAATGAATCTTGAAGGCTTTGTTAACAATATTGTTACTGCCGGGAATGGCAAAGTGGCTCTTGAGAAATTTTCCGAAACAAAAATCGATATTGTTTTAACCGATATTCAAATGCCCATAATGGACGGATTTAAAATGGCAAAAAAAATTCGGGAAGCAGAACTCGGCACCGATATACATATCCCGATTATAGCAGTAACAGCCAATGTATCGCCGGAAGTAAAAGAGCGTTGCCTTGAAACCGGAATGAATGAATATGTGCCTAAACCGGTAAATTATAATTTGTTGCTTAAAATGATGAAAAACTTGCTGGAAAAATAGCTTATTCGAAAATGCAAGATCAATTCTCTCAGCATCAATCATTTTTTATTTAAACAATTCTCATCGTACAACAATGTTTCTAAATAAAGTTTACGAATACCGAAGCGTTTTTTTATTTTGTCAATACTTTTAAAAATTGTTTCACTATCAACTTTATTATTTCGTTTTTCGGCTATAATCATTATGTTTTTCGGCGTATGTTCCGTAGAAATAAACTCGAAAACCTTTGTTTTATATCCTTTTGCTTCTAAGAGCAAGGCTCGAAGTCCGTCGGTTAAAATAACGGCTTGCCGTTCTTTTAAAATTCCGTGTTTCAAAATCGGATACATCTCATCGGGAAGCTCCATATCTTTGCGCACTTGCTTTTGACAACAAGGAGCAACGGCAATATATTTTGCATCGGCTTTTATTCCCTTATAAATCGCCTCATCCGTAGCGGTATCGCAAGCATGCAAAGCAATTAATATATCCGCCTTGCTGACATTACTGTCAATGATGCTCCCCTGAACAAAGTTTAAGTGCTCGAATTGAGCTTTTTGAGCAATTTCATTGCAAATATTCACCAGTTCGTCTCTCAGCTCAATACCCGTAATCTGCACCTCAGCATCTATTTTACGTATAAGATAATCATACAAAGCAAAGGTTAAATAGCCCTTGCCGGAACCGGCATCGAAAATCGTCAAATTTTGTTCGGATATTTTTTTGATGATATTCTGTTCAATAATTTCAAGATATTTATTAATTTGACGAAATTTATCGTGCATGTCTTTTTTTATCATGCCGTTTGCATGAACAATGCCCAACTCCTGCAACCAAATATTATCTTTTGTATTCAGCCTTATTACTTTTTGTCGGTCGTGTTGTAAATTTGCAAGCGGCTTAAATGTCTGTTCCGAAATACGAATTTTGCATTTGTTGTTTTTATTATACAACAACCGAATGATTTCGTTTGAGGTAAATAATTCGGCATTAAAAAAATCTTGCGCCAAATTGTTTTTTATATGTATCAAGGCTTCTTCCGGTTCAAAATTTTTGGTAATATCTTTGGTCGCATAATTGAAAACAAATGAAAGCCGAAACCCTTTTTTTATTTTTATCGGAGAAATATAAATCTTCTTTAAGTCCGAAGACTTATCTCTTTTATTACTGATAATAAGTTTAATGAACTCATTTTTCTCTACCGACAGTTCTAATTTTTGATAGAAAACATTTTCGTTCTGTGTTGCCATTTTTGTAATTTATAAAGTCAAAAGTAAAAAAGATATGAAGAATTTTGCATAAAATTATTATAATTGCAATATAAATTAGTGCAGGCAAGAAAACTGTCTAATTTTAAGAAACGACCGAAACCGGAAAAAGACACACAACGAAATGATTATAGGAACGGAAGTCGGAAGTTGCGACAAAAACTTTGCGTTCTTTGCGGTTAAACCAAGCCGACGGCTAAAAGTTAAAAGCCAACGGCTGCAAAACATAAACATATGAAAAAGGTATTGATGTTGATGAGACACGGAAAGTCTGACAGAAATCTCGGTGCGCGAGATTTTGACAGACCGCTGAATCAAAGAGGTGAAAAGGATACAAAAAATATCGGAGTTGAACTAAAAAATAAGAATTTAGTTCCGGATTTAATTATTTCTTCGCCGGCGGAAAGAGCAAAGAAAACGGCCGAAAATGTTTCTTCAAAATCAACTTACGGCAAAGAAATAGTCTGGGAAGAGAGTTTTTATTTCGGCTATAATAAAAAATTAATCAAGGAAATAAACAGCATTAAAGATGAAGTGCATAAAGTCTTAATCGTAGGGCACAATCCAACTTGGTCGGATATGACCGAATTTTTCAGCGGAAAATATTTTGACATGAAAACTGCGAATGTATGTATTTTAGAATTTGAAGGCAGTTGGAAAGATTTGAAAGAACAAAAATGTGTTTTTAAAGAAGTTATTTCCCCGAAAGACTTACAGACTTTAAGCGAATGAAGTCAGCGAATAAGAAAAAAATGAAAAAGGCAAAGGCTTAATAACATACAAAATATAAACAGATGAAGAAAATATATTATAGCTTTATTTATATTATTATTTTACTCGGTTTTCTTGCATCATGCAAATCCGACGAAAAAAAAGAAAAGCCGGCTTCTCTTACGGAACCGGCAAATAAAACGGTTGAAGCGAAAGAAAATCCCTTGCACTTGAGCTTTACCGAAGCCGGAAAAGATAAGAAATATTTGCTGGGCGATAAGATAAAAATTACCGGCACAATCGACAGTTTTGCCCCGGCAGATACACTTGTATTGTTTATAAATAATAAAGAAGCGGCACGATTGACCAATGCCAACAATGTATTTGAGTGGGATACGCAACATGCACATACCGGCAAGAATAAAATAGAACTTGAAATTTATACGGAAAACAAACACTACAAAAAAGAAAAAAATATCACGCTTTATTCGGATTTGGTGCCGAAAGAATACGGCTATAAAGTTAAAAATGTATATAAACATGATGTACATGCCTACACGCAAGGTTTGTTCTACCACAAGGGCTATTTTTATGAAGCAACCGGATTAAAGGGGCAATCTACCGTGCGAAAAGTTAAGCCCGAAACCGGCGAAGTGCTGCAAAGTTTTGCTATTCCCAAAGATATATTTGGAGAAGGTATTACACTTTTTAAAAATAAGATTATCCAACTTTCGTGGAACTCGGGAAGAGGCTTCGTCTATGATTTCGAGAATTTCAAACAACTTGATGAATTTACTTACGGCGGAGAAGGCTGGGGACTTTGCAATGATGAAAAATATTTGTATATGACAAACGGTTCGGCGGAAGTAAAAATTATTGAACCCGAAACTTATTCCGTAATTGACCGTTTTGAAGTTTTTGACGATAAAGGTTCCGTAAAATATTTAAACGAATTGGAATATATCGACGGCTATATTTTTGCAAACATTTATCAATACGAAAAAATTGTAAAGTTTGACCCCAAAACCGGGCAAGTCATTGCAAACATTGATTTATCAAATATTTTGCCGATGAATGACTATAAATCGGATACCGATGTTTTAAACGGCATTGCCTATGACAATGCGAATAAACGTTTGTTTGTAACCGGGAAAAATTGGCCCAAACTTTTTGAAATTGAATTGGTAAAAAAATAAGTGCTGTCTATTTTTTTGCCAGCACTTCATTATAGCATTTTCTGCAAAGCGGTTCGTAGATATCTTTTTCGCCAAGCAAAAACTGCTTGTCATTATCGGATAGCCTGTGTGAGTATTGCGCCAAATTTCCGCAATGCATGCAAATAGCATGAACTTTTGTAACATATTCGGCAATAGCCATTAAGCGCGGTATGGGTCCAAAAGGTTTGCCGGCAAAATCCATATCCAAACCCGCCACGATAACCCTTATGCCCTTATCGGCAATTCGGTTGCACACTTCCACCAAAATATCGCTGAAAAACTGCGCTTCATCAATGCCGATGACTTCATAGCCGTTTGCCTTATCCAAGATTTCTTCGGCTTTTTTCACGGGAAGCGAATCTATGGAGTTGGCATCATGCGACACCACCTTTTCTTCGGAGTAGCGCATATCGACTTCGGGCTTAAAAATAATGATTTTTTGTTTCGCAATTTTTGCGCGTTTCATCCGCCGTATAAGTTCTTCGGTTTTGCCCGAAAACATAGAGCCTGCAATAACTTCTATCCAGCCCGCCGTTCGTACTTTTTCCTCTAAAAACATAGCATTTTGTATTAATAATGAATGCAATTTTATAACTTTGCAAAAATATTAAAAACAATGAAGCCGGTTTTATTTATTTTGATATTCTTTTTACTAAGTTTTCAACAAATCACAGCTCAATTCAAAACCGAAGCAGGTGAAATGTTGCACATAATCTGCTCGGAGGAATACAGTGGCAGAGGCTATGCTTTGGGCGGTGCAAATAAAGCTGCCGAGTTTATAAAAAACAAAATTGAAAAATATCATCTCAAAAAATACGACAAAAGTTATTTTCAAAATTTTAAGGTAAAAGTAAACAGTTTTCCCGGAAATAATATGCTTGCTTTCGGAACCAAAAACTTGCAGCCCGGCAAAGATTATATTTTTTCCTCGACGAGTTCCTCATTGAGCGGAACTTTCTCTTTGGCTGTTATCGATGCTGCTCTCATAAAAGACAAAGCCGGTTTTAAAACATTTATTCAGTCGGATTTTTCCGATAAGGTAATCCTTATAGATACTGCCGGTTTGCATTCGGATGATTTTAAAGATGCTTATAATCTTATTACAAAAAGAAACGTATTAAAGGCAAAAGCTCTTATTGTTCTTACGGAAAAAAACTTGATATATGTTCCGTCGATGATACAAAATGATTTTGTTTTAATCTATTTAAGAAAATCGGCATTTGTTTCCGGAGCAAAAGAAGTTACAATAGATGTTGAGAGCAAATATGCCGATTTTCAAACAAAAAATATCATCGGGTATTTGAAAGGAAAATCCGACACAAGCATTGTAATAACCGCACATTACGACCATTTAGGCACAATGGGGCGAAACGTGTATTTTCCCGGAGCTAATGATAATGGCAGCGGAGTAGTTGCGCTTTTAAGCTTGGCAAAATACTTTTCGCAACAAAAGAAACTGCCTTATACGCTGGTGTTCATATTTTTTTCCGGTGAAGAAATCGGTTTGCAAGGCTCCTATCATTATACGCAATATCCTGCTTTCCCTTTGGATAAAATCAAGTTTTTGCTGAATTTGGACATGGTTGGCAGCGGTGATAAGGGTATTCAAATTGTAAACGGTTCGGTTCATAAGCAACAGTTTGATACCATTCGGGCAATTAATGAACGAGAAAAATACTTGCCGGAAGTTAAGATTAGAGGTGCAGCCGCAAACAGCGACCACTATTTCTTTTCCGAAAATGGTGTTCCGGCTTTTTTTATATACACTTTGGGTGCTTATAAAGAGTATCATAATATTTATGATAATGCCGAGCATATTCCTTTAAGCAAGTTCGACGAATTAATGCACCTTATAATTGATTTTATAAATAATATTCAAAATAGCAAAACCCCGTAAATTTTACATTCATGAAGTCTGATACCATAAACATAGCCATTCTTGCCGGAGGCAATTCTTCGGAGTTTTTTATTTCTCTGAAATCTGCCGAAAACATTGCCAAAGAAATTGATAAAAGCAAATATACCGTATTTCGGGTTCAAATTAAACAAAACGAATGGACTTTGTTGGATGATTTAAGTTGCGGCATACCCATTGATAAAAATGATTTCAGTTTTTCGTATAAAGGGCAAAAAGAAACATTTGATTTAGTTATTTCTGCCATTCACGGCACTCCGGGCGAAGACGGTTTGTTGCAGGCATATTTCGACATGCTTTCAATACCTTATGTCGGAAGCGGCGTATTAGCCTCATCTTTAACCTTTAATAAATATTATTGCAACAAATATTTAAAACAAACGGGAGCGGTAAATATTGCCGAATCGGTGCTTATCCGAAAAGATAAAGCTTATTGCCTTGATGAAATCATTGAAAAAACGGCTTTGCCTTGTTTTGTAAAGCCTGCTGCGGGCGGTTCCAGCTTCGGAGTAAGCAAAGTAAAGAAAAAAGAAGATTTTGAAAAAGCCGTAAACGAGGCACTCAAAGAAAGCAATGAGGTTATTGTAGAACAATTTATTGAAGGTAAAGAAATACAATGCGGTTTATTTAAGACAAAAGGTCGCTGCGTGGTATTGCCTTTGGTTGAGATTGTTTCAAAAAATGAGTTCTTTGATTATCAAGCAAAATACGACCCTGATTTTGCCGATGAAATCATTCCGGCAAGAATATCGGGAGAACTCACTGCAAAATGTCAAAATATTTCATCGAAATTATATGACCTTTTGAATTGCAAAGGCATTGTTCGAATTGATTTTATTCTGCAAGGCGATGCCTTTTGGTTTCTGGAAGTCAATACCGTGCCCGGAATGACCAATGAAAGCTTGGTGCCGCAAATGATAAAAAAAACGGACATGACCGTTAAAGAGATTATGTCCGTTCTAATTGAAGATACATTAAAAAACAAATAACAAGCTCTTAGCCCGCATCTCGAAAACTTTTTCAAAAGTAAAGCCAAACAGCGAACTTTTTACAATTTCATGATTTTTGGCAAATAGCAAATTCCCTCTTGTAGAAGAGGGTGTAGGGAGATTGATTTTGCTACGCATAAAAACCTATGAAACAATACCTTGCAAATTTAGCTTAGTAAAATTATTAATAAGGTAATAAGGTTTATTTTTTTAGATGTTTATTACTACTAAGGTTTAAACGGAAAATAAGGTTTTTGTCTTAATTGAAAACGGCGCAGCCCTCACGCAAGTAATTGTGAATTAAAAGTTATTTCGCAAAGAGCAAGCGTCAAAATCCCTCTTGGAGAAGAGGGTGTAGGGAGATTGATTTTTTCAAAAACACTAAACTGCAAAAAATCAACAACTTGCAAAGTTAGTTAGATGAAATTTCGAAACTTTTTCAAAAGTAAAGCCAAACAGCGAACTTTTTACAATTTCATGGTTTTTGTCAAATCGCAAAATTCCCTCTTGGAGAAGAGGTTGTAGGGAGATTGATTTTCTCAAAAACACTAAACTGCAAAAAATCAACAACTTGCAAAGTTAGTTAGATGAAATTTCGAAACTTTTTCAAAAGTAAAGCCAAACAGCCAACTTTTTACAATTCCATGGTTTTTGGCAAATAGCAAATTCCCTCTTGGAGAAGAGGGTGTAGGGAGATTGATTTGTAAATTGAAAATTGAAAGTTGAAAATTAAAACCCGATTAGAGCGGAAAGCCGGAAGTTGGAAGTCGGAAGTCGGAAGCCGGAAGAGTTTTAATTGAGAATTGAAAGGTAAAAAGTCTGTTTGCAAAGAGCGCAACAGCAAATTCCCTCTTGGAGAAGAGGGTATAGGGAGATTGATTTTTCCGGAAACACTAAACTGCAGAACATTAACAACTTGCAAAATTAATGTAGCCGGCATTTCGAGACTTTAAAAATCTCGAAATGCAGCTTAGTCTTCGGGCTTAAAAATAATGCCTTTACCGTTTTTTGCATCTGTTTTCACCAAGAGTTCTTTGTCGAAACGAATATGTTTGATATAATCATCCTCATACATTGCCGGAATATTCTTCAAAAAATCGGTATTAAAAAAGCCGTCGTTTTTAAATGGGTTAATTGTCCAATAGGCAACTCTGAAAGAGGTTAAGTTTTGAAAAAAATGCGTTCCCTGACTGGGTTCTATTTGATAGTTTTCAAGTCCGGACTCAATAATTACGCGCGCACCGGAAATTTGCGCCCATACAACCGGTATGCCGAGCCAAGGGTCGCTCGAACCCCATCTTCCCGGACCTGCCAAAATATAATTTCTGTTTTCTTCCTGCAATTTATTATTCAGCATTTCAATAAGCTCACTGCACTTTTGATTATTAACAGAATCGAAAGTTTCCGGCTTAACATAAATTAAATCCTTTAAATTTCGAATAATTCCGTGTCCGAGAACTTTTTCCGAATAGATTAATCCGCGGGGCAAATCGCTGTCCGAAAAGCTTATTTCATCTTCTACAATTTCTTTTACAACCGGTCTTATCTGTAAGAGATTGAATGATTTCTTTTCGTTTGCAGGAGGATTCAAATTTACGGCAAACTCTATTTCAACAGCATTGTTCATGGCATTTTCGCAGATTTTCATTATGTCCATGATTATTCCGGCCAAAGGAAATGAATTGTATTTCAACACATTGGCAAAGCTTATTATTCTTTTGCCTTTATATATTTTGCCTTCTTTTAGTACATTGTCCTGAAAATCATAAACCGAAGAAATATCATAAATCGATTCGTCTTTCACCGCTTGTTCTATATCATAGCACCTGTAATTAACACTCTCATCGGTAGATGCAACAAAACTTTCCGGCGCAAGGTCGAGTGCAAAAAAGTCTTTTTGCGTATCGCGAAGCGCTATTCCGGGAGAAGATAATTGCAAAACTTTTTTCGGATGTGCCGGAGAAAAACGCAAAGTTCTTTTGCCTTCGACAATATGCTTACCCAAACCCAGAGCTACATTTACAATGCCTTCTTCCGGTTTTTCGTCTTCAATGGGATAAAAATTCACGGAACGAATCACACCCGAAAAAGTAGGATAAAACCTATTTTCATATTGCGTACCGCAAATTTCTTGTAATACAATACCCATTTTTTCTTCATCGATAAGATTTTTGGTTGCTTTCATATATGCCTTTGTTTCCTTATAAAAAACCGAAGCATACACCGATTTTATTGCCGTAAGCAATTGTTGCATATTTTCTTCCGGACTGCCTGTGTTTGCAATCATATAAGTTGCATATACTCCGGCAAAGGGCTGATAATGTGAGTCTTCCAAAACACTTGAAGAGCGTATGGCAATAGGTTTTTTGATAACATCTAAAAAAGCCTCCAAATCTTCTTTAAGGTCTTCTCTTAATTCGGCTTCTATAAATTTGTGAAGAATTTCATCGTTTGTTTTTTCCGAAAGAGCAAAAGGATAAAGATGATTATCTTCCATAAAATTATCAAAAACTTCGGTGCTTATCACTACTGTTCCGGGAATTTTTATAGCAACATCATATTTATCGAGTTCCGTATGTTTTTTTATGAGAGCATTTAAAAAAGCTAATCCACGAGCTTTGCCGCCCATGGTGCCTTTGCCTATTCGCGAAAAGCTGATGGAATCGTCAAAGCGTTTTTTATTAAAAGCCGCAATAACACCTTGCGACTGTAATTTTCTGAAATGAGCGATTGTGTTATAAATAAAGTTTCTTATTTCCGTAAGATCTCCGAAGAAGTCTTCTTCGCTCAAATTAGCAAAGAAATCGGCAAGCGGAAATAAAGCACGAGCATAGAGCCATTTCGAAATATGGTTTCTCGAAATATGGTAGTGCAAAGCTGCATCCGGAATTTCTTTAACGGCTTTCTGCACTTCTTTTAAATTGGCAGCCTCTCTGATAACATGTTTTGTCGCGGGGTCAATAAACCTAAAAGCTCCAAAAGCAAAATACAGATTCATAAATTCTTTTAACTGCAAAGTTAAATTCTCTGAATATTTATGAATAAAGCCGACATTTAGTTCTTTTGCTCGCGCTCTGTTTTTCAGATTGGACGATTGAAGTAAAAAAGGCAAAAGCGTATTTTCTTTTTGTATTTTTTTCAGAAATTTTATTCCCGCATCCGGGTCTATTTTACCCTGTGCCGGAAATTTGGTATCCGAAATAACTCCGAGCAAACTGTCTTTGTATTTGTTGTATATCTGTTCGGCTTCTTCATAGTTTTTTGCCAACATTATTTTAGGTCTGCCTCGCATTCTGCCCATTTGCTGATGCTCATTTAAGCCTTCGGTCATAAATTCTTTCGATTGTGCCAGCAGGGTTTTGTACATATTCGTTAAATAGCCCGAATAATATCTGATAGAATCTTCAATCAACAGAATGGCTCTTACACCGGCAGCAATATCTTTATCTGCATTTTTTTTATCTTCCAAAAGTTTTATGATTGCCAATAAAATATCGGCACTGCCAAGCCAACTGAACACATAGTCAATGCCGCTGAGGTCTTCTTTGCTGAGCATTAAAGACACCTCTCGCGAAAAAGGTGTCAGCACAACAACAGGCTTGCTCGGATACTTTCGTTTGATTTCTTTTGCAAATTCAAAAGCATCAAACTTTTGCCCTACGTTGAGCATTGTTATCACCAAATCAATATAGTTTTTTTGTATGGTTTTTAAGGCTTCTTCGGCAGTTTCCACATGCATAAAACGCGGGGGGTAACGTAAATTTAAGGAAACATACTCATCAAAAATTTGCTCCTCAATTCGTCCGTCTTCTTCCAAACTGAATGCGTCATATTCGCTGCAAACAATCAATACGCGGTGAATACGTTCTTGCATTAAATTATTAAACGGGGTTTCTCTGAATTTTATCGGATTGATAACTTTATGCGGCATAAAAAAATCTTTTTAAGAATAAAGAAAAAAGGCGGAATTAAAAAATCCCGCCTTTAACAACTAACCTAAAACTTACTATGAAAAAAACACTTTATGAGTATTAAACTCACTGCAAAGGTAAACTTAATTTTTTAAATGCAAAAAATATTTACAAAAAAATTACTTTTTTTTCGTCTTTACCGGTAATAGTTTTTTAGCACTATAGTTTTTATACCTGACTATCAAGCCCTTTACAATTAACAATTGTCATCAACGATTGATTTGCGTTTTTTGTTTAAGCTGAATTTCGAGACTTTTGAAGAAGTAAAACCAAACAGCTAACTTTAATCCTTATAGAAGCTTCAAAAGTCGGAAGACCGAAGGCGGAAGAAAATTAAAAGGTAAAAAGTCATTTCGCAAAGAGCAAACGTCAAATTCCCCCTTGGAGAAGAGGGAATTTGCAATTTGCCAAAAATCATGAAAACCGCAAAAACAGACACAATATAATATTCTGTCCCTACTTTTACCGTGCCGTGCACCGTTTAATTCACCATTTTTTATTCGTAATTTTTAACTTTTACTTTTGAAAAAGTCTCGAAATTCGACTTAAAGGCTACCGATTAATTTTTTTATATTCAAAAAAAACTTATACTTGTAAATTATCTAAAAAAAAATATTAATATATTATGAAATTTATAAGTGCAACAGAAGCCGTAAAGGTAATTAAAACAGGCGACAGGGTACATCTAAGCAGTGTGGCTGTTACGCCTAAAAAACTTATTGACGCAATGGTGGAACGCGGAAGAAAGCAAGAGTTCCATGATGTAAAGATACAACATCTCCATATTGAACACGAAGTAGAATTTGCAAATCCTGAATTTGAAGGAATATTTGTTTCCGAGCAATTTTTTGTGGGAGCTAATTTAAGAAAACAAACACAAGCCGGTTATGCCGACTATATTCCTGTTTTCTTACACGAAACGCAAAGGCTTATACGCGAAGGCTACTTGAAAGTAAATGTAGCCATGATCATGGTTTCGCCTCCCGACAAGCACGGATATGTTTCGCTGGGAACATCAGTTGATGCTACTCTTGCGGCTATTGAAAGTGCCGAGCATGTTATCGCACTCGTAAACCCCAATGTGCCGAGAGTATGGGGAGATGCCATGATACACAAAAGCGAAATAACAATGTTTGTGGAAGATGATATTCCTCTGTATACAAGTGAAGCGGGTGAATTAAGCGAAACAGATGTTAAAATCGGGAAAAATGTAGCCGAATTGATAAAAGACGGTGCTTGTTTGCAAATGGGCATAGGCAGTATCCCAAATGCTGTTTTGGCACAATTAGGCAACCATAAAGACTTAGGAGTACATACCGAAATGTTTGCAGACGGAATATTGCCCTTAGTAGAAAAAGGTGTTGTAAACGGAAGATGCAAAGAACTGGATAAAGGAAAAATGGTTGCATCTTTCCTTATGGGTTCTCAAAAATTGTATGATTTTATCGACGACAATCCCGGCGTATTGATGAAAGATGTCGGCTACACAAACGATGTAGCAATAATTCGTAAATTTAGTAATTTTGTGGCAGTAAACTCGGCACTATCCGTTGATATTACCGGGCAAGTTTGTGCCGACTCTATCGGAACAAAGTTTTATTCGGGTGTAGGCGGACAAATAGACTTTATAAGGGGAGCAAGCCTCTCGAAAGGAGGTGTTCCCATTATAGCCATGCCATCTGTTACTGCAAAAGGGCTGAGTAAAATATCTCCGGTACTGCTTGCCGGTTCGGGTGTTGTTACATCTCGCACACACATGCACTGGTTGGTTACCGAAAACGGTGCGGTCAATCTCTACGGAAAAACTTTACAAGAACGGGCAAAAGCTCTTATCTCAATAGCGCATCCGACCGCACAAGAAGAGCTTGACAAAGCAGCCTTTGAAAGATTTGGACCACATTTTCATTTCGTCAGAAAATAAGGTGGCTTAATCCGCATTTCGAGACCTTTGCTATATTGTCAGCAAATTGCAAATCCCTCTTCTCCAAGAGGGATTTTGCTATTATACTCTTTGAGCTTAAGAATTACCGATATATTAGGTTTATTTTTTTGATTATCTTTACTACTAAGGTTTAAACTGAAAATAAGGTTTTTGTCTTAATTGAGAACGGCGCAGCCCTCACGCAAGTAATGATGAATTAAAAGTTATTTCGCAAACAGCAAGCGTCAAATTCCCTCTTGGAGAAGAGGGTGTAGGGAGATTGATTTTGCTACTCATAAAAACGTATTAAACAACACCTTGCAAATTTAGCTTAGTAAAGTTATTAATAAGGTAATAAGGTTTATTTTTTTAGATGTTTATTACTACTAAGGTTTAAACGGGCAATAAGGTCTTTGTCCACGCAAGTAATGATGAATTAAAAGTCATTTCGCAAACAGCAAGCGTCAAATTCCCTCTTGGAGAAGAGGGTGTAGGGAGATTGATTTCACCGCCCATAAAAACCTATAAAACATAGTTTAGTTTAATTGAGTGAAATTATTAATAAGGTAATAAGCTTGATTTTTTTGATTATCTTTACTACTAAGGTTTAAATGGAAAATAAGGTTTTTGTCTTAATTGAGAACAGCGTAGCCCTCACGTAAGTAATTGAGAATTAAAAGTCATTTCGCAAAGAGCAAGCGTCAAATTCCCTCTTGGAGAAGAGGGTGTAGGGAGATTGATTTCATTGCTCATAAAAACCTACAAAGCAATACCTTGCAAGCTTAGCTTAGTAAAATTATTAATAAGGTAATAAGGTTTATTTTTTTAGATGTTTATTTCTACTAAGGTTTAAACGGAAAATAAGGTTTTTAACAATTTTTAATTACTTGCGTGAGGACTGCGCCGTTCAAAAAAATTAGCTGTTTGGCTTTACTTTTGCAAAAGTCTCGAAATGCGGGTTAAGGAGTATAAAAAAAACTGCCCTTTTCAGGACAGTTTTTTATTTTTAAAAGCTGCGGAGAGAGAGGGATTCGAACCCCCGGTACCTTTCGGTACAATGGTTTTCAAGACCACCGCATTCGACCACTCTGCCATCTCTCCCAAAAGCGGCTGCAAATATAAAAACTATCTTTTAATATTCACAAATTATTTTTACTTTTTATTTCTTCATGCAAAAAAAAATATATTACAAGCACTTAAGCCAGATTAAAATCAACATATTGCTGATTTATAAGAAGAAAGCGAAACACACAAGCACAACAAACTAATTTACTTACACTTACAAGCAAAGCACTGATAAATAAAGGAAAGCCGAAGCATAAAAAAGTATATTTTTACAAAAAAAAAGCTGCCTCAAGTTTGCTATATTTAAGAAATAAGCTATATTTGCGTGTAAATTTAATTATCTAATCACTAAAAATTATTTTATTATGAACAAAGGAGAATTAATTGATGCAATTGCAGCAAACTCAGGATTAACAAAAGCTGACTCAAGAAAAGCCTTAGACGCATTCATTGAAGCAACTGAAAACACATTAAAAAAAGGTGAGCGAGTAGCTCTCGTAGGTTTTGGTTCTTTCAGCGTTTCTAAAAGAGAAGCAAGAAAAGGAAGAAACCCCCAAACTAATAAAGAAATTAACATTCCCGCTAAAAACGTAGTTAAATTTAAAGCAGGAACAGACTTAGTCAGAAAAGTTAATTAATTATTCCTTACACCTTACAAAAAAGGGATACAATCGTATTCCTTTTTTTTATTGCCGAAAATACAAGCCCGGAAGATTTTATCCGGAAAAACCAAACAATAAAGCATCGCCTGAATGACTAAAAAATTAATTAAACATTTAAGCAATTTTGTTACCGAAAATCGTTTTTCTTTATTCAACAAAATCGTACAAGACAGAACACGATACATGACCCTTGTGCTGGAAAATATTTTTCAGGCACACAATGCAAGCGCAGTACTGCGTTCCTGCGATTGTTTCGGGGTGCAAGACGTGCATATTATTGAAAACGAAAATAAATATACCTTGAACCCCGATGTGGCACTCGGCTCATCAAACTGGCTGAATATACAGCGCTACAACGCAACAGAAAACAACAGCCTTGCGGCAATAAACACTCTAAAAGAAAAAGGCTACCGTATTATTGCCACAACACCGCACACAAATGATATTAGTTTAGAAAATTTTGACATAAGCAAAGGAAAGTTTGCCCTTATGTTCGGCTCCGAATTGCCCGGGCTGAGCAAAATTGCCTTAGATAATGCCGACGAATTTCTTAAAATTCCCATGTACGGATTTACCGAAAGTTTTAATATTTCCGTATCGGCTGCCGTGATATTGCATCATTTATCGCTCAAGCTCAGACAGTCTGAAATTGACTTCACCCTTTCTCAAAAAGAAAAAGACGAGATTATTCTGAATTGGCTGAAACAAAGCATAAAGAAATCGGACTTGATTATTGACGAATTTTTAAAAGACCAAAAATAATACAGCATGATGACCCAAAGACAAATATTTTTTCGACATGTAGGGCAAACATCGCCCAATCCCATGGCTTTGGAAATTGTAAAAGCCGAAGGAATTTATATGTATGACAACAAAGGGAAAAAATATATTGATTTGGTTTCCGGCGTTTCTGTCAGCAATACCGGACATCGACACCCCAAAGTGGTGCAGGCAATAAAGGAACAGGCTGACAAATATTTGCATCTGATGGTATATGGCGAATACATACAAAGTCCGCAAGTAAGATATGCCGAATTGCTCTGCAAACATCTTCCGGACAAACTAAACTCGGTATATTTTGTAAATTCCGGCAGCGAAGCTCTTGAAGGCGCATTAAAATTGGCAAAAAGATTTACGGGGAAATCAAACATTGCAGCCTTTAAGAATGCCTATCACGGCAGTACGCACGGAGCATTAAGCCTGATGAACGACGAACATTTAACACAGGCGTTTCGTCCCTTATTGCCGGGCATAACACACCTTATATATAATGATACTCGGGAGCTGAACAAAATAGATGAACAGACTGCCGCCGTAGTTATTGAAATTATACAAGGAGAAGGCGGTATTTTGCCGGCAAGTTCGGAATTTCTGAAAGCATTGAGAAAACGCTGCGACGAAACCGGCACGCTCTTAATTGCCGACGAAATACAAACCGGATTTGGAAGAACCGGAAAATTATTTGCATTTGAACACTACGACATTGTTCCGGATATTCTTTGCATTGCCAAAGGAATGGGAGGCGGAATGCCTGTCGGAGCCTTTGTTTCCGACAGAGATATTATGCAAAGCCTCACCTTTAAGCCCATGCTCGGACATATAACAACTTTTGGCGGACATCCCGTATCTGCGGCTGCCGCGCTGGCAAGTCTTGAAGTACTTTTGGAAGAAAACTTGATTGAAGATGCAAATCGCAAAGGCGAAATATATATAAACGCCTTAAAAACTCACCCGAAAGTAAAATCCGTAAGAGGCAAAGGCTTGTTTCTTGCCTTTGAGTTAGAAGGCGAAGACAGCGTTGAGAAAATTATACAAAAAGGTGTTGAAAGCGGTTTTATCAGCGATGCGTTCCTGTTTGACAATACACGTTTTCGAATTGCTCCGCCGCTTACCATTACGGACAAAGAAATAAACGAATCTATTGAACTGCTAATACAAGCCTTAAACAATGCGCTTCAATAAATGAATTGAGAACGGCGCAGCCCTCACGCAAGTAATTGAAAGTTGAAAATTAAAGCGGGAAGAATTAAAAGGTAAAAAGTCTGTTTGCAAAAAGCGCAACAGTAAATTCCCTCTTGGAGAAGGGGGTGTAGGGGGATTGATTAGCAAATTATGAATTATAAATTGTTAATTATGAATGAATTGATAGTTAAGAATGAAAAACATTTAAAATCCAATTAAAGCCGGAAGTTGGAAGCCGGGAGTTGGAAGAGTTTTAATTGAGAACGGTGCAGCCCTCACGCAAGTAATTGAGAATTGAAAGGTAAAAAGTCTGTTTGCAAAGAGCACAACAGCAAATTCGAATGAATTGAGAGTTAAGGATGAAAAATATTTAAAACCCGATTAAAGCCGGAAGTTGGAAGAAAATTGAGAACTACCAATTGTTAAAAACCTTATTTTCTGTTTAAACCTTAGTAGAAAAAGATAGCCAAAAAAATAAACCTTATTAGCTTATTAATAATTTTACTTAATTAAACTTGCAAAGTATTGTTTCACAATTTTTATAGGCAACAAAATCAATCTCCCTGCGCCCTCTTCTCCAAGAGGGAATTTGACGCTTGCTCTTTGCAAAATAACTTTTAATTTTTAATTCATCATTACTTGCGTGGACAAAAACCTTATTTTCCGTTTAAACCTTAGTAGAAAAAGATAGCCAAAAAAAATAAACCTTATTAGCTTATTAAAAAATGCTTGCCGGAGGTAAATCTTAAGCGCAAAGGATGCAAAATTTAGCAAAAAGCACAATAATCTACAAAAAACGGCTGCTAATCGTATTTTCGTGTAAAAGATTTGCAAGAAGAGAGATTTTTTTTACTTTTGGATGAAATTTAACAATAATTACTAAACAATTTTTTAATCATGAAAAAAATAAGCTTTACTCTGATTTTTATTCTAACTTGTTTGTTTGTGGGAATATTCAGCCCGCAAGCACAAGCGCAAGTACTCATTTCTAAAGAAGAAGGCACGGCGGACGAATCAGCCATGCTCGAAATACGCTCCACGGATGGCGGTGTGCTTATACCACGCATGACTTCCGGGCAACGCCAAGCAATTACGGCAAAAGAAGGTTTGTTGGTCTATGATACCGATGCACAGGCTTTCTTTATTTACGGAAAAGACAGCAAAGGGGATATTACATGGTGCAATATTTCCAAAGATGCCGGACTGTGGTCTCACACCGGAGATACGATAGTATATTTATCAAATACTGGTGCTAAGGTAGGCATAGGCACCACAAACCCGAATAAAAAATTGGTGATACAAGCCCAAAATGATAAGGACACCTTAATGGAGATTCGGGACAAGGACGGTAATCCTTTGGTGGTTATTACGCCGAATTTGACAAAATTTAATATCATAAAAGAAAATGCCGGTGCAGCA
>PDWI01004326.1_pt1 | contig 19173 bp, 14 predicted proteins | sample 1430891 | NCBI WGS metagenome assembly PDWI01 (sample SAMN01162508, study PRJNA174530) | Oral metagenome, whole genome shotgun sequencing project. | biome: Marine environment; feature: Marine mammal; material: Swab sample of the gingival sulcus; isolation source: swab sample of gingival sulcus...
AAATAAGTTTAACTGGACGGGAATTTTTCCTTGAGCCTCTTTATATCGTCTATATACTGCAACGACTGATCAAGATAAAAGGCCAGGGCTTTGGCAAAATGTTTTCCGACAAGACCATTAACCAAAACCTGGCTGATTTCTCTGTGGCAGGTCAAAATAAGCTGGGATCGATAGAAGATAAGCCATTCTTCTTCAGACATATCCTGAACCAGGATCTCGAGAGCCTTGCGGGCTCTGGGCTGATACATCCAGAAATACATCAGATCAAGGGCATTAACGATGCTTAACTGCTCAAGGCTCCGTGCTTCCCGTCTCAGGGTTTTTATCGTTACCTTGGGTGACTGGAGTACGGTAAGAACATCTTCTTCGGGAAAGAGTAAATCAAGCTTTGAAAAGACTGAGAAAACCTGGGTGATTTTCCGCTGGTAGCCTTGCAACTGCGCCCTGATATTGGTTTGCCTGTCAGCCAGTCCTTCTATGACCGCTGCAACGCAATCTGAGGCAAATTTTGAGATTATCGCAGCCCATTTCTGCAAAATACCGGTTACATCAACAACGCCGGCACCTCCGAGTATCAGAGCCAAAAGGGTGTTGAGTAATATAGCTACTGGAATGGCCAGAATGGAACGAAAAAAATTACCGATCGTCGCCCCCCGAGGCAAACCTCTGATGGCATTATGACTTGAAATATATATGCCGTTCACCAGTCCCATAACGGTATAGAGCAGTACCGGATTTGTCGACGTGGTCACCCCCATTCCCTGATCAAGCAATACCGTCTTGGCAAGATAATCAAGAAGGGGAACTGAAAAACCGGTATAGAGCAGCGAGTCAGATATTCTGCTCCAGCTTACCAGTGAATTCCAGGGAAGCAACGGGGAACGCCGTAACCCTCCACCTCCCAGTACTGACTGGATGATATTTCGTGACCCGGTTATCCCGAACCAGATAAAAGCCCCAAAATAGGTAAGAACCCACCAGTCCTTCGTGAGGAAAAAGGTCAAAAAGGCCGGAATAAATCCAAGCAGCACCTTAGCGGTGTTTTTCACATTGGTATTGAGATATTTCCAGGGCTCATTCACCGTTTCTCTGACCTGTTTTTCCTGAATTTCAATTCCTTTATCGCCCTGTTTGGTAAGACCTCCTAAGGTACCAATATTCCCTGTTTTTCCTGTATGCAGGATAAGCCTGTCAAGGGTCCAGTTTACCCATTTTTTCATGTTCGGCGCACCCTGACCGATATCATGGGCAGAAGTAGACGAGACCCGTTTACCTCGGGTGTGATAGTTTTTCGTTATCTCGGCACTCATCGGTATAAGGCGCCGTTCCATATAACCTTTTTTTCCATAAAAGATGCGGCGCGCTCGGGCTGGTAAGGTGTCAATGACGACAAATCCCATACCGTAACGATGTTCCGCCTGCCCCGTTGAGCCGGATCCCACCCGTGACTTAATGGTCCGTTTTCGGTAACTGTTATGAAAGGACTCCAGATCAGAGAGGATATCTATCAGCTGGAGTTTACGTTTTTGTAATTGTAATAACTCTTCTGTCAGGACGAGTGATTCGTCTTTTCCGTCAGAACCTGTTTCCATGCGGTTTCTTATCCGCTGCTGTTCTTCATCCTGATCAAAAATAATATCCCGGATGGCATTCTTGAGATTGATCACATTGTCATCGCTGAGGGCCTGTTGCAATTTGCTTATCAGCTGATAATGATATTCCGGGTTTTTCAGCTGCACGGCCTCTCCGTGCACGGTGGTATTGCCTACTGTTACCCCTGCACTCATGCCATAGCTGGCATTTTTGAGGTTATAGGCCTCAATATGGGTAAACATTCCTGCTCCAGCATAGAGCAATTCCAGGGTGTCCTGGGCTGAAAGATCAGTGAGATTCAGAATAAAATTCGAGCTGGGATGCAGGCTCAACAACCGGAGCAGAATATCATGCAGTCCGCTGTTCAAAAAACCAGGAACTTCCGGCCCATCCTGGGGAACCGTGGGATCATGAACCTCAGGGTTTCGTGAAGGCAGGAGGTATTCGGCAATAATCATCTCCACCGTCACTGTCTTCATCTTCTCGAGGTTGATTTTCTCCCGCTCGTTGGCTCGAGGACTGCCCTTTTCAGCATGGGCGACCGTTGCGACATAGTCAGAGATGGTATTGAGAATAAATCTGGCCAGATGCAGGATAGAAGGCTGCCCCTTGCCCACAAACAAGAGGAACTCTTCCCTGAGCAACGGGGCAAGATTGAGACCAAAGACCTGATTTACCGTAAGCCTGTGTTTTTTATTAAAGACCTCTAATACATCAAAGACATATTTTTGCTGGTACTGAGAGACATTACGCCCTTCTGCCATAAAATTTCGAACGGTGTCTTTTTTTAGAAATTGCAGGAAGGCATTGTTATCTGGGAACCCATTGGGTTCCCAGGTAAATCGCACATATTTCCCCCTGAAACGGGTCGAGATTTCGATACCCACCCGGACTTCGATATCAAGGATCGTGCCGGCTTCCAGCAGCTCCGCTATCACGTCAGGCTGGACATAATTATAATAGACGACGGTCAAATTACGAATGCCCTTGATCCAGGCATCCATAATAAGATGGGTTGGCGACTTCCTGCCTTTGGTATTCGCATCATGGACATGGCCATCAAATGACAGCTGATTCCACTCCTCCGGCATTTCTACCAGATGATATTTTGCCAGTTCTTTTCGTATTGTCCTGGGATTTCCGGTCGAAACAATACGAAAATCATGGGCCAATTTTAACCGGCGCATTTCGTTTTTTTTGGTACGCACCAGCTCTTTCATGATCTGCAGCAGAACTCTCGCCGTATTATTGCGATAATAGCTTGAAGAGAATAAGAAAACCTCTTCCTTAAGAGAACGTAAAGCCCTGAGACGATCACGAGCCTTGCCCTTTTCAAAGGAGCCAAGCAGACTTACTACCGCGTAGGCAATACGCAGTCCCTGCGGGGCTGCCATCTCCTTGATACCATGGGGATGCATATGCTCCATGGGTAAGGAACGGATTGTTTGTGAGCGAGGTCCTCTTTCTAAAACATCGTCAACAATCTCAAGGAGATGGTAGTCATTCTTGTCAAAAAAAAGGGAAGAGGTCTTTAGTTTCATAACAGAAAAGTTTTTTTATGGTGGATGTCCCGGCAAACATTTCAGGATTCAACAGGCAGCAGTTATACGTTAAAACACCAGATCAGAAAAGGCCGGACTGCAAATACCTGTGGCTGATCCTGAGGATTCTGAAATGTATTACAGAAGAATATATACAGAAACCTTAAACAATCCCTAAATCTGTGACACCTGCGAAAAAAAATAACAAAAAACCAGGATAGTCTCTTAGGCCTAGGGATATAACGTGGTCACCACATTACATACATAACTTCACCCAAAAGAATATCCATGAAATTCAAGAATAGAACAAAGCTCCGAAAAAATCAACAGTGTCGGTGGTATGACCTCGCAGGTAAACGGCAGCTTGCTGGTTAAAATAATGATCCCCTTTTCATATTTTTTGGCGATGACATTGAAAAATAAATTTGCTTCTTCTCTGCCCAAAGGTAAATATCCAATCTCGTCAATAATTAGTTTATACTGAATGTCATGGAGAACTTCTTGCCAAACAAGAGCTATTGGCACTCCCAGAACTATTGGTGTCGGGTTGAGTTATAGTTTCTGAAATTGTTGTAATTTACGTGGCTGAATATAAACAACGAGCGTTTGGAGCTTCCAGCCGCTCGTTTATTTTCGATTTCATCCAGACGAAAAGCCTGATGTAACAATCCCCCCCCAATCTGTGAACCTGTGACAAGAATGTAAATATGGTGCCATGGCTCCGCCCCAGGAATTGAGGCTACAATTACCCCACCGATGGGAAACAATATTGTTGTCATTGGAGCATTCCATCAAGGATGTTTTAAAGACGCCTTGTTATGTTCATCATTAAAGACACCGGCTTCATTTTTGTATCCTCCTGACCAGTAAAAGAAATAAAGCCGTACAAACAAAAGGAAAATTTTGCGGACAAAGGCAATGCAGCAAGACGATCAGAAGACAGGATTTCCCAAATTCAGTTCAGACAGCCACCTTCCAGCACGCCTGATTTCAGCCCCACCCGGAAAAGTTTTTTCCCTGTCAAGGGTTCTGCAAATCTGGATCATTTTCACATCCGAGAAAAATTTTTTAAATATTTCAAAATTGGGACTCAGACTGGCGTTGTTCCATTTCACCTCGAGAAGCAAGACAGGAGTGTTGTCTTTTGTAATGCAAAAATCAATTTCCTTTCCGTCCTTGTTCTTCACATAATACAACTTGCCAGATTCGCCAAGACAATCTTCCAGAAAATGCAATTCTTTCTGAATAGCGCAGGCTGCGGCATTTTCCAGCTTAATTCCCTGTTCACCGAGTACCTGTCCTGTATCGTAAAAATAAAATTTGGGTGCTTTTTGAATGGCTCTGGCAATGTTTTTATGAAACGGTGGCACCTTGAAAATCACATACATATTTTCAAGTATGGTCAGCCATTTTTTAACGCTTTTGTCTGAACATTGCAGATCACGAGCCAGAGATGCATATGAAACCGGGCTTCCCACACGCTGGCGCAGTAACTGGATCAAGGTTTCAACCTGAGTGATTTGCTGCACATTTTCAAGGTCAATCAAGTCATGTTTAAGAATGATATTCAGATGAGATTGTTTCCAACGATTGTAGAACCGCCGGTTCCCATGCAAAAAAGGCTCTGGAAAACCGCCAAGTAAAAGCAGCTTGTCCAGTTCCGCTTCAAGGTCGTCCGGCTCCAGAAACATACGAATTTCCTTTAGGTCCAAAGGGTGCAGCCTGAACTGGAAAAACCTGCCCGCCAGAGAATCCCCAACCTTTCTATAGGTGTCCAGCCTTGCGCTGCCCGTAACAAGGATGGATGGAAGAAGACCTTCCTTGTCATAAATCCCTTTTATCCATGATTTCCAGTGCTTCATCTTATGAAGTTCATCAAAGATAACAAGCGATTTCAGCCTGTCCCATGAGCGTTCCAGCAAGGCAAGTCTATCATCAGGATGGTCATAATTGAAATAGTCAAAATCCCTGTTCAGCATTTTTGACAGGGTTGTTTTGCCAACCTGACGCGGGCCGGTTACCAGAATGATTTTTTTATTCAAATCTTCTTGAATATATTTTGCAAGAGAGCGTTTCATGCCGACTATTCTATCTTGCAATCCAGAAAAGTCAAGACTTTCCTGGATTATAGGTCGAAATAGACTTTTGTTGAATGTCGTGTGTAAAGGCAGCAAATAAAGAATTGCGCCTTGAGAGTTCTCTTTTTAGTGCCTTACTGGCCAAAACTTGTCATAAAAAAACAAGAAAATAAACGTGTGTTGGTAATGACAAAATATCTTGAACCACCAAGACACTTACACCTCTCAAGCGAGTATTACATTAAATCCCGCTTGCGGGTTGGGCTTTTTCTTCGGGCATATCCACCTTAAATTCAATCAGATAAATAAAATCATCCATCTCCACGCTCATATCAGTACTGCCTGTTAGTACAGTCTTCGACAACAAGCTGCAAGGGGACAGAAGAGAATCAGACAAAAATCACGCTGGCATAAAAGCCCTCATAGTGGGGAATATCGTTATTTGTAGAGTTATGGTAGGAGATAAAGGCCTTAAACTGCTCCAATCCCCGTCTTTCAGAGAAAAACAGATATTTTCAAGCAGACTGGTTACAGGACATGAATTTGTTTTTTTCATGCAGCCTCCTTGGGGAAATATACCCATACCGACAAAAGGCTTGTCCTATCACCTTTATCTTGATATAAAAAATTTGTTATATCATCGCAATAAAAGAAGAAACTTTCGCGCCTATGAAGATCATTCAGCCCATTGCAGCCGCTTCAGAGCAGAATCCTGGCCAGATTCTTTTTCACTGTCCTGGGACCTCTGCCACAGGGGATTTTTTTCTGGAAACATTTTCTTCAGGACTAAAACTTTTGGTCATGAACATGCGTTTCAGCCAACCTGTTGCCCTGTATAATGAAAACAGCCCACATACCATTGGGATGAACTTTGCTGCCAAAGGAAAAGCAGAAGCCTTTTCCAGGGTCTACGACCATAATCTTTCGATTGCTCCGGGCAGAAGCGGATATTTTACCTATAGAGACCCTGTGGACATGGGTGAAAAGATTATGACCGGACACTATCAGCGAGTGTTGGTTAGTATGGAGCTGGAAACCTTGACCAGACTGATAAATGAAGACGAACAAACCTTTGTCCCTTTTATAGACGGATTGAAACATAAACGACTCCATTGCGAGGAAGACAAGCTCACATCAACCATGGGAAATATCCTGCAACAGATTTTCAACTGCCCCTATCAGGGAAAAACCCGTTCTTTTTTTCTGGAAAGCAAGATGCTGGAACTTCTGGCCTGCAAATTGGAACAGATACAAAACGGTCGAAAAAAAGGATGTTACCGCTCTAGGTCCCTGAAGCCAGACGACAGGGAAAGGGTTCGCCACGCGGCAAAACTACTGGAACAGCAAATGGAGAACCCACCCGATCTTGCCGCGTTAGCCAAGGCTGTAGGCCTGAACCGCAGTAAATTTCATGCCTGTTTCTGCCGGGAATTTGGGCAGTCACCGTTGGAATGCCTGCGGGACATTCGCCTGAGCCATGCCAAGAAACTTCTGGAACAGGGCCGGTACAATGTTGCCGAAGCGGCCTATATGGTCGGATACAGCAGCCCCGGTTATTTTACCCGCCTGTTTCAAAAACGCTATCTTGTGTTGCCCAGCAAATTTACCCGCGACACCTAAACAGTTATAATAATCCGAATTCCGTCTCACTTTTCTCCTGTCCGTACATGAAGTTTTCCACCTTTTTTACACGATTGAGACAGAAAAAAAGATGATTGAGTTAGGACAAAAAACGTCATTGCGGTATCCTTCTTCAGCAGAATTAACGTTGCACTTTGTATAACAATTACAAAGAAAAAGGAGAGACTATGTCTACGAAAGTTCATTCTACCATCGCAGCACTTTCAGTTTGTATAACACTTATAGCCGGTCAGGCCCAGGCTGAGGAGAAACAAAAAACAACTCTGGATACCATAACAGTGACGGCAAACAAGCAGAAAGAGAATATGTGGGATGTCCCTATTGGTATTACCGCGTTCGACGATTTGACACTGGAGGATAAAAACATCTCTTCCGTATCTGAACTTGCGGATTTTGTACCCAATCTGGCAGTCACTGCTCAAGGGACCTCCAGCGCAACCACGCCGACTTTGAGAGGGATTACGGCTGACCTTGGAACCTTCTCGGCATCTACCGCAATGTATGTTGACGGTGTACCGATATTATCCTTTTCAGGATATGAAGATACACTGCAAAACATTGAGCGGGTTGAAGTGTTACGCGGCCCCCAGGGAACCTTATATGGAAAAAATGCCGAAGTGGGGGTTATCAATATTATAACCAGGAAGCCAGCCAATGAATTTGCAGGGAAGATTTCGGTTGACGGCGGAGAGAATTATAAAAAAGAGCTGTCGTTCAATGTAAGCGGACCGCTGGTTACGGACAAATTCTTTGTCGGACTGACCGGCCAGTTTTATGACAAAGACGGGTTTATCACAAACGGGAACACCGGAGACGAGGCAAACCATAAGCGGCACCGGTACGGGAAGGGACAATTCCGCTGGGAACCTGTCGACGATCTTAATATTCAGCTCATTCTGTCATATCTTCAATATGATAACAGCGGCACCAATATGGGGTTGAGCGAAAAGGGGGCTGCTTCCTTAGGATTGATTGCCTCCGGAGACAGGGTGGTCTATTCCGATTTAGAAGGTGAGGAAACCACAAACAGCAATACCCAGTCATTAAAAATCAGCTATGACTGGGGAGAAACAATCAGCCTGACATCCATTACGACCCATCGTAATTTTGAAGAGGATTTTACCTGTGATTATGATTTTAACCCGGTCTATCTAATGCACAGCGATACAACAGCCAATTATGACAAACTTTCCCAGGAGCTAAGATTATCTTCAACCACAGCCAGGATGAAATGGGTAACCGGACTCTATTATGACAAAGACGATGATACCTGGAATAATGCTACATCTTCGGTTTTTCCGATGATGAACACGGTTGTTGACAGGGATCTTGGCAGCGAAAGTTATGCTGTTTTCGGTCAGTTGCGCTACGCGTTAACAGATAAATTCGGAGTGACGGGTGGTCTGCGGTATGAACATCAGGATAAAGACTTCCGAGACAATACTACTGGCGCTTTCTTTGATGACAGCTGGGAGGATATTTCACCAAAATTCACTCTGGATTATACCTTCACTCCACAGGTAATGGGCTACGCTACTGTTGCCAAAGGATTTCGGCCCGGAGGTTTCAATCTGTACGGCGCGCAAACAGGATACGAAACCTATGATAACGAGGAATTATGGTCCTATGAAGTTGGGGTGAAAACCCGGTTTTTTGATAACAGGCTGCTTCTAAACGGTGGCCTCTTTTATATGAATATCAATAAGATGCAAGTAACAGAATGGGTTCTTACACCAACTCCGGCGAACTATATAACCAATGCCGCCACCGCAAAATCCTATGGAATAGACTTGGAAATATTGGCAAAAATTACCAGTCAATTTACTGTAACCGCAAGCTTTGGATATACCAACGTGGAATTTGACAAATTTCAGGATGCGATGGGTGATTATAGTGGCAATAAAACGCCGAATGCGCCAGATTATACGTTTTCCATAGGCGGCCAGTACCGGACAGGAAACGGTTTTTATGCCGGGGTTGATATGGTGGGGTATGGCAGGATGTACTTGGAATCCGCCAACATGTATTCAAGGGATGCCTATCAGCTGATCAATGCCAGGCTTGGTTATGAGACCGACAAATGGGATATTTATCTCTATGGCAAGAATATTTTTGATGAAGACTACACAATAACTGGACTCGGCAATGGGTTTTTCAAAATTTATAGTAATCCTGGCGAGATAGGCCTCAAATTTACCTATCGGTTTTAAGGGATCATGATGCGGAGAAAAAAACAAGAGTCTTCGCGAAAATGAAGATTTCCTCGAAAGCTTTGCGACAAGACAGGGTGGATATTCCCCATAGGATGCGTTTACGTTACTTGGAGGTTCTGATCCAGGATTCCGTAGATCCGGTCAAAATTGATTCTTCGTTTTTGTAACTGTAAAAGGCAGCGATATCTAAAATCAAGATCCCGATTTTTTCTTCAGCTCGGTAATGCCCCCTTACCAATCGGAACCCGCACAGCTTCGTATCGGAACTGGCCTCCCCGTAAGGTGATATTTTTAAAAGAAAAAGGAGAAAAATATGGGTCTTAATTTTAACTTAAATATAGGTTTATGGAATGCATGGCTTCCGCTTCTTATCTTTAATGTATTTACATACCTTTATTCTTATATCTTGGACAAGGAAGGTTTTAAAAGGGGTGGAGATTCTTCCTGGATTGAAAAAAAGGACAAACCCTTAGTGATATTTGCCTATTTAATATTTTTGGCAACCTTGCTTTTTTCTATATGGATACCATTAAAAACGGACACTGTACTATTTTATATTGGATTGGGATTATTTGTATGCACGATGATATTGACAGCTATTTTCGGCGGTGATTATGTTACTGCGCCCAAAGATAAAATAATCACCCAGGGTGTCTACAAATTTTCCCGTAATCCTATATACTTAACCACTTACCTGACAAGTATATCCACTATTTTTATGACACTTTCATGGATTTTAATTATATCGCTTATAATGTCTGTAATGAGTATGCATTTTGTAATTCTTTTAGAAGAACGTTCCCTTGAGAAACAATATGGGAATGACTATCTGGAATACAAGAATAAAGTACCAAGATACTTCTTATTCTTTTAAAGAAGAATCGTTACAAGCCTCTTCAAGAAATGCCTGGGACGAGTACCAAGAATACTGAGGCAGTATTACAAAGATTACATCTGATACATACCTATCTGTTCAGAGATGGCCGACATTTTTTCAACGTTGTCCGAAGAAAATTGATCCACTATGGAACCACCAGCCATAACTACAATCTGATCAGCCAGGGTAGCTGCCTCTGTAATATCACTGGTTATGATCAATATTCCCGCCTGCTCCCTTGCCTTGAGCAAGAGCTGCCAAATTTCTTTTCTCGCAGCAACATCCAGGCCCTGGGTAGGTTGTTCAATCACCATCAATCGGGGTTTTGAAAAGAATGCTCTTGCAAAAAGCAATTTTTGCAGATTGCCGCCAGAAAGTTCTCCGGCCATAGCTTCCAGGTTTGGTGCCTGAATGTCAAAATCTTTCAAGAGCTGCCAGACAATATCCTTTGCCTTCTCCCTTTGCAACCAGATACCAGCGGTAAAACTGCGTTGGGTCGTCAACAAAAAGTTGTCCAGGATATCCATGTTTTTTCCGGCAGCAATGCCAAACCTGTCTTCAGGGATATAGCTTAACAATTTATTGCAATCATCTGAGGCAAAAAACACTTCATTTGATTGTCCAAGAATGGTGATTTGACCAGATACTACCGGTTTCATACCGCAAATCGCCTCTACCAGCGGTTTTTGCCCATTGCCGGTAAGCCCAAAGACACAGACGATCTCCGACTTTCTAAGTTTCAAGCTGCTTTTCTTCAAGCCATTACCTTCCAGATCTTCCACCTTCAAAATCGTCTGTTTTAAAGGTATGAATGGACGATCAATCTGACTTTCAACGGGCTTGCCAATCATTATTTTTGCCAGGTATTCAACTGACCGTGCCTGTTCACCGGCAAGAATCGTTTCAAGCAGCCCCTGACGAAGAATGGCAACCTCGTCGGCAACAGTTGCTACTTCTTTTAGACGATGGGTAATAAAGACAACCGCCTTTCCCTGATCGGCCAATGCCCGCATAATCCGAAATATTTTTTCAGACTCTACTGGTGTTAAAAGAGCAGAAAACTCATCAAAAACAAGGACATTGGCATCGAGCAACAGCAGTTTAATAATCTCGACCTGTTTTCTTTCCCCCATTGGCAGTTCAGAAACCAAGGTGTTCAGGTGCAAATCAAAGCCATATTGTGCTAACAGTGCCGTAATTTTTTCAATAAGTCGTTTTTTTTTGAAAAAAAATCCAGATGAAGGTACCAGTAACAGATTTTCCAGCACAGTCATGGTTTTGACCAGTTTGCTATCCTGGTACACCATGCCGATACCTGCTTTGAGTGATTGTTCGGGAGTGAGCCTGGAAAAGTTCTTTCCGTCGATGGAAATGCTCCCCCCGTCGGGTCTAACCTGCCCGGCAAGAACAGACATCAAGGTTGTTTTGCCAGCACCGTTTTCACCGAGCAGAGCAAGAATTTTTCCGGCCTTAATCTCCAGGGTTACCTTATTGAGAGCAACAACAAGACCAAAACGTTTTGAAACATTTTGTATTTGTACCGCTGGTACTGACATCGAATTTATCGATTTTTGCCGACCAGGGGCTGTACGAATTGTACTTCTGAATCCCAGGGGAAAAGAATCCAGGTATCCTGACTCACCTCGGTCACGTAACTATCCACCATTTCCCGCCCCGCAGGCTTTGCATATACTGTTGCAAAATGGGCTTTAGGAATCATTTCTTTTACGATATTGGCAGTTCTTCCGGTATCAACCAGATCATCAATGAGCAGCCATCCTTCCCCATCGTTCTCAAATTTTTTCAGGATTTCGGCCTCGCCCTTTTTATCCTGCCAGTCATAACTTGAGATGCAAACGGTATCTATCAAATGAATGTCCAGTTCACGGGCAATAATGGCAGCAGGAACCAGACCACCACGGGTGATGGCAATAATTCCCTTATAATAGTTGTCTCCAAGCAAACGCCAGGCAAGGGCCTTTGAGTCACGATGAAGCTGATCCCAAGAGATCGGATAGGTTTTCTGATATGAGGCATCCGGCATTTTCCACACCTTTATAAATGGTTAATGATTTGTTATAACACCATGTATAACCCAACAAAAGGGAAGTCAAGCCTTCTTTTTATGCCATATATTTTTCAAGCAAATACCAACCCGGCACAGCCATCTAAGCTACATGGCAAAAAACTGGCGAAGAGAATACTACGAAAAGAGTACACAACAACAATGGCAGAGCCGTCCATATCAAAATAGTTCTAAAAAAAGAACTATCAGCAATCGTCATTCAACCTTCTCTCAGACTCGATGGCAGGCGATTTTTACATCCCCGTCAACAACCCTTCTCTCTGGATACTCCTGGGTACAAATATCAATCATATCAGGGCATCTGGGATGGAAGGTACACCCATCTGGAGGAGATATCGGCGAAGGCAGCTCACCTTTAAGGATGATCCGATCTTTCTGCCGAAATGGATCAGCAACAGGAGTTGCTGAAAGTAAAACCCTGGTATATGGATGACGCGGCTTGCCAAAGACCTTGTCTCTGGAGCCCTTTTCAATCGGAACCCCAAGATACATGACCATTACCTCATCGGCTATATGCTGAACTACCGAGAGATCATGGCTAATAAAGAGGTAGGAGAGGTCCAACCGTTCCTGCAACTCAACTAGAAGGTTTAATATTTGCGCCTGAATGGAAACATCGAGGGCAGAAACAGGTTCATCAAGCACCAGAATTTCAGGATCGAGCATTAATGCCCTTGCAATGGCAATCCGTTGTCTCTGTCCACCGGAAAACATATGCGGATAACGGTCATAGTGTTCCGGTCTCAGCCCGACCAGTTCGATCATATTGCGAGCCTTTTCCATTCGCTCGCTCTTTGACATACTGGTATTGACCAAAAGGGGTTCTTCCAGAGCCAGACCAATCTTTTGTCGTGGATTGAGACTTCCATAAGGATCCTGGAAGATAATCTGCACCTTTTTATGCAAGGCTTTTCGCTCACTTTTACTGACTTTCCAGACATCGGTGTCCTTAATAATCAGTTCACCGGATGTCGGCTCTTCAATGAGGGTCACCAACCTTGCCAGGGTCGATTTACCACACCCTGACTCACCAACCACCGCAAGTGTTTCTCCCTTTTTCAGGGTAAAGGTCGCACCATCCAAGGCCTTCAAGGTAGCCGGTTTTTTAAACCCTCCTCTTGGCACCTGATAATAGCGGGTTAAATCTGTGGCCTGTAAAACTGTCTCACTCATTGCTAGCTCCTTCAGCCCCAGGGTAATTTACAGGCTGTCCATTCACTAGAGGATAGTGGCACAAGGCACGGGCCAGCTCCTCTGATGCTTCTTCTGGTATGGTCGTTTTGCATTTTTCGGTGGTAAAAGCACATCTGGGAGAAAAAAGACATCCCTCGGGCTTATCAAACTGCCCGGGAACCACACCTGAAATTGAAGGTAATATCTTGGAAGTAGCTCTTTCCGGCAAGGCAGACAGCAAGGCATGGGTGTAAGGATGATGAGGATCTGTAAAAAGACTCCGAACATCCTGTTTTTCAACCTGTTGACCGGCGTATTGCACTACAACTCTTTTAGCGGTCTCGGCAACCACTCCCATATCATGGGTGATAAGCACCAGCGACATGTTCTGCTCTTCCTGCAGTTTAAGAAGCAGCTCCAGAATCTGTGCCTGAATGGTAACATCAAGGGCAGTTGTCGGCTCATCGGCAATGAGCAGACGTGGATTGCAGGAAATGGCCATGGCAATCATAACCCGCTGATTCATACCGCCAGACATCTGATGAGGAAATGCCCGTAAACGCTTTTTAGGTTCGGGAATACCAACCAGGTTCAGCAGTTCTTCAGCTCTTTCCTGCCGCTCCTTTCTTCCCATATTCAGATGCGCTTTCAGTGCTTCCTTGATCTGAAAACCGACAGTGAAACAGGGATTGAGACTGGTCATCGGTTCCTGAAAGATCATTGATATTTCTTTACCGATAATACTCCTGCGCTCCTTATCGGAGATTGTAAGCAGATCCCTGCCATCAAAGTTGAGCACATCGGCAGTAACCTTTGCAGTCCATGGCAGCAATCCCATCAGGGCGAGCATTGAAACCGATTTTCCTGAACCGGACTCGCCAACGATGGACACCACATCACCCTCGTTAATATTCAGAGATACTTTATCAACAGCAGTAAAAAGACCTCCCGCTGTCTGAAAACGTACCGAAAGATTTTTAATTTCTAGCAAAGACATCTTTATGACCGTTTAAGTTTTGGATCAAGAGCATCGCGCAGCCCATCACCCATAAGGTTGATAGCCAACACCGTGGTAAGAATCGCAACTCCTGGAAAGGTAACCACCCACCAGGCACGAAGGATAAACTCACGAGCTTCAGCCAGCATCGTCCCCCATTCAGGAGTTGGAGGTTGTGCCCCCATTCCCAGGAAACCAAGAGCCGCCGCATCAAGAATCGCCGTTGAAAAGCTGAGCGCTGCCTGCACGATAAGCGGCGCCATACAGTTTGGCAACACAGTCACAAACATACGTCGAAACTTTCTTACTCCGATAACGGTTGCAGCCGTCACATAGTCTTTGGTCATTTCACCCATAACCGCAGCACGGGTTAAACGGACATAATGCGGTTGCTGAACAATGGCAATGGCGATCATCGCGTTAATGAGACTTGGCCCTAAAATAGCAACAAGAACCAGAGCCAGCAGAAGACTTGGAAACGCCAGAACGATGTCCATTATCCGCATGATAAATGTATCGACCTTACCCCGGAAAAATCCGGCGATAAGCCCCAAGACAACGCCAATAACCAGAGAAATGGAAACAACAATACAACCAATAAAAAGTGAATAGCGTGAACCATAGATCAGTCTGGACAACATATCGCGGCCAACGGCATCGGTTCCCAGCGGAAAACGAAAGTCTCCACCTTCCTGCCAAAAAGGTGGCAGCAAAAAAGCATCCCGATACTGTTCATTGGGAAGATGCGGTGCCAGAAAATCGGCAAACAATGCAATTAACACCACACCGATAAAGAAAAAAAGACCAAAAACAGCACCTTTGTTTTCACTGAAATATTTCCAAAACTCGGCAAACAGTGCAAGGCGCCCGGAAGGGCGATTGTCAAGTGTCTCTTCCTGGATTATCTGCTCTGCCATGATTACTCCGTATGCCTGATTTGAGGATTAATGAGACCGTACAATAAATCCACAATGAGATTTACGATCATTACAATGGTAGCAATGAGAAGGAGTCCTCCCTGCACTGAAGGGTAATCACGACGAAAAATTGAATCTACCATCCACTTGCCTATGCCCGGCCATGAAAAAATTGTTTCGGTCAAAATTGCACCGGCAAAAAGTACGCCAACCTGCAAACCAATAACTGTAATAACCGGAATAAGAGCATTTCTGAGGGCATGAAGACCGACAACCCTGCCAGGAGTTAAACCCTTAGCTCTTGCAGTCCTGACATAGTCTTCCCCAAGCACCTCAAGCATGGCAGACCGGGTTTGTCTTGCAATTACTGCCAACGGAATAGTTCCCAAAACAATAGAGGGAAGAACAAGATGAGTCAGGGCTGATTTAAGAGCACCTGCCTGTCCGGATAAAATACTGTCTATGATCATAAAGCCGGTTTTCGGCTCAAAATAATATAACAGGGATATTCTGCCAGACACAGGTGTCCAGCCAAGTATTCCTGAAAACAGGATAATAAGCAATAATCCCCACCAGAATATGGGCATGGAATAACCGGTCAAAGCCCCCGTCATCACCATGTGATCAAAAACCGAACCTCGCTTTACGGCCGCAATAACCCCTGAGGGTAATCCAATCAAGACCGCAATAAACATGGCACAGATTGAAAGCTCAACCGTTGCCGGGAAAAGAGAAAAAAATTCTTCTATCACCGGCCGTTTGGTCACAAACGAAGTACCAAAATCCCCATGAGCCAGATCGGTCAAATAATCCCAATACTGGACAATAACAGGACGATCAAAGCCAAACTCTTTCATCAGCACCGCATGCCTTTCCTCGCTCATTCCACGTTCACCCGCCATAACCAGAACAGGATCACCCGGCAATAAACGAATGAAAAGAAAGGCTATAAAGGTTACCCCCAAAAAGGTTGGCACCAAAACGCCAAATTTTCTCAATAGATAGGTTAACATAAAACTACTCGGAAGGAAAAAAACAATAAGGTCGGGAATCCCCATTCCCGACCTTAGTAAACACTACTTCAAATCAACACCATAAAAAATATGACCACCAAAGGGATCAATACGATAATCTACGACTTCTTTACGAACCGGTTCATACACGACGGAGTGGGCGATGGTTGCCCATGGAGCCTGCTCTTTGAATACAACCTGAGCCTGCTCATAAAGTTTGGTTCGCTCTGCCGGATCAGCAACAACTTTGGCCTTCTGGATCAGTTTCTCAAAAGGCTCATAACAGAATTGTGCACGATTCGAACCGCCTACACCATCACAACCAAGCAGAACTGCAAGGAAGTTGTCAGGATCACCATTGTCTCCAGTCCATCCCATAAGAACAGCTCCTTTACGATCCTTTGCCTTGGAACGCTTCAGGTATTCTCCCCATTCAAAGGAAACAATCTTAACCTTCACCCCAACCTTGGCAAAATCGGCCTGAATGAGTTCGGCCATACGCTTGGCATTTGGATTATATGGACGTTGTACAGGCATTGCCCAAACGTCCATTTCAAGATCTTTTACGCCAGCTTCTTCAAGCATTTTTTTGGCAGTTTCCGGATCATAAGAGTCATCTTTAACGGCATCGTTATATGACCAGATGGTTGGTGGAATTGGATTTTTGGCGACTTTTCCCGCACCCTGAAAAACTGCATCGAGAATAGCCTGCTTGTTAATCGCCATATTCAAAGCCTTTCTCACCTTGACATTGTCAAACGGAGCAACGGTGGTATTGTATGCAAGATAGCCGACATTAAGTCCTTCCTTACTCAACAGATTAACATCAGAATCTTTTTCCATCGCTGCAATATCTGCAGGATTTGGAAAAGTCATTACATGACACTCGCCCTTCTTAAGCTTCTGATAACGTACTGAAGGATCTGGGGTAATTGCAAAAACCAGGTTATCGATAGCGGCCTTTCCTCTGAAATAGTCAGGATGGGCAGTATAGCGAATAACCGCATCTTTTTGATATGCTACAAATTTGAAAGGACCGGTTCCAACCGGTTTTTGATCAATAACGCCAGGAGTACCCGCCGCCATCATTTTGTCAGCATATTCCTTGGATTGAATTGAGCAAAAATCCATGGCCAGGTTGGCAATCATTGGTGCTTCCGGTCTGGTAAGCACAAACTTGACGGTATAATCGTCGACCTTTTCAATGCCCTTGATGAGGTCATACATACCCATAGAGTCAAAATACACATAATTTCCAGGCGTCACAGTATGGAACGGATGTTTTTTATCCCATTGTCTTTTAAAGGTAAAAAGGACATCGTCCGCATTAAAATCGCGGGTTGGAGTAAAGTCTTTATTGGAATGAAACTTTACCCCTTTACGTAAATGAAAGGTGTACTCAAGTCCATCATCGGAAACGTCCCAGCTTTCGGCAAGCCCTGGAATAATTTTAGTTCCCCCCCGTTCAAACTCAACCAGTTTATTAAAAACCTGACGGGAAGAAGCGTCAAAGGTTGTACCGGAAGTAAAAAACGCCGGGTTAAAGCCTTCCGGGCTTCCTTCGGAACAGAAAACCAAGGTTTTTGCATTGACTGAACCGATAGCTCCCATGGTCAACAACGAGGCACCACAGAATGCTGCAAAAATCTTCTTTGCATTCATAATTTTAATCCCCTTTCTCTTAATATTCATCTTACGCCTTTGTACAACAGGCCCCCCCTTTTTATTCTGTTTTCATCATTTTTCACAGGATTTTTTTATTTCCTGCCCCTAAAAAAGCGGATTTTATTCTCAGGAAAAAAGGATAATCCATTAATTTTTTAAGATATTTTTACAGAAAACGTAATTATCAGTTTTTTTGATAAAATATATATTAAAAGCTACTGTTTGATGAAAACACAATATACAAAAAAGCCTTCCAGCGAAACAGCCTCCCCTAAACAGTTTCCTGTATTTTATTGTTGCTCAACCTCCTTTTCTTCAGGCAGTACCAGATTGAGAAACAGCCCTACAAGACCTGCCAGTCCAATCCCCCTGATGGAAAAATCACCAGCGCTAAATTCCATTCCGCCAATACCAAAGACAAGGATAACGGCAACAATAATCAGACTGCGCGGGGTGGAAAGATCTTTGCCTGCCTTGACCATGGTGTTGATCCCAATAACGGTGATCATACCAAAAAGCAAAATCATAATACCGCCCATAACCGGCACCGGAATAGTGCTGAGAAAAGCGCCAACCTTCCCGACAAAGGAAAGCAGGATAGCCACAAGAGCCGCCCAAGTCATGATAGCCGGATTAAACGACTTGGTAAGAGCCACGGCTCCACTCACCTCTGAATAGGTTGTATTTGGAGGTCCACCCAGCGCCGCAGCAAGAGAAGTCGCCAGCCCGTCGCCGAGCATGGTGTTCTGAATGCCGGGATCCTCAACATAATCTTTGCCGGAAATGGAGCCGATTGCCAACACATCGCCAAAGTGTTCGATTGCCGGGGCAATGGCAACAGGGACAATAAACAAAATAGCCTCCCAGTTCCACTCGGGAAAGGTAAAGGCCGGCATACTCAACCACGCTTTCTCAGCCACCGGCGCCATCGAAATCAGTGCGGGCGCGGTAAAATTTTTCAAAGTTCCCGGATCAAATGCAGCCTGAATCGACGCTGAAAAACCACTCAAATCAAGAAGCAGAGCAGAAACGTAGCCGGCAAAAATACCGCAAAGAATAGGAACGAGTTTCAACCAGCCCTTGGCAAACAAAGAAACCAGGGCAGTAACAACAAGAGAAACACCAGCAATAATCGCTGCTGTAGTACTCGGAACCAGATAGGCATCGCCTGCTCCAGTTCTCCCCATAGCCATATGGACCGCAACCGGAGCCAGCACCAGACCAATAACCATAATAACCGGCCCGGTAACTATCGGCGGCAGCAATCTGTGCAATACATCAGAACCAAAAATCCTGATCGCAAAACTTAAAATCACATAGAAAAAACCGGCAGCAATCAACCCGCACATGGTTCCAGCAATCCCCCAGGTCTGCACACC
>PDWI01004327.1_pt1 | contig 19172 bp, 21 predicted proteins | sample 1430891 | NCBI WGS metagenome assembly PDWI01 (sample SAMN01162508, study PRJNA174530) | Oral metagenome, whole genome shotgun sequencing project. | biome: Marine environment; feature: Marine mammal; material: Swab sample of the gingival sulcus; isolation source: swab sample of gingival sulcus...
TATGCGGATAAAGGGATTTGAACCCCCACGATCTTGCGATCACATGGACCTGAACCATGCGCGTCTGCCATTCCGCCATATCCGCATAATTGATCCCAGACTATTCACACCAGTGCGTGAATAATCTGAGATGACATTAAAGATTATAACATGTTTAAGCGATCATGTATAGTAAAAATATTGCGTTTTTTATTGCCATTGTCTATATTCTAAAATTTTAAGTTTTAGCTTCTCTGTTTTCGCTGTACCGAACACTTGTAATCGAATATCGAGATTTTTGTCGGCACTTGGCGCTGAAAGTGTCATATCTATTTGTGCCACCTTTGCGTCGCCAAAATCTGATATGCTATACGCACTGGCAACTTCGCTGAGGATTTGCCCGATATTAGCAAAGCCTTTAGCTTCAGTTATTTTCTTTTGATTGATGGCGTCAATTTCAAGCATGATTTGCGAAATAATGCGATTGGCGCTACTCTCAAGTGCGTAGTAGTCGGTCTTCCATTCCATTTTCTTATCTGATAATCGCTTATTAGAAAGCGCCGTTGTCATAATGGCTAACCCTAAAACGGTCAACACCACCATCATGACGACAATTAAAATTGAGGTCGACCCCTTCTTTGAACGCATTGACTTTATTACCATGACAACACCGCCTTATCTCGCTTAATAATGTCTGTCTGGCAAGTCGCTAGACATTTATCTGAAGCATTAAATGCACTTGCAGTAACTGCAATTAAATACTTGTTTTGCGGCTGCGGTTTCATCTGCAATTCGATGCGGTATTCTGCCTGCGCTTCGTCAGCTACTTCTTGCCAATTTTCTCGATAGAAAAATTGCAGCGTTGTCGGCGCTGTCACACTATCATTTTTATGAGATTCAATGGCATTAATACAGTATAGACTGGCGAGACTTTCAGTCTCAACTTTTAGGTTAATATTTGCTGATTTGACAAACAAATTGAGAATGACCGCACTGACTGCACTTAAAATGACAATTGAAATAATGACTTCTATTAATGTAAACCCCTTTTGTTTCAAACTTTACCTCGTTTCAAGAGCGACGACTTGTTTTACATTGGCAGTTTTGGCAAAATTATGATAAACATAATCAATTTCAATAGCTTGTTTAGCTGTGCTGTACGAAAAATGAATATCATCTACTGCCACAATTTTAGTTGCCAAATCATGATCGGGTTCGTCTTCTTCAGATAGATAGAGTTCCCACAAATAACCTTCTCTGTAGTAAATATAAGTGACTAAACCCGCTTCGTCAGCAGCGTGTTTAACGACAAGTGCCGATTGACTACCCAAAAAGGCATCTGTCACGCTTATATTACCCGCAATATCGTTTTTGACAATTGCCATATTGATATAAGAAGAGGCAATTCTAAAGTTTTCTGCTTTTTCTTTTTGCGTGATAATTCTATCAAAAGTACGCGCACCTTGTAATATAATGACGGCAATTGCACTTGAAAAAATAATAAATAGAAATATCACTAAAATTGATTCAATTGATGAACGTTTAGCTTGCTTAAACACTATTCTTTTCCCTTATTAAAATCATCAATCAGCGACAACTTTTTGATGACGTGAATCGTCGGTGCTACATTTGAAGCAAATACCTCGTAGAAGTATTCATATTTATCGCGTTTTAGAATTAGGTGGTAATTCTTTTCTAGATAAGCTAAGTCTTTCGGATAACTGCCCTCTGTAGCATAACACTGCACGGCGTATTTGCGTATTAGGTCTACTTCGCGTTGCGGTGTTGCCACAGCATTATTATTTAAAAAAGAATTGGTCGCATTGAGCAACATTATCAATGAAATAACAATAAATATTGCCACCGGAAAAACTGCAGATAGGTTCTTATAATTTCTTTTTAAAAACATAACACTAACCTATTGCATTCATTATATCAATAATCGGTAAGATGACGGCAATCAGAATAAGCCCGACGAGTAATGAAATAAAAATAATTAAAATCGGCTCAATAACCGTTGTCAGGCGTTCGAGTCGATAATTTAGTTCTTGTTCCATCGTCTGCGCCGCCTTTTCAAGCATTAAATCGATATGTCCTGTTGAACCGGCAACTGCAAGCAACTTTATCAGTACCGAAGGAAATAAATTGAGCTTTTCAACGGCAATTTCAAATGGCGTTTCGGCATCAATTGCAGCAGCCGCCTTGCTAATTTTTTGCTGCGCATGGCGATTATCAAAAATTTCCGCAACTAAATGCGAGCTGCGATTGACAGAAATACCACTTTTGATCAACATTGCCATGTTTCTTGCGAAATGCACTGCCGTCGTGGCTGCAGTTATTTGACCAATAATTGGCAACTTAAACATAAGTTTATGCCAGACAATTTTATTTTTTTCAGATTTAAAATAAAGTGTGATAGCAGCAATTAAGACAATTACGACAATCAAAATTGCCAATATGTGCTGCCCTATCCAGTTGCTAAACGCCATTATCGTCTGCGTAAGCAACGGCATTTCACCGCCGAACGACGCCAAGATACCGTTGAACATGGGCAAAACTTTTATGATTAACACGAGGACAGCAGCAATCATTAATGATGATAAAATAATTGGATAAGTGACAGCAGCTCGAATTTTACTAGATGTCTCTAATTCGCTTTCATAGTTATCAGCTATCTGATTGAGCGCGCTTGCTAATTCGCCACTTTCTTCACCAATTTTCACGATTGACTGTACAATTTTAGGAAAATAGTCATCTTCTTTGCTAAGCGCTTCGCTTAACGAATCACCCATTATAATGGCGTGTTGTATTCTTTCGATGATTATTTTCAGCTTTTCGTCATTTGATTTTTCGTTAATAATACCTAATCCAATGTGAATCGACACATCTGAATCGACAACTAAAGCCAACTGACGAGCAAAAACTATCATGTCTTGCTTGCGTATTGTCGTCGTTTTTGCCATTAATTTGCTCTCCCTGCTAAATATTATTATAATAAGTGTCGAGTAGTTGAATGTCATTGGCGCGTATTAAGGCATCGCCGCGTTCAATAACACCGTCTTTTAGTAGATTTGCCAAGCAGCGTTCGATTGACTGCATGCCTTGCTTGGCACCATTTTGTATCAGATTTTTAATTTGATAATGCTTACCTTCGCGAATTAAATTGCGTACCGCTGGCGTAACAACCAACACTTCACTTGCCAAGACGAGTCCACTGCCATCTTTACGCGGTATCAATTGCTGCGATATTATGCCTTCTAGCACACTTGCCAACTGGCTTCTGACCTGACTTTGTTGTTCAGTCGAAAAGCCATCTAAAATTCGATCAATGGCTTTGATTGCGCCATTGGTATGAATCGTCGACAGCACTAAGTGCCCAGTTTCTGCGGCAGTTAATGCGATGGCAATTGATTCAAAGTCGCGCATTTCACCCAGCATAATGACATCGGGGTCTTCGCGTAATGACGCGCGCAGTGCGCTGGCAAAATTAAGTGCATCGGGACCAATTTCCTTCTGAGTAACCAAACTCATATTGTGGCGATGCAAAAATTCAACCGGATCCTCTATTGTCGTAATGTGATAAGAATAAGTACTATTTAACTTTTTAATCATACTGGCGAGCGTCGTTGACTTACCACTGCCAGTGGCGCCAGCGATTAAAACGAGACCCTTTGTCTTATTCAAGAATGTTTCGGTATTAGCAGGCAGCCCCAAACTGCCGATGTCAGGTATTTCTAGCGGCAGCGAACGTATTGCACAGGCAATTGAGCCACGCTGTAAATAAAAATTACATCTAAAGCGCCCGAAATTCTGTCTGCTATAGGATAAATCAACTGATTTATATTTCATGAGTTGCTCGTATTTAGCGTCATCTAAATATAGGTGTGCAATTTTCTTTAAGGTTATTGGGTCGAGCCTATCGACACTCTCAATTGGTGTCAATTTAGAGCTTATCCGCATAATCGGCTTACTACCAGCACAGAGGTGTAAATCAGTTGCATTATGCTGCATTGTTATTGTCAAGAGCTCATCCATATATTTTGAAATTTCCATAAAGACCTCCTTAAGTACATTATAACAGAACGCGACCCAGAATACGCCATTTCATAATTAATCTGAATTATTTTTAAACAATTGCACTTTTGTGTTAAAATACTTTTAGAGGTGATATTATGTTTAAAAAAATCAATCAATTTGAAGTTGGCGATAATATTCAGGGCTTTTATCTCGTTAAACGCTCTGAAATGCGCACGACCAATGCCGGAAAAAAATATTTAGACGCCACTCTAATCGATAGTAGCGGCGAAATCAATGCAAAACTATGGGCAGCCGAAGACCCTGTTATCAAAGTCTTCAGCGAGGGCGAAATCGTTAAAATATCAGCCAAAGTCAATGAATGGAACAGTCAACGACAGCTCTCTATCAAACAATATCGACCAGTTGGCGCAAATGATACAGTCAATATTAAAAATTTTGTGCCGTCTGCACCGCAAAATGGTGAAATTTATTTTAATTTAATTCACGAACACATCGAATTGATGGAAAATGACGATATCAAAAAACTTTGCTTGAGCATTATTTTGGAGCGAAAAGACGATTTTATCGTTTACCCTGCCGCCAAGAGCAACCACCACGCAATACGCTCAGGGCTCGTCTATCACATTTATCGCATGCTAGAAGTTGCCGCGCGCCTTTGTCAAGTTTACGAAAATGTCAATGCCGATTTATTAAAGGCGGGTATTATACTACACGATTTTTGTAAGATGGACGAAATGACTGTCAATAGTTTAGGGCTTGTTTCAGAATACTCTAAAAAAGGCAATTTACTGGGACACATTACAATGGGTGTCAACTTAATTGCCAAAAAGAGTGAAGAATTACACGTCGATTCTGAAATTGTATTGCTACTACAACACATGATTTTAGCGCATCATTTCTACCCCGAATACGGTAGCCCGAAAAAGCCACTTTTTATCGAAGCTGAATTACTACATCACATTGACGTGATCGACGCCAATGTTTACGATTTTTCTAAAGCTGTCAGCGAAACAAAAGCGGGTGACTTTTCAGACCCAGTTTGGTCGCTTGATAAAAGGCGTATTTATAATCATGGATTATAATAAGTAGAAAGTGAAAAGGCGATTTTTAGAAGCTACTTCCTATAATCGCCTTTTTCTGTTTACTTAGCACAACACTTTTTATATTTTTTACCGCTGCCACATGGGCAGGGTTCGTTTCTGCCAACTTTAGGTGGTTTGACGACCGTCTTTGACTTCATATATGCCTTGCGAATTTCTCTGCGCTTTTCTTCGTCAAAAATTTCAGCCCATTCGTCCATTTCATAGAGCCAATCGGCCTTCGCGGCGTGCATGTTAAACAACAATTTTTCGTAGTCGATTGTGATGTCAATAACGCTATCTTCGGCTAAGTTTTCGACGTCGATAGATTCTGTCAAACTTTCATTAATGCCATCTAAAAAGCCAACAAATTCCATTGCCGTCATGCCGTAATGTTTAGCTAATTCATCAACACTACCCTTTACAGCCGTTTGCTTATTCGCCAATATTTCACGATAATTATCCGCTTCTTTTAGAAAGTACTTTTTCCAATAATTATCGTATTCGGCTTGCTGTTCAAATTGGCTGCCGGCGTCTTGCCATTGTTCGTAAAGTGTCATAATTTTTCCTTTCATTTACACGATTGTCATTACTATACGGATTATAACATATGCCCTGTCAGTTGTGAACAGTTAAAAATGCTTATAACAGATTATTTGATTGCGCATGGGGTATAAAATCTGTGTTAGGGTATTTTTTAGGAGTATACGATGAAATATTTAGGAACTATTATCAAACAGACAGGCGATAAAGCGGTGGTGCGTTACAAGCCCCGTACTTCGGGTTGTGGCGGTTGAGGTAGTGGAGAAATGTCTCAGGATGAGATCACACGCGATGTCACTGCTGTTAATACAATAGGCGCGCAAATTGGCGATCAAGTTAACTTCGAACTACCCGATATGATTGACGTATTTGCAATGTTTAAGCATATTATATGGCCGTTTTTATTTGGTTTAATCGTTGCGTTTGGTGTGCGTCTAGCTTTACGAGCTGGCGTCGCACAATTGAGTGATTCAACATTGATTATTGCAACTATTTTGACAGCAATTGGCGCTTTTTACATCGCACTTAAAGTCTTACAAAAGTTCGGCGTCGTAAAAAGAGATGCACTTAGCTACAACATTGAAATTACGTCAGTTGTCGCAAATAACAACAATAAAATTAAAACATAAAATCGAACTATTATGAAGGAGGTCTTATGACATTAAAAGGTAAAGTATTAGTAGCGCAAGGTGGTGGCCCTACTGCCGTCATCAACCAGTCGTTCGTCGGCGTGGTTTTAGAGGCACGCAAATATGATGAAGTCAGCAAAGTTTATGGTGCACTCGGCGGCGTCGAAGGCATTGTCAATGAAGATTTTGTCGATCTATCGCAAGAAACTGAAGAAAACCTATTAAAAGTGGCAAATACGCCAAGTTCGGGCTTGTTGTCAACCCGCGTCAAACCCGATAAAGCCTTTTGCTTAAAGGTTTTTGAAGTGATGAAAGCGCATGATATTCACTATTTCTTCTATATCGGTGGCAACGATTCTTCAGATACGGTACGCATTATTAGCGAAGAAGCTAAAAATCAGAATTACGATTTTGTCGCCTGTCACATACCGAAGACCATCGACAACGACTTAGTACAAAACGACCATACACCCGGTTTTGGTTCAGCTGCCAAGTTTGTCGCACAGGCCTTTATGGGTGTCAACCTAGATAACCGCGCCTTAAAAGGCGTTTATATTGGCGTTGTCATGGGCAGACATGCTGGCTTTTTAACTGCTGCTTCAGCACTCGCCAAAGTGTTCCCTGACGATGGTCCGCATTTGATTTATTTGCCAGAGAGCACATTTGATACTAAACAATTTATTAAAGATGTCAAAGAGACCTATCAGCGCTATGGTCGCTGTATGGTTGCAGTGTCAGAGGGTATTCAAGACAAAAATGGCACAGCGATTATCACCAAGTTGTCGAAAAATGTCGAAAAAGATGCGCACGGCAATGTGCAATTATCGGGCACAGGCGCACTCGGCGACCTATTGGTTAAAGAAGTTAAAGAAAAAACTGACATTAAGCGTGTACGCGCCGATACTTTTGGCTATTTACAGCGTTCTTTTATGGGCATTGTATCTGATGTCGATCAAATTGAAGCGCGCGAAGCAGCACGTCGTGCTGTACAATTTGCTATACTCGATAAGTTAAATGGCACTGTAACGATCCAACGCGTTGGCGATTATGCTGTCGACTATGTACTGCGCCCGCTCAGCGATGTCGCTGCCAAGACAAAACACATGCCTGCCAAGTTTATTAACAAAGCTGGCAATGGTGTTACAAAGGCATTTTTAGACTATTGTCGTCCACTGGTTGGTTCAGATTTTCCGCAGCCCGCTCGTGTACGCGCCCCAAAAGTTGCCAAAATTATCAATAAATAATGCTATATTATTAAAATAGTTAAGTTTGCTATTATTATTAATCAGAGTGCACTTTAATCTAATTGGTTAAAGTGCACTTTTTATTGCGCTCACTAATTCATACAATTCGTGAATAAATTTGTCGTTATTGCCGATAATAGCTATGAGGTGACCTAATGAATATACAAGCACTTTTTACGCCGTCGAATAAGACGACAGGCAATCAAACGACAATTACCAATAACATTTCATCAGCGTCAAGTGACATAACACAAAAAAACAATTTAAACATAAGTGATTTATCAGACCCCGCGCGTCAAGCGGTTGAATTGGCAGTTAAGCAAGGCGTTCAATTGACGGATGAAAACATCGCTGTCATCGCTACCTTTATGGACGAAGCACCTGGCACAACTGTTGAAAAACTAATGGCACTATCAGTAGCATTAGAAAAACAATTGCCGCTGACGGCGACAATTCTGAGCGATATTCAAACTGCTCGTGCGATATCACTGGTTGATTGTATCGACACACTGGCACCAAAACAATTAGGTCATACCCAAAACACGACAAGCGACAGTCATACGACAATGCGCAATCAAGTTGTCGAAGAACTTGACGGTTTACTTTGCGAATTTTTAGAAGCACTTGACGACAGCGCCAAGCTATCAGCAGAAGATACAACTGAAGTATTCAAGGACAAACAGACGATTCATGCTAGCGATAAGCTAAACGGCGAAAGCAAATTAGATCAGACAAAATCAGCAGTCGAACAACAAATTAGTTCATTATTAGCTGAACTACCGACAGATATTGCTTTTGAAGCATTATTCAACACGCTACATCATGCTCAACTTGATGCAAATGAGCAATTGTCAAACACATCAAAATTAGTATTAGAAGAAACCATTACACAAAAACTCGCCGAAGTTAAAAATAGTTTTGAAGTTTTTAAACGCGAAACTATCAGTCAATTAGAACAAATAGTAGACGCCGATAATAAACTGACAAAAGAACAGCGTATCCACTACACTGCTAAGTTGATCGACAAATTAGACAATGCTATTATGAAATCGGAAATTGGCCTCTATATTAGCATGAAGTCAGAACGCGACTTGATGAAACAATCGGCGACACTTGACGAGGCGCGCCAACTTTTGCTAAACGGCAAACTAGAAAAAGCTGAAAGCATTGTGCGCACTGTTGTCGAGAACTTTCAAAAAATGCCATTTAAACCGACATTAAAAAGAGTAATTGCACTGGGTAATCCGCTAAACTTATCAGCAGATGAACTAAAATATGATGCCATTGCCAAGTGGTCAAAAGACAGCATTGCAAACTTTACAAATTCTGACAAATCAGTGGCTGGGCTTGTTCATTACCTGCGTCGAATGGGTATCAATCACGAAGTTGAAGCATTTCAAAGTACATTTAGCAATTCTTCAAAAAATGAAGAATCAGCAGCAAAAAATATACGTAATCTAAAAGAAATGCTGCTGACAATGGCGCAAAAAAATGACAATCAAGAACAACCAAAATCAGCTGAAAAAATACTGTCGCACATCAACGGTCAGCAAATGCAATTAAAGATAACCGACAAAGCAGCGACCCAGCAATTGATGTTATCTGTGCCGCTAAATATAAACGATCGTCTGACCGAAGTAAAAGTCTTTATAAAAGCGCAGGAAAACAACCTAAAAGTCGACTGGCAAAATTTTAATATGTTTTTCGTTTTAAATACGGCACGCTTTGACGATATCGGTATTAAAGTTAGCGCAGTCGAAAAAAAGATGCGCATTGACATTTTAAATGATAATATAGAGAGTAGAGCAATCGTTATGCCGCTCGCTAATCAGTTGAGCAACTACGTTGAATCAATTGGCTATACGGTGACGGGGCTAAACTTTAGCACACTGCTTGACGAAGCACACCCCAATCAAGTCGTTGCACCCAAAAAATCAGAACAAACTACGTCAAACAATCTAAATACAACTTATAGGAGCTTTGATTTTTCAGTATGACATATTACAAAGCTGATAAAAGTAATCAAAATATTGCCAAGCAATTAAAAGACCAAAGCACCCAACCTGTTACGGCCGAACTGGAGCGCTTATCGAATGAACTAAACACCGATATTCGCGATAATTTACCACCCCAAATGCTTGCCGTTGTCGTTGGCGTGCTTAAATTAGTTGAAGATATTGCGGAGGTGCCTCATGAAAGTAACCAATAATGTTGCTATTTCTGCCAACCAGTCAGTCGGTAAAGTTAATCGCACTGCCAACGCGACAGGCTCGCAGTTCTCGGCTTTAATGGGTGAAAAAAGAGAAGATCAAACACGCCAAGAACTCGAAGACATGATGGAAGACATCAAGCGCGAAGGCGAAAAGATGATTGATGATAAAAATATTGATATTTTGGTCAACTACAAGAAAAAGATAAAGTCATTTGTCTCAAAAGCAGTCGACTTTGCCTTTGAAATACAAGATAAAAAAGGCGTCACCCGCTTTGGGCGCGGTAAAATTTTAAAGCTTGTCGCGCAAATTGACGATGCCTTAGTCGATTTAACTGAACAGTTTTTAGCAGATGAACGTAGCCGGCTAAAAATGCTTGATAAGGTTGGTGAGCTGCAGGGGATGCTGTATAATATCTACGCCTAGCAATAAATCACTAGTGATTATAAAGTGGCGCGCCCGAGACGATTCGAACGTCCGACCTATCGCTTAGGAGGCGATTGCTCTATCCAGCTGAGCTACGAGCGCAAATCTTAAAGAGATACCGTTTTTATTATAGTCAAAATAGCGACTTTCGTCAATATCTATAATCTACTATTCAGAAGCCGATATTTCTGCTATAATGACGGTATATATTTTTGGAGGTTATTATGCTTAGTCGACGCACAACTCAAATTATTGCAATTATACTCGTTGTTTTAATGGTTGTCTCATTACTGCCAATGGCATTTATTTCATTTTTTAATTGAGGTAAATATGAAAATATTTAAATCAAAACTTGGTTACATCTTGATTATTATAATCGTTGTTGCCTATTTTGGTTACGGTTTTTTAATATCTAACAATCCGTCAACTACAAGTAATATGATCGATGTTAAGAATATCCATGACGACTTTGAAAATCTAAATAAAGCGCGCTGGTATGCTGGCGAATGGTTAACCCATCACCCAATTGGCGACGAAATTTCAATTGTCGATGGCATTGTTTCACTTGCTGTAAAGCAAAACGACAAAGCCCCTTACCTACTATCACAACCGATTGAAATTGCCGATTACGATATTATAAAAATTAAAAGACGTGTTAAACTACATTATGGCAGCGACTACTTTGCTGCCGGTTTAGTGGTGTTTGAAAGCGATAGCGATAGATTTAAGCCAAAATTAGACAGCGCTTTGCCCTTTGGTGATGCGGTTGTCATGGTGGAATACGCCCACGATTTTGGCGATAATACCAGCCGACCTGGTGAAGATGTCATTCGCATATTGGCACCCGATTGGCAAGTTAACGATAATTTCAAACTTGCCCCGATTGTCTACGATAAATGGTTTACCGAAGAATTAATTATCGATAACAGTGGTAAAATTACTTACTATATTGACAATGAACCCTATCAATTAAAAGGCAATGGCATTAATTCTGACTATTTTAGACTTTGGATGCATGGCTATGGCGCCTATACCGGTCATAATGTCGAAATCGATTGGATCGACATCACCTTGACAAGCAGCGAAAACGAGGCACTTGATGATGAATCTTAGTAAGATATTTCGTCTAGCAATGCAACGAGGTTGTAAAGTAAAAATGATTTATCAAAAAAATAATGAAGTTATTGAACGCATTGTTTCACCGCGTGCTTTTAATGCCGATTTGGTAGTGTGTTATGATCATTTTAGAAAAGCGCAGCGCAACTATAAGTTAAGTAATATATTAGCCGCTGAAATATTGGACAATCGTCATGATTATCAAAGAGATTAAACGCATTAAGAGCGGACATTACGCTGTTATAATAGACGATAAAACGGCGTACGCCAATGAGTCAATGCTTGCCGATTACCAGCTCTTCAAGGGCAAGCAATTAGCGGATGATTGGTCATTTGACGATTTTTCTGACGATTACGACCGACGCTGCTGTTATCAAACTGCCCTACGCCTCTTATCAAGGCGTGATCACTTTATAAGAGAACTCACCGAAAAATTAAAGCAACGCAATTTCAAAAACGCCGTAATTATCACGACTATTGAACAATTAAAGATCGATGGTTATCTTGATGAAGCGAAGTATGCGACCTTATTAATAGAACACTATCAAAGTTTAGACAGCAAACGGCAACTTTATCATCGTCTGATAAAAAAAGGCTGCCCCCGCCCTATTGTTAACCAACGCTTAAGCGAAATACAATTTGACGAGCTTGATAGTGCCGTTCGGCAACTCAACAAAAAAATTAAAGCAATGCCCTTGCAACAAATAATTGAAAAACGCGAAAAGTTGATGTACTATTTAGTTAGACGCGGTTTTGATTACGCTGTTGCTAAACAAAGTTATCAAATAATCGTCGATCAACTAAACCAATAGCAACGCTAACTTAATTATAGGGGGATAAAAATGACTTTACCTTTATTATCAAAACACTTTCAAGCGCGTAAGCCATCAGCGGTTCGTTTAGCCCAAATGACCTATGAGGCGCGCACAAAAAAGCCAGAAGCTGTTATCAATGTCGGTATTGGCAATGTATCACTACCGACAAATCCAGCAATGCAACAGCGCATGTTTAATTTAAACGCTGCCGATAGTCCATTTAAAGATGGCGTTATTCGCTATACGACAACTGCTGGTAGCGAAGCAGCCAAAGCGGCTTTTAAAAATATTTTAAACTGCGAAGGCTTTGCTACTGAAAATCTTCATGTACAAGTAACAGATGGCGGTTCTGCTAGCATGGAACTACTGTTAGTTGGCACTTGTGGAGCAGCTGGCACTAATGAAAAACCGCTGATGATGATTGACCCCGCTTACACCAATTATATTTCATTTGCCGCTAGAATAGGCAGAACCACCGCGACGATTAAACGACAACTGAACGAAAACGGCAAGTTCACGCTGCCTAAGATTTCTGAAATTGAAGCGGCTATTCAAAAAAACAAACCCGGTGCACTACTCGTGATTCCGTACGATAACCCAACAGGGCAATTATATGATTATACGACAATGTTTGACTTGGCAAAACTATGTGTTAAGTACAATATGTGGTTTGTCAGCGACGAAGCCTACCGCGAGCTCTATTATGAAGAAGGTAAAAATCTAGTTAGTATTTGGGGCGTCACAGATAAAGAAGTGCCCGGTATTGAAGGGCGCCGCATCAGCATTGAAACGGCATCAAAAGTTTGGAACGGCTGTGGTCTTCGAATTGGCGCGTTGATAACAGACAACGAAGACTTTCATACCAAGTCGGTTGCCGAATACACTGCCAATCTATGCGCCAATGCAATTGGTCAGTACATATTTGGTGCTCTTGCTGATGAAACTGCCGAATCATTGGGGAAGTGGACCAAAGGACTTAGAGACTATTATAAAAAACAAATCGTCGGTGTTTACAACGGGCTTAAAGCATTAGAACCAAATTTAATCGTATCGTCACCCGATGCGTCAATTTACACCGTTATCGACGTTAAAAATATCGTTAAACCTGGCTTTAATGGCATGGACTTTGTGCTCTACTGCGCGAGCGAAGGTGCTGTATCAATTGACGGTGTTGAAACAACACTTCTGGTTGCACCAATGAGCGGCTTTTACGACATACCTGAAGGTCAACCCAACCCTGGCGCTACACAGTTTAGATTGTCATTTGTTGAGACACCAGAGAATATGGCGAAGATCCCCGAATTGTTTGTTGCCCTGTTAAAGCAATATGAGGCAAAACGTTAACAATGCATTTAAACATTGGCGTTACAACAGCAAAACGAACTAATGAAAGACAATTAGAAGTTGTCAAAGGGCTGATTAAGCAGTTTAATCTGCCCTTTTTTGCGCGCAATAAAAACAGCATTACTAGCATAATAGAAGCACAACAGTTAGATTATCTGTTTGTCGTTGAAAGTGAAAAACTATACTTAAGCGATGGCAAGAACAATTTTTTTTGGCACCCTAACACTGCCATCTTAAAGCTAAAAGATAACAACACTGGACCACTTGTAAAGGCACTTGACCTAAAACATGGCGACCATGTGCTAGACTGTACGCTAGGACTAGGCGCAGATAGTCTTTTAATTGCCAATGCCATTGGCAAAATTAGCAAAGTCACTGCCCTAGAAGCAAACCCCTACATTGCCTATTTAACGACACGCGGCATCTGTACATCAGACAACCCAATCATTAAACGACTAGCTAAACGCATTGACATCATTAACTGCAACTATCAAGACTACTTGAAATCTGCCGCACAAAAAAACATCGATGTCATTTATTTTGACCCAATGTTTAAGCACGGCAATGATGCCGCTTGCGGTATTACACCCTTGCGAAAGCTCGCCACTAAAACGCCACTTACACTTGAGACAATCCATTTAGCACTTACCGCTGCCAAGCGGCGCGTTGTTGTTAAAGAACGCTTTGGCAGCGGCGTATTGCGCGTACTGAAGCCCGACTTCATCGTCGGCGAAAGACGCATCGGGCGCGTTGTCTACGGTGTTTTTGTCAAATAATCATACCTTCACGTAGCTGCGCTGCGACGTCTGCACTAATCGCTAATTCAACAATTTTAAGACCAAATTCTAGTGCCACACCTGGTCCCATTGCGGTAATTAACTTGCCGTCAACCACAAGTCGTTCAGCCTTGTGTACACCACTTGAAATCTGCGTTTCAAAGCTTGGGTAACAAGTGAACTGGCGATTATTGATGACGCCTGCACTTTCTAAGGCAATAGGCGATGCACAAATTGAGGCAATATAGCGGTCTTCATCTGCTTGACGTTTTAGCATGTCTTTAACCATAGCGTTATCTCTTAGATTAGTAGAGCCCGGCATGCCACCAGGTGTGATTACGACATCCGCCACTTGATCACGATAATCTTTTAAGAGACCATCAGCTGTTACTTTAACATTATGAGCACTTGTTACAATTAGATTGTCATCAATTGACAACAACTTAACATCAGCACCAGATCGCCTTAAAATATCAACCGACGCAATCATTTCAATGTCTTCAAAACCATTAGCCAATAAAATAAAAACCTTCATAATCTACCTCCTAGAATGATAAAAGATACTTACATTTAAATCGGTATCTTTAGTTACGAAAAACTACATTAAAACTTTAATAGTACAATCAAAACCCACTTCAAGTAAATTATATCAAGTTGTCCGACACAATAAAACCCGAGATTTCTCGACTGCGATCGAATGACAACTTGACTGAATAGTTATCTTTTTATAAGTCGTCAACGATGGCGCCAGCTTTGGCATAAGCGGTTGACTTTGCTTCAAAGAAGTCGGTCTTAATTAAGTTAGGATCAGCGTATTCGTCAACCCATTCCATATTTGGTGGTTCTTCTTCGTATCCTTCAAATAAGACGCTAAACCCTAAGTCTTTTGAGCGCTTATTACCAAGATATTTAATATAGCTCTCGACATTTTCCATTGTCAGACCAGGTATATCTTCACCAATGACATATCTGCCCCAGTCAACTTCTTGGCGCACACCCTCTTTGAGCATTTCTTCGTATTCGGCGACTTTTTCGGGTGTAAACAGGTCGGGTTCTTCGTTTTTAAGTTCTAACAGTATATTTCTAAACAGCCAAAGATGCGTGTTTTCATCTCGGTTAATATAGCGAATTTCTTGTACTGACCCCATCATGGTGCCAATGCGACCCAAGTTATAAAAGAACATAAAGCCCGAGTAGAAATAGATGCCCTCTAAGATATAGTTTGCAATACAGGTTCTGACCAAATTATGGCGATTGGGGTTTTCCATAAATTCGTTGTAAAGATTACCGATGTATTCGTTTCTTCTCAGTAGGTGTTCATCATCTCTAAATTGGTATAGTATTTCGGTGCGCTTTTCAGGCGAACAAATTGAATCGAGCATATAACCGTAAGACTGCGAGTGTACCGCCTCTTGGAAGGTTTGAATATTAAGACATAAGTTGACTTCGTTGGCAGTAATATAATCTGCTACATTCGGTAAATTGGCAGTTTGAACACTATCTAAGAAAATCAAAAATGATAATGTCTTGTCATAGCCAATTCTGAGCGGTTCGTCTAATTCTTTATAGTCTTTTAAGTCTTGATTTAGGTTAATTTCTTCAGGAATCCAAAAGTTGTTCATCGCTTGGCGATACCAATCACTTACCCAAGCATATTTAATATTGTTATAGTCATTTAAGTTTGTGGTATTGCCACCAATCATGCGACGCTTTGATAATTCGATGTCGCCATTGGCATTAAAGATTGCTCTTCTTGCTAATTCCGCCATTTTATCCTCCTTTATTGATTAAGCAAAACACGATTCGCATTCTTCAACTTCTAATGAACGAGAACGTATATAGTAAAGCGTTTTGACACCAGCTTCCCATGCTTCGATATAGTAATTGAGTATTTGACGCATACTGTGCTCGGTTGTTATGTATAAGTTAAAGCTCTGCGCCTGATCGACATGGCGCTGTCTGACAGCACAGGCTTTAATCGACCACGATTGGTCAATATTGTGTGCCGATTTATAAAGCCAAAATGTTTCAACATTTAAGTTTGGCGCGACGCGCGGTACAATGTCACCTTTTTTTTCTTCTAAGAAATAAACGTTCATCACAGGGTCTGTACCTGCCGTTGTACCGGCAATAATCGACGTTGAGCCCGTTGGTGCAACTGCCATTAAATAGCCGTTTCTTAAGCCATTTTGATTCACTTCAGCGGCGAGTTCACGCCAACGGCTTGACGTGTAGTCACGCAGTTTGAAATAGTCACCATTTTGCCAATCTGAACCGTCAAAATAAGTGTAACTGCCCTTTTCTTTGGCAATTTGATGGCTTGCCTTTATCGCGTAATAGTTAATGTCTTCAAATACTTTGTCGGCAAATTCAATGTGTTCGTCAGTTTCCCAGTCAATGCTGTGATTGACTAGCAAGTGATGGTAACCACTGACGCCAAGCCCAATTGCACGATATTTTTGGTTGGTTATTCTGGCGTATTCAATTGGATAAAAGTTGAGGTCGATGACATTATCGAGCGCTCTTACCATTGTACTGACGGTGTTTTCAAGGTCTGCTTTATCTTCAATATCGATATTGCCAAGTACCAATGATGATAAATTACAGACTACGAAATCGCCCGGCGTACTCTTTTCAACGACAATTTCTTCGCCGTCGACAATGACCGTTTCACGCGTGATATTTGAAATAGCGCTCATGTTTTGCATAATTTCAGTACAAAGATTTGAGGAATAAATCATGCCCTTATGCTTATTGGGGTTTGTCTTGTTGATGACATCGCGATTAAATGTAAACGGTGTGCCCGTTTCAGTTGCCGATTTGATAATCATGCGCACAATGTCTTTGACGCTCATACGGCGCTTGTGTAAACGCGGATCATTGACACAATCATAGTATTTTTCTTCCCATTCTGCACCGTAATAATCTTCTAAGTGATAGCCTTTTAGATAATAGACTTCGTGCGGGCACATTAAATACCATTCAGCATTGATGTTTTCTTTGGCAAGTCGCCAGAAAAGGTCTGGGTAACAGATACCAGGAAATACATCATGCGCCTTCGCCCTATCGTCACCGTTGTTAGTTTTAAGTTGTAAGAATTCGGGTAAGTCGCGGTGCCAAGCGTCTAAATATACCGCAACTGCACCTTGTCGCACGCCTAACTGGTCAACGGCAACAGCCGTGTCGTTGGCTAACCTTATCCAACGAATAACGCCGCCAGCGACGCCTTTATACCCCCTGATATCACTGCCGCTAGCGCGCACTTTGCCAAAGTACATACCCATGCCACCACCTGACTTTGAAACCTGCGCAAAGTTGTCAAGTGATTTATAAATGCCCGTCAGCGAATCGTCGACGACATCGATAAAGCAAGATGATAACTGATGATGCGGGCGGCGCGAATTGCTCATTGTCGGCGTTGCAAAGGTCGCCTTTAAGTTCGATATGACGTCATAAACTTGCTTGACCCATTTGACGCGGTCTTTTTCATTAATCATCATGTGCATGGCAATGCCCATAAACATTTCTTGGGGTGATTCAATAATGCCTTTGTTAAAATTTGCCAACATATAGCGCTTGGCAAGTAAATTTAATGAACTATAGGTCAGTAATTTGTTTCTATCGTTATCAATATAGGCCTCTAACTGGTCGACTTCTTCACGGGTGTAGTCACACATGTATTTGCCATAGAGACCCTTTTCGGCATAGTAAATGATTCTATCATAAAGTGACTTATCGTGCTGTTCAGCTCGATTGACTTTAAGTTCGTCTTCAATTTTAAGATTTAAAAAGCGGGCGGCAATGTATTCCCAGTCGGGCGCTTCTTTTGAGGTAAGTTCTACTGCCGCGTTGATAAATACTTTGAGAATTTCTTCTCTGGTCATACCTTCTTTGTGAAAAGACTTAATTCTGTAAAATAGTTTTTGAATAGAATAAACATCTGCTGGATAGTCTGATTGAATTTCTTTTAATAACGTTAGCACTTGCTGATCGTCAATTAACTTGGCAAATTCTTGCAACATATGACGAAGATGCGCATGTTTGTTGCGATATAATATAAAGCTCTTTAAGACAATGTGTTCACCTAAATCGATTAAACCAATTTCAACCATGTCTTGTATTTCTTCAACACTTAAATATCTATTTTGAGCATTGTATTCTTCAGCCGTCTTTTTAATATTGTCGACAATTTCTTCTACTTTTCGTTTAACTGGCTGCTTATTTACCGACTTGTAGGCTTTTTCAATAGCCGAATAAATGTTATAAGATGTAAACTTGTCAATCTGTCCATTGCGCTTTTTAATCTGAATCATATTCCCCCTCTTTCACACCATATTTTGTACATGCAAATATTGTATCACTATATATAGTATAAGACAAGAAAAAAGCAAAAATCAATTTTATGAATTTTGCTTTTTGTTTTTTTATGTTAGTTTTGAAAAAATATGATAAAATTAGGATCTAATACTATATAATATGGGATTCAATCCTAATTTTATCACAAAATCAATCTCAAAAATTTACGACCGCTTTTCATGCGAAAATTTACACAATGTTTCGTTGGTAATATTACTATTTGGCATCGGCGCCCTTTTTGTAGCCAATCGCCTTGGCCTTTTCTTTTGTCATAATATGAAAATTACAATGGTCATCGCCAAAAGCCAGTGTTTTAGTGCGCGCTAAGACAACGCCTTTGTGGGCAAACGTGTAGTAGTCTATTTTGCATAAGTACTTCGCTAAGTGAAAGACGTCTTCTTGTCTTGCCATTTTGCAAATGCCACATGTTTTATAGGTAATAAAGTATTCGCCACTGCCAGCTTGATAGTCAAAATCAAATAACCATTCGTTTTTATACTTCTTTTGTTTTGATTCGGCGGCTAGTCTTTTTTGCAGTGAAATTGTCTTATCAGAAAAGGCGCCCTCCCTTTTAGTGATACGCTGCATCATCTTGCTGGTCGACATTGCGATGATCA
>PDWI01010658.1_pt1 | contig 19170 bp, 14 predicted proteins | sample 1430891 | NCBI WGS metagenome assembly PDWI01 (sample SAMN01162508, study PRJNA174530) | Oral metagenome, whole genome shotgun sequencing project. | biome: Marine environment; feature: Marine mammal; material: Swab sample of the gingival sulcus; isolation source: swab sample of gingival sulcus...
CCTTAGACTCTGAAGATTTGCCCCAAGGTCAAGGATTTGCTCACGAGAGAAACCATAAGGACGAAGCAATTCATACAATACAGTCTTCGGCTCATCAGCCTCCAACAGCCCCTCAATATGGATTCCTTTTTCGCTAAGCAACTCCTTCTTATAATTATCAACTGCTGAAAGATAAAGGTTTTCTGCCCCTCTCAGATGAGCAATGGTCTCTAATGTATTGTTGCGAAAATTTGGGTTTAATGCTTCAAAACAAGGAATTAGTTGATGACGAATGAAATTCCGCTTGTAAGCTAAAGAAGCATTTGAGCTATCCTCTCGGAAAGGCTGTTCAAGCTCTTTCAAAAAGGCTAAAATTTCCTTCCGACTGGTATTCATCAGTGGACGAATAATGCCGTCCTTACGCTTGTAGGGCATTCCACTTAGTCCACGTATGCCTGTCCCCATAGAGAGGTTGAGCAGAAGCGTCTCAACCATATCGTCTGCATTATGTGCTACTGCTATATAAGCGATGCCTAGCTCTTTCTTCTGCTCTTGAAACCAAGCATAGCGAAGTTCTCTCGCCGCCATCTCAATCGAAATGCCCTTTTCTTTGGCATAGGCTTCGGTCTCAAAATGCTTAATACTTAGTGGGACATCAAAAGCTTGACATAAGTCACGAACGAAAGCCTCGTCAGCATCGCTTTCTTCCCCTCGCAAATGAAAATTGCAATGTAAGGCTTTTGGCTGATAGCCAAGCAAAAGAAATGCCCTAAGTAAGGCAACCGAATCGGCACCTCCACTTAGGGCTATAAGTAAGTCTTCCTCTGCTCCAATCAGAGCCTCTTGCTTAATTGTTTCTTTAAGCTGGGCAACTAAGGGCAACATCAGACAAGTTTATTTAGTAGCCGAGAAGGCTACGAACTTTGGACTATTCCTCGTCAAGGTCAGCCTTTACGATGATACGTCCACAGTATTCACAAGTCAAAATCTTACGATCAAGCTTGATATCCATTTGGCTCTGAGCTGGAATCTTATTGAAACAACCGCCACAAGCATCGCGGTCAATACGTACAAGCCCAAGACCATTTCGATCTCCTTGGCGAACACGTAGGAAAGATTTCACTAGACGGGGGTCAAGATCAGCCTCGATACTTTCAACAAGCTTGACTAGCTTCTGAGTCTTAGCCTTAGCTTCCTTTTCTCTGTCGGCGAGTGAAGCTTTACGCTCTTCAAGCATTTCCTTACGCTCTTCAAGATTTTCCTTGAGCGAAGCAATCTTCGTCTTATACTCTTGAATTTGCTCTTTCTTCTCTCCGATTCTCTTGTTAGCCAATTCAATCTCAAGCTCCTGAAACTCAACTTCCTTAGTTAAGTTATCATACTCACGGTTATTCTTAATGCCGTTGAGCTGTTCCTTATACTTGGCAACCAAATTTTCAGAGTTCTCAATCTTCGCCTTCTCTACGTTACACTCCTGTGTAAGTTCCTTGCTATTAGCATCAAATTCTGCAATGCGATGCTCTAGCTTAGCAATCTCATCTTCAATATCTTGAATCTCAATAGGTAGGTCTTCTAAAAGAGCCTTGTAGCCGTCAATTGAAGAGTAAGAATCTTGCAACTGCTTGAGTAGCTCAATCTTCTCCGAAATGGTCTTTTCTGTTTTTTCTTTTTTTGTAGCCATAATTATATGCTAAATCGATAATATAGGGTTGCTATTTAATTTACTTATGTAGAGTACAAAGTTAGGAAATTTCTTTGATATAACCTTATGAAAAAGCTTTGTAGCTACAACTTCGCTCTCATAATGTCCAACTGTGCTCAAAATTGGGCGTGACTCAACGTCGAAATAATCATTATACTTAGCCTCTCCTGTAATGAAAATATCTGCGCCTTGTGCCTTAGCTGCACGCCATAGGAAAGCCCCCGCACCTCCACAAAGAGCAACGCGACGAACCTGTTTCACATCGGACTTAGTATAAGTAAGCTTATCACAAGCAAAATATGTTTTAACTTGACGCAGAAAGACTTCAGCCTCAACTTCTTCGTCCAACTCTCCAATAATTCCAGCGCCTGCACCAAGATAATCATTCGCAAGAGGGATTAGGCTATAAGCAGGAACTTCATAGGGGTGAGCAGAAAGCAGCGCATTAACAACTTTAGCAGCTTCTGCTGAAGGCAATATAAGCGAGAAACGCTCCTCCTCTTCCTGCGATAGCTCTCCCTGCTTACCAGAAAAAGGCTCCGCACCTTCGAGAGGTCGGAAAGTACCAAGCCCTGAAGAGGCAAAGCTACAAGAGTCATAAGCCCCAATCTGCCCAGCTCCAGCTGCCCAAAGCGCTTCTTGTACTTGACGCAAATGCGTCTTAGGCACAAAGACAACTAATTCCATCAGCTTACCTGAAACAGGGCTAAGAGGTCTGACATTTTTTAAGCCAAAGTCTTCTGCCAACAAATAATTCAAACCATCAGGCGCATTATCAGCATTGGTGTGTGCAGCATAAATTGCGATATTATGCTGAATAGCCTTAACGACAGCACGCTCAATATAAGAACCTGTCCCAATACGCTTAAGCCCCTTAAAGAGTGGAGGGTGATGCGTTACAATCAAACCCGCCCCTAGCTCAATGGCTTCATCTACAACAGCTTCAGTTAAGTCCACACATAGCAGAGCCGAATTAAGCTCAGCCATTTTATCTCCAACTTGTAAGCCACAGTTGTCATAGTCTTCTTGCAACCAGAGAGGCATCACTTCCTCTAAGGCTTGCGTAATATCTTTTACCTGCATTCTTTATTATAAAATTTAGAGAGGGGCATCTAAACACCCCTCTCTCTAGTGTTAATAGTTATCTTCTCCTTACTTAAGAAGCACCTTCTGATACTTACTGCCAATCTTTACGATATAAACACCTTTAGAGTACGAAGCTAAGTGTAGCACAGCCGAACCTGAATGATCGGCACGTCCTTTTTCGCACAGAGCACCATTCATAGAAAAGAGTGCATAGGCTGTATTTGCTTTTGCTCCTTCAATCTTTACCACATCTGTCGTTTGCGTTGGGAAGACTTTTACCTCTTCATTGCTTAAGTCTTCAAAAGCCAAAGGTATCTTTGTATTCCAGCCCTTTGCTTTTAGTTTTTGCTCAAAGGCTTCAAGCTTATTTGAATTCGTTGCATCAGTCTTTGCAACCTCAAAATAACCTTTTTCTCCTTCTTGAAGGATAGGCAATGTATTGATAATCTTATCAAAATCTGTTTCTTTAATGTTATCAATAGGCATTCTAATCTTTCTTAACTTAGAGAACTTTGTAAAGTTGAAATCTTCAATGGGCGCTCCAGTCAAATCCAAGTCCTCAAGATTAGGTGTTTGCCCTGCAAAGAAGTCATTACTTTCAGTTATTGCACTATTATGAATTTTTATATGCTTGAGCTTATTCATTGCCTGACCACTAAAAAACAAGCCATTAAGAGTAGACAAACTATTACCACTGCCATTACCCAATTTTGGAGCGTTAGGGATAATAATTTCTGTGATTGTAAATATATCTTGAAGCCAAACCTTATGTAGATTAGGAGTAGCCCCCTTAAACTCTAACTTATTCAAGTGAGCACGAGAGAACTCAACAGCCTCAATCTTAGGACTATTAAGCACCACTTCACCCAACTGGGTTCCAGAGCCAGCAAAAACTTTCAAATGAGGGAGATTTGAAATATCAATATCGTTAACTCCTGTATCTGATATATCCAACTTTTCAACGACAGAAGGTCGAGGCATAATAACTTTTTTTAAGCTCCAACCTTGGTTACCAACCCCGAACCTACCTAGCTGTATAATCTTAGCTTTTTTCTGAGCTGAGAGATCTATCTCTTTAAGTCCATTCTGATTACGAATAATAAGATCCACCACTTCCGTTGCCCCTGAAAGGTCAAACTCTTTCGTTTTTGTACCACGCATCCAAAAAGTTTTCAAGCTTTTTGGAGCCTTTGATAGGTCAGTCCTATCAACATAGCCCGCTAGCACACGTATCTTCGTTGGAGTTCCCTTTACCACTAAAGTCGCGCCAACTTGTGTAATAAAATAAGTCCACTTTCTATCTTTATTATCTACTTGTTCAATAGGATCTCCAACATAGCCAGAGACTTGAACATCAGCAATATCAGAGGTTAAGAACTTGATATAAGGAGGTTTGTCTTTTTTACTTTCATCTTTATGAGTTGTCTTAGCCATCTCAAAGCGTATTTCATTTTGGGCAATTGCCTGACTTGGCAACAAACAAGCTATAGCAATAGCATACAAGCTAATGAGAGCTAAATAATTCTTCTTAAACATATCTTCTGTGATTTAGAGATTTATACTTCTTTACAAAGATACATTTTTTTCACGACATTGTAATGGAATTAGCTCTATCTAAAGGAATAAAGCGCTGCTCTACTAGGCAAGCAAACGCTTTTTGAAGAAGAAATAAGCTACTAATGCCACAGAACCTTTTATCATTGAAGAAATGCTAATCGCCCACCAAACGGAAGACAAACCAAATCCCAAGCTAAGTAAGTAAAGCGCCAAGGGAATACGCAAATAATTCCCTCCAATACTAATCACAGCAGGGAGGTAAGAGCGACCCAAACCATAGAATAAACCCTGCGTAGTAATTTCCAGCATCATAAAGATTTGACTATAACCACTAATGCGAAGGTAGACAGCTCCTACATCATAGGTTGCACGCTCTGGCACAATCAAGGCAAAAAGCTCCCGCCCATAAACAATGAAGACGAATGAGCCAAACATACCGACAAGAAAGGTAAAGAGCAAAGCCTGCCTATAGACACGGAAAACGCGCGAGAGCTTACCTGCAGCATAATTCTGCCCGACAATAGTACTGAGCGCTGTCGTTACTCCTTGAGAAGTATTCCACGTCAAAGCTTCTAACTGTCCGCCTGTCGTCAGCGTCGCCACAGCGACATAACCTCCGATACTTGAAGCCAAGCGTCCCATATAAATAGCTACAACAGCAAAGAGCACATTCAGCAGAGCTGCAGGCGCGCCAACCTTAGCAATCATCCAAAGCTTCGCCTGCTCAAATCGAAAACTCAGCAAACGAAAACCGCCAAACAAGGCATCTTTAATTTTGATGCGCCAAAGGAAGTAAAGAAAGGCAAGGCATTGACTAATTAAGGTTGCCCAAGCAGCACCTGCCACTCGCCAGTCAAATATGTGAATAAACAGGGGATCTAAGACAATGTTTAGAATCAAGCCAAAGCTCAGCACACGGAAAGGGATTGTACTATTCCCTACTGCATTATAAATACCAAAGAGTGTAGAGGTCAAAAAGAGTGCGGGAAAGCTCCAAAGCAAGACGTGCATATACTCTATGGCTGAGGCTCTCACGCTCGGCTCTAACTGATAGAGGTCAATTAATTCAGGCGTAAAGTAAGCAAAAAGAAGTCCAAAAAACACAGACAAGACAAAGGCAAGAGAGAAATTATGCTGAGCATAACGCTTCGCCCCAGCCTCATCATCACGTCCAATACTCTGCGACAGCGTTACTTCGCTTGCTGTCTTGCCAAAAGAAGCTAAAGACTGAGCTATCCAAAGGAAGACGGAAACCGTCCCAACGGCAGCCACAGCCTTACCATTCAGGCGTCCAAGCCAAGCCATATCAGTAAAGCTATACGCCATCTGAATGAAGGACGTCCCCATAATTGGCAGGGCGATTTGATAGAGGTGTTTGTGTAGCTTACCCTCTGTAAGCTTACGAACTACAGACATTGATTTATTACTATTTATTCTCTACAAAAATAATAGAAAATGAGCATTTTTACTAAAGAAATACTTGCAAACAAAATTTTCTTATTAATTTTGTCGGAACAAAACAACTAAAAAACAATCTGAATACTTCAGTATATAAGATAGTTACAGATAATTAAATATATAAATTTATGAAACTTTTACAACGTCGCTTGGCTCAGTTTACTTTGCCACAAGATATCCAAGAAAAAGGAATTTATCCTTATTTCAGAAAGATTGAGAGCGAACAAGATACGGAAGTTATTATTGACGGACGTAAAGTATTAATGTTTGGGTCAAACTCTTACTTAGGATTAACGAACCACCCACGTATCAAGGAAGCAGCAAAAGAGGCTATAGACAAATATGGCTCTGGCTGTGCAGGGAGTCGTTTTCTTAACGGCACACTAGATATCCACATTGATTTAGAAAAGAAACTAGCTGAATTCATTGGCAAAGAAGATGCAATTATCTTCTCTACAGGCTTCCAAGTTAATCTCGGCGTTGTATCTTCTCTGACAGGTCGCCACGATTATGTCATTACAGATATGCTTGACCACGCATCTATTATTGATGGTGTCAGTCTAGGAATGGGGAAAAGTCTTCGCTATAAGCATAACGATATGGAACATTTGGAACGTCGCCTTCAGCAATGTGAAGCCGATAGCGTCAAACTTATCGTCGTTGATGGCGTCTTTTCTATGGAAGGAGATTTATGTAATCTCCCAGAGATTGTCCGCCTTGCAAAGAAATATAACGCAACAGTGATGGTTGATGAGGCACACGGTATCGGCGTTTTAGGAGAAAATGGGCGAGGTGTTTGTCATCACTTTGGACTAATTGACGAAGTAGACTTAGTAATGGGAACATTCAGTAAGTCATTTGCTTCTATCGGAGGCTTTATTGCAGGGGACAAAGTGCTTATAAACTACCTAAGACACAAAGCTCGTAGCTACATCTTCAGTGCAAGTGCTACGCCAGCAGCAACAGCAGGTGCTTCAGCCGCTTTAGATATTATGATTGAAGAGCCAGAGCGTGTTACTTCATTAATGGAGAAAACAGATTACTGTCTCAAGAAATTCCGCGATTTAGGTTTTGAGATTGGAAATACCTCAACGCCTATCATACCACTATATGTGCGTAACAACGAATTAACCTTCTTGATTACAGCAGAATTATTCGAACTTGGCGTTTTCGTCAATCCAGTTGTTTCTCCTGCTGTAGCTCCTGAAGATACGCTCATTCGTTTCTCTCTAATGTCTACACATACATACGAACAACTAGACAGAGGTATCGAAGCGATTCGTCAGATATTTGACAAGCACAACTTATTACCTTAATAGTTATTCTCTAAAAGTAAAGAACGCCATAGTCGCAAATGAACTATGGCGTTCTTTTTTTTATGGGAGACATTGACATTAAAAGCTTTTTTTGTAATTTCGCAGGAAGCATAAATTTTAGACACAAAATATAATATGAAAGAAACTACAGAATTAGTGGACTACGTCGTTCACAAAAGTGAAGACAAAGCCAATAAAAATCTCTTTAAGCTAGCCATACTTGCCTTTATGGCAGGTGCGATGATTTCTCTTGGAGCTGTAGCCAACGTAGTCGTATCAGCAGATATGCTGGCAACGAATGCTGGACTGGCTAAGTTCTTCGGAGCGTCTGTCTTCCCTGTGGGACTGATTATTATTGTTCTACTAGGTTACGAGCTTTTCACGAGTAATTGTATGGTTATCTCAGCAGCTTATGATAAAAAGATCTCTTATTTTGCCTTCTTTAAGAATATAGTCTTAGTCTTGTTTTTCAACTTCATTGGTTGCCTCTTCATCAGCTATATCACAGCCGAGACGCATACCTTGAGTAGCACAGGACAAAAAGTTCTTTTCTCTATCGCAGAGCATAAGGTGCATACAGGGAGCTATGACATTTTCCTAAAGGGAATCCTCTGTAATGTCTTGGTCTGTGGAGCAACGCTTCTTGCCTATGGTTCGAAGGCAGGCATTGGTAAGATTTTCGGCATTTGGTTTCCAATAATGCTTTTCATCGTCTTGGGTTACGACCACATCGTCGCGAATATGCTCTACCTCCCAACGGCTTATATGCTTGGGGCAAACATTAGCTTAGCTGAAATTGGGCATAACTTCCTCTTTGCTGGCTTGGGCAATTTCGTCGGAGGAGCTTTCTTTATGATTACACCGCTCTATATTTCAGCAAAATGGCGTAAGTCAAAAGGCGCAAACTCTAACAAATACATTTAATGATTTTAGGCTATGTCTGCTCTGGGCATAGCCTATTTTTTTGCCTTTTAAGAAAGTTATTCTGTCAAATGCAAGAGAAGAAAACAGCTAAAGAAACAAACAACAATTTTCGTGCATTTTTTGGGGTTCAAAAGACGCAGAGAAAGACTTTCGAAAACTTAAGGGAAAAAGCAAATGACTTTATGGGAAAACTTTCAAAAGTTTAGCGGTAAAGTCATTTGAGTTTTCCCATAAACTTTTTAGAGCGTTTTCAACAAGACATAAAACTTTAATTATAAGTCAATTACAAACGCTCTTTTCCGAAGGCGAAAAAACGTGCATCTAGTTGCAGACAAAAGCATTGGAGATAATCGTAACATCAGCAAATCTTTGTATCTTTGTTAGGACTGGGGCTAAGCAACATCCACAGAGCAAGCAGATAAGTGCTTATAAGCTTAGCACCACTTTTCGATACAGAAGCTAAAAGAAAGAAGAATTATGACACAGAAAGTCGCACTCATCACAGGGATTACAGGGCAAGATGGCTCTTACCTAGCGGAATTTCTGCTAGATAAAGGCTATATCGTACACGGCATTAAGCGCAGGAGTTCGTCCTTCAATACAGATAGAATAGACCATCTGTACAAAGACCCTCATCGAGATGATGCAAACCTTATTTTGCATTACGGCGATATGACCGACAGTATGAACCTAACGCGCATCATACAAGAGGTTCAACCTGATGAGATTTACAACCTTGCGGCAATGAGCCACGTGAGGGTTAGCTTTGATTTGCCTGAATACGTTGCCAATACGGACGGCATCGGCACACTGCGTATACTCGAAGCTGTGCGCTTTCTTGGCTTAACAGAGAAGACAAAAATCTATCAAGCCAGCACAAGCGAATTGTATGGCAAGGCGCAAGAAATCCCACAGAATGAGCAAACACCATTCTATCCACGCTCGCCTTATGCCGTGGCGAAGCTCTACGCTTATTGGACAACGGTCAATTATAGAGAAGCCTACGGAATGTTTGCTTGCAATGGTATTTTATTCAACCACGAATCGCCCGTCAGAGGAGAGACCTTCGTAACGCGTAAGATTACAAGAGCTGTTGCAAAAATTGCCTTAGGACTTCAAGATAAGCTTTACCTCGGCAACCTTGATGCTCAGAGAGACTGGGGACACGCTAAGGATTACGTCAAGATGATGTGGCTTATCCTTCAGGCGGACGAGCCAGAAGATTGGGTCATCGCAACGGGTAAAACGACGAAAGTCAGAGACTTCGTCAAGATGGCTTTTGCCTACGTGGGCATCGAACTTGAGTTTAGAGGCGAAGGCATTGAAGAGAAGGCTTACATCAAAGCTTGCAATAATCCTCAGTACAATTTAGAAGTGGGCAAAGAGGTTTTAGGCATTGACCCTCGTTACTTTAGACCAACAGAAGTGGACTTATTACTTGGCGACCCAAGCAAGGCAGAACAAAAGCTCGGTTGGAATAGAGCGTACGACCTGCAGGACTTGGTCAATGATATGATGAAGCACGACCTGCACCTAATGCAAAAAGAGCAATACCTCTCCGAAGGTGGCTATCTCGCTAAGAATTTGTAAATTTGTAGCTTAGTCAAGAAACATAAAACATTAGATTATATAATATGTACAGAACAAACACCTGTGGCGAACTTCGCCTAGAACATAAGGGACAAGAAGTTACCCTTGCTGGTTGGGTACAGAAAGCACGCCGAATGGGCGGAATGACTTTCGTTGACCTAAGAGATAGATACGGCATTACACAGCTCGTTTTTGATGAGGCTCGTATGGGGACTGAACTCGTTGAGCGTGCTGAGAAATTAGGACGTGAGTACGTTATCCAAGTAAAAGGTTTGGTGGCTGAACGCTCTAATAAAAACAAAAATATCCCTACAGGGGAAATAGAAATCGAAGTTCAAGAGCTAACAATCTTGAATAAGGCAGAGACTACTCCATTTACTATCGAAGATGAAACGGACGGAGGCGATGACCTGAGAATGAAGTATCGCTATCTTGACCTACGTCGTAACGCAGTGAGAAAGAACCTTGAGCTAAGACATCGCTGTGCCTTTGAGGTACGTCGCTATTTGGACGGCGAAGGTTTCCTTGAAGTTGAGACGCCTGTTTTGATTAAATCAACGCCTGAAGGAGCAAGAGACTTCGTCGTGCCTTCAAGAATGAACCCAAATCAATTCTACGCTCTTCCTCAATCGCCTGATAAGTACTTCCAAATCGTGAAGTGCTTCCGTGACGAAGACCTTCGTGCAGACCGTCAGCCAGAGTTTACTCAGATTGACTGCGAGATGAGTTTCGTAGAGCAAGAGGACGTTTTGACTGTCTTTGAAGGAATGACAGCACATTTATTCAAGACTTTGCGCGGTATTGATTTGCCATTGCCTTTCCCTCGAATGAGCTTTGCTGACGCGATGAATCTATATGGTTCGGACAAACCTGACACACGCTTCGGAATGACTTTCGTAGAAGTGATGGACGTAATGCAGGGCAAAGGCTTTGGCGTTTTTGATAATGCAGAGTATGTTGGGGCAATTTGTGCTAAAGGTGCTGCGAGCTATACGCGTAAGCAATTGGACGGCTTGACAAACTTCGTTAAACGTCCGCAAATAGGTGCAAGTGGCTTAGTCTATGCTCGTGTAGGAGAAGACGGAAGCGTTAAAAGTTCCGTAGATAAATTCTATTCACAGGAAGATCTTCAAGCACTTAGGGAACGTATGGGCGCTGAAGCAGGCGACCTAATTCTTATTATGTGTGGCGAGCGTGAGAAGACACAAAAACAGCTTTGCGAATTGCGTCTTGAAGTCGGCAGTCAGCTAGGACTTCGTGATAAAAACGAATTCTCTTGCCTATGGGTTGTGGACTTCCCTCTATTCGAATGGGACGACGAGACACAGCGTTTCTACGCAATGCACCACCCATTTACTTCGCCAAAGCTAGAAGATGTTGCCTTGCTTGACTCTGAACCTGCTAAGGTTCGTGCCAATGCTTACGATATGGTCATCAATGGCGTTTGATGAATGCTTTCCGCTATGGAGCACCTCCTCACGGCGGTGTAGCTTATGGTCTTGACCGTCTGGTTTCGCTCTTTGCAGGCTTGGATAGCATTCGTGATTGCATTGCCTTCCCTAAGAATAACTCAGGACGTGATGTGATGATTGATGCTCCTTCGCTAATTGATGACGAACAACTTGACGAATTATTCCTAGACGTTCGTCCATTCAATAAGTAATTAGACTTAACTTTAGTCTCAGAAAATATGCGATGCCTTTGAGTGGGCATCGCATATTTCTTATATATCAACAGCAATATCACAACTGAGACATCACAATTAGATAGTAAAAACAGGCAAAAAGACTTCCCAATAAATAGGTATTTTAGCTAATAAGACTGAAAAAATCGATAAAAATATCAGTAAATTATATATCTTTGTTTTTGGACTAATAGATAATAATAAAATATAATATGAAAAAATCGAACAAGCTATTTTGTAGGCTATGCCTACTTTTTTTTGTGACCTTACTGCCCTTTGGCGTCAAGGCACAACAAGCAGTAAAAGAAGCTCGTATCATCGGTTCTGTTCTTGATGCCAAGACTCAGAAACCTCTTCCTTACGTTCAGGTAACCTTGAAAGGCACTACCGTAGGAACTACAACAGACCTATCAGGGAAGTTTTCTATCGAGAGCCTTCCTGCTGGTACGTTTACAGTAGAGGCTCGCTATATGGGCTTCAGTGTTTCAAGCAAAAGAGTTAAGCTAACAGAAACCCAAACACGACAAGTTCGCTTCTTCCTTAAGGAACAGAGCATTGACCTTGACGGCGTAGTCGTAACAGCCAACAGGCAAGCAACGCTAAGAAAGCTTGCACCATCGCTCGTGACTGTTCTATCAGGCAACGACTTAATCAAGACAAACTCAGAAAACCTCAGCCAAGGACTTCGCTTCCAACCTGGCTTACGTGTGGAGGACAACTGCCAAAACTGTGGTTTCAACCAAGTACGTATCAACGGACTTGAGGGGGCTTATTCTCAGATTTTGATTGATAGCCGTCCTGTCTTCTCTGCTCTTGCTGGCGTATATGGTTTGGAGCAAATCCCAGCTTCAATGATTGAACGTGTGGAAGTTATTCGTGGAGGTGGCTCTGCCCTATTCGGAGCGAATGCTGTCGGTGGAGTGATTAACGTAATTACACGTGAGCCACTGCGCAATAGCGCCAGCGTTACACAAAACGTTACGACCTTCTCAAATGATGAAAATAAATTCTCATCTATCAACCCAACAACGTCATTCAATGCCTCTTTGGTTACTGATGACCGCAAGGCTGCAATGATGATTTTCGGTCAGTATAGCGCTCGTGATGGCTTCGATTTCAATGGAGACGATTACACAGAGACGCCAGAGCTGAAGAACAGAGCCTTAGGTTTCCGCGCCTATTACAAGACAGGTTTGTATAGCAAAATCTCAGCTGAGTTCCGCTCAATGCACGAACATCGTCGTGGTGGAGACAATCTTGACCTACCTCCTTTCCGTGCTAATATCGCCGAATACCTACAGCACTACATCACAGGCGGAAGCATTCGCTTTGACCAAGGTTTTGCCGATGGAAAGAACAACTTTAGTCTCTATGCTTCAGGGCAGAAAGTGCTTCGTAAGAGCTATTACGGTGGCGGAGGCGAAGACCTTGATGAACTATTTAAAGACTTAGACGCAACTAAGGTAGCCCTCACGTCGTACGGAACAAGTAAAGGTTTCGATGCACAAGTCGGTGGGATGTATGTACACAAATTCCCAAAAGGCTTTGACTATACAGGCGGTATTGAAGCAACTTTCAGCACACTGACAGACCAAAGTGGCTACCGTCCTGCGAAGATTGACCAGCAAGTCAATACTTATTCGCAATTCAATCAGATTGAATATAAGCAAGAGAAATGGAGCTGTCTCCTTGGAGGACGCTTTGACTACGTTACCCTCTTCCAGAATGGAGAGGAGGACATTGACCCAGTATTCGTCTTTAGCCCTCGCGCAAACCTGCGTTATAATCCAGTTGAGGACTTCAGTATGCGCCTCTCTTATAGTGAAGGCTTCCGTGCGCCTCAATACTTCGACGAAGATATGCACGTAGCCTTGGCTGGAGGAGAAGCAATTTCTCGCGTTTTAAGCCAAGACCTCAAGGAGGAGCGTTCTCGTAGTATCAGCCTTTCACTAGACTACTATGGTTCATTCTCTGACGACTGGCAGTATAATTTGATGGCAGAAGGTTTCTTGACAATGCTTACAAACCAATTCGTTGAGTCGCCTGTCCACAAAACGGTTAATGGCATTCAGCAACGTTATATCATCAATGATAATGGAGGTAAGGCAAAAGTTTACGGAGCTAACATCGAAGCAAAAATTGCCTTTAAGAAGTTTTGGGATTTGCAGTTCGGCATTACGCTACAAAAGAGCCAGTATGCTAACGAAGTAGAACACATCGCAGCTGAAGATGCACTAGGAGGCGAAGCCATTAAGACTAAGGACTACATACGTACGCCTAATACTTATGGTTACTTCACTTCAACGCTTCGCCCAATGAAGAACTTTAGTTTCATTTTATCAGGAACATATACAGGTTCAATGCTCGTGCCACACGAAGCTTATACAGGCGGAGTTCCTACTGGTGCTGTAGTTAAGGATAACATTATTGACTTTACAGATGCTAACGGTGCACGTTACCTTGGTGTGGAGAAAGGCGTACTTGTAGATGCTGATCCTTTCTTTGATTTTGACCTCAAGGTAAACTACCAATTCCAGCTCTCTAAAGCCATTAAGATGGACGTAAGCCTAGGTATGCAGAACATCCTCAACGCTTATCAAAGCGATTCAGATATGGGAGCAGGGCGTGCTTCTACCTTCGTCTATGGACCGATGTTGCCTCGTCGTTTATACACGTCAATCTCGCTGAATTTATAAAAAAATGGGGCAAAGAAGCAAAATATGCAATATAACATATTCTATATTTTGCACATTTACTAAAATTTTTGTTCTTTTGTAGATGAAAAATATATCATCTTTTTCGTCTTAGTTATTAATTTTACATCAAAGAATGTCTCGCTCGGGAGAGTGGGACATTCTTATTTTATAGCGCACCATAGCGCTTAGAGCTAGGTTCTCATTTGTGATATTTCCCCTAATTTAGAGCCAAGATATTTTTAGCCTTTGGATAAAGTTCTGAAAGTTTACCGCTAAAGTCAAATGACTTTTCCCATAAACTTTTTAGACTTTAGCGCTAAGTTTGCAAAAGTTTAGCGCTAAATTTTTGCGCACATCTACGGATAGCCCATTAAACATTATAAACCAAGAACTTAAAAAGCGCTCCCTATATCAAAAAAAAGTCTTAAGACAGAGTATTCAGAAGTTTTAGAAGAGCCACAGTGCCCGTTCCGATATGCGACATCTTACTTAAAGGCGTGAAAAGCGCTTACTTCCTTTTGTACTATGCTATAGTTTTTGTAGATTTGTAGTATTGCCTTTGGGCATTTATTTATGGTCGCCGAGGCACAATTTCATAAGCAATATAGAAATAAAAGAAAAGAATGATTTTAGGCAGTCTTAATTACAGCGAACGCATTGAGCGTCTGCACCCACGCTTTAAGGAAGTATTTGATTATATTAAGCAAAATGACTTGCTTAATGCTCCATTAGAGCCAATCGTCTTGGACGAAGATAGGCTTTTCATCAATAATGTTTTAGTCGAAGGGAAGGAGCAGAAGTCTCAGCCAATGGAAGCACATAAGCGTTACATCGATATACATATCCTTCTTGAGGGCGAGGAGCGCGTCGGTTGGGCTGACATAGATAAGCTTGGCGAACCATCAAAGGCTTACGACGAGCCTGACGACTATATGCTCTATGAGCAAGAGGCAACAAGCTACGTTGATTTGAAGGTTGGAGAATTTGTCATCGTTTATCCCGAAGATGCACACGCACCTATCATTGGGAAAAGACAAATTCGTAAGCTCATCGTAAAAGTACTCATTGATTAAACTATTAGCAATGCCGTTTTCACCTTTATTAGCCGTAGTACTGGGAGGAGGTCTTGGAGCTGGTCTGCGCTTCTTGGCTTACCGCTTCCTCTGCAACTTCATCAAGGGAGAAACCTTTTACTTTCTAGCGACGCTCAGCGTTAATGTATTGGGCTGTTTGCTATTAGGCTTTATTATGGGCTTTTTCTCTACAAGGAATGGACTTGTCCCCAAGGAGTTAATCCTCTTCCTAGGAACGGGCTTCTGTGGAGGATTTACAACCTTCTCTACCTTTGGTTTAGAAGGGCTTGCGCTTATTGAAAAGGGAGAGCTAGGGCTTTTTGCCCTCTATATGTTGCTAAGTTTGGGGCTTGGTCTGCTCTTTGGTTTTGCAGGCTTATTGCTTGGTAGAAGCTTATAAGCCACGAAGCGCTTAGTAAGAAAGAAAAATTATAAATGGAAGAAGAAATAGAAAAAGAGAGCTTGTTCGGCGAACAAGACTTAGAACAATTAGAAGCAAGAGGTATTAGCCTTGACGAAGCTAAGCGACAGGTTGAAAGCATTCGTTCGGGCTTTCCCTTCTTAAATATCATTGCGCCAGCAAGCTTGGAGCGAGGTATCATTCGTATTGAGCGTGATGACGAGGTTAATTATATGGAGATTTGGCAGAATTACCTTGACAAATCGGACGGCTCAGTCTGTAAGTTCGTGCCTGCTTCAGGGGCTGCTTCACGAATGTTTAAGTCGCTCTACACCTTCCTTGAGGGAGAGGACAGCGAACCTCAAGATGAAGCTGTACAGAGTTTTTTTGAAGAACTGTCGAAGTTTGCCTTCTATAACGATCTAAATGAGACTTGCTTGCGCAACGATTGGAAAGTACCAAGCAAACTAATAGCACAAGGCGATTATAAAAAGGTATTAGAGAACTTACTCCTAGCTCAAGGCTTGAATTATGGAGCTTCGCCTAAAGGCTTAATCCCCTTCCACAAGTATGGGAAAGGGGCTTGTACAGCAGCAGAAGAGCATCTCGTAGAGGGCGCAAGCTATATCCGAGACAAGAAAGGTGTTGTGAAGATACATTTCACTGTTTCTCCAGAGCATCAAGCGCGCTTCATCGCTACCCTTGAGCGTAATATCAAGTTCTTTGAGCGTAAATTCGGCATCACTTACCAGCTTTCTTTCAGCGAACAAAAGGCTTCTACCGATACGCTTGCGCTTCGTCCCGATGGTTCGCTCTTCCGTTTAGAAAATGAAAAACTACTCTTCCGCCCCGGAGGACACGGCGCTCTAATAGAAAACCTCAATGACCTCAGTGAAGATATCGTCTTCATCAAGAACATTGACAACGTTGTGCCTGACCAGCTCAAAGGCTCTACCATTATTTATAAGAAGTTCCTCGGAGGCATTCTACTATCTGTACAGAAAGAGATTCATCATTTCCTTGATGAACTAGAGAAAGGTCGCCTTGGACGTAGTAAATTTGATGAGATTACGCGCTTCCTAGATGAAACGCTCTGCATCAAAACGCCAGAGGAAGTCAAGGAAAATAATGAGAGCTATACCCTTTGGCTTAAAAGCAAGCTAGACCGTCCGCTCCGAGTCTGTGGCACCGTCCGCAACCAAGGAGAAGCAGGCGGAGGTCCTTTCTTAATTAAAGAAGCAGACGGAAGCACTTCGCTACAAATCCTTGAAAGTACGCAAATCAATATGCAGGACGAGGAGCAACGTGAGCTATTTGAATCTAGCACACACTTTAATCCTGTAGATATTGTTTGCTCGCTCAAGCGTCCTAATGGCGAAAGCTACAACCTATTGGATTATGTCAATCACAAGACGGCATTCATTGCCTCTAAGAGCCTCAACGGACAAGAGCTCAAAGCCTTAGAAAGACCTGGGCTATGGAATGGGGCAATGTACAACTGGAATACGCTCTTCGTTGAAGTACCGATTGAGACTTTCAATCCTGTTAAGGAGGTTAATGACCTCTTGCGCTTCGAACACCAAGGCGTGTAAAACTTAAAAGTAGAAAAGATTTATAAATTAAAATAAGACAATGTTATGAATGAAATCAAAAGACGTTTAGCTTCGCTACGTGAAGCAATGAAAGCAGAAGGTATCAGTGCATACATCATCACTTCTGCCGATGCTCATCTGAGTGAATATGCACCAGAGCATTGGCTCGGAAGAGAATGGATTAGTGGCTTTACTGGTTCGGCTGGAACAATGCTGATTACTCTTGATAAGGCCTTCCTATGGACTGACGCGCGCTACTACTTGCAAGGAGCAGAGGAGCTAGAAGGTTCGACTATAGAATTGATGAAAGACGGAATGGTTGGCACACCATCTATTGACGACTACCTCAAACAAAACTTAGAGCGTGGTGCAGTCATTGCTACCGATGGGGCTTGTCTTCCTTTTGGAGAGGCACTTAATCTGCAAAAGACTTTCGCAGACTTTGGTCTTGAATACCGCTTGGATAAGGACTTGCTTGAGAAGGCTTGGGCTGATCGTCCAGAGATTCCTCGCAAAGAATTATTCAGCCAAGCAGCAGAGTTCTCAGGACAAACGACAGCAGATAGATTAGCAATTATTCGCGACGAACTGAAGAAAAAAGGAGCTAACGCAACGCTAATCACAATGCTCTGCGAACTTGCTTGGACATTCAACATTCGTGGCTATGATGTGGCTTATAATCCTGTAGGTGTAGGCTTCGGATATGTAAGCGAAACAGAAGCAATCCTCTTCACACTTGATGGCAAAGTGCCTGAAGCACTTCGCAAAGAGCTTGAAGCTAATGGCGTACGTGTAGCAGATTACTTCACAATCACAGACTTCATCTCAAAACTTACGAACGATGTTCGCCTGTGGCTTGATCCAGCTCGTACAACTTATCGCCTCTATAACGCTGTACCAAAGCATTGCCAAATCTTACAAGGCGTATCTATTATCACAATGCTTAAAGCCGTAAAGACAGAGCGAGAGCTTGAAGGTGTTCGCACAACGATGGTGCGCGACGGCGTTGTGCTTACGCGTTTCTGGAAGTGGTTTGAGGAATACCTCGCCGAAGGAAATACAATTAGTGAGTATGACTTAGGCGTGAAGCTCTCGGAGTTCCGCGCTCAAGGCGAAGGCTATTACGGAGATAGCTTCGGCTCTATCGTGGGCTACCTTGGTAATGGTGCTATTGTACATTATAGTGCAAAGGAAGAAGACTCTGCCATTATCAAGAGGGAAGGTTCGCTCTTGCTTGATAGCGGAGGTCAATACAAGGACGGAACGACAGATATTACACGTACCGTTTCTTTGGACGGCAAGCCTTCTGCAGAGCTAAAAAGAGACTACACGCTTGTACTGAAAGGACATATCGCTATTGCTACGGCAAAGTTCCCTGAAGGCACTTGCGGGGTTCAGTTAGACATTTTAGCAAGAAAAGCTCTTTGGGAGCAAGGCTTAAACTACGGACACGGTACAGGACACGGCGTAGGCTACTTCCTTAACGTTCACGAAGGTCCTCAGAACATTCGTACAGATCTCAACCCAACGCCAATGAAACTTGGTATGATTACAAGTAATGAACCAGGCCTATATCGTGCGAATGAATATGGCATCCGTATTGAAAACCTTGTCATCACTGTGCTAAAAGAAGAGACTGAGTTCGGACGCTTCTTTGGATTTGAGACCGTAACAATGTGCTATAAGGATAACAACTTAGTGGATAAGTCTTTGCTTACAGAGGCAGAACTTAAATGGTATAACGACTATCAAGAGGAAGTCTATCAAAAGGTTTCGCCATTCTTGAACGAAGAAGAAAAAGCTTGGTTGCGTCAGAAAACTGCTAAGCTCTAAAGAAACGATGGCATACATTCAAGAAGTAAGGGGCTTTAAGCCTCAGATTGCTGAAAGCTGTTTCCTAGCCGTCAATGCAACGGTGCTTGGCGACGTAGTCATCGGAGAGCATTCCAGTATTTGGTTTAACGCTGTCCTTCGTGGCGATGTCAATAGCATTCGTATTGGAGAGAACGTAAATATTCAGGACGGCTCGGTTCTGCACACGCTCTATGGCAAGTCAGTCATTGAGATTGGCGACAACGTTTCGGTAGGACACAACGTAACTTTGCACGGCTGT
>PDWI01004874.1_pt1 | contig 19162 bp, 17 predicted proteins | sample 1430891 | NCBI WGS metagenome assembly PDWI01 (sample SAMN01162508, study PRJNA174530) | Oral metagenome, whole genome shotgun sequencing project. | biome: Marine environment; feature: Marine mammal; material: Swab sample of the gingival sulcus; isolation source: swab sample of gingival sulcus...
CCTTCGGCAGACGATCCAGCACCTCCTGGCTGCCGGTGGAGGCATGCACCGTTACCATTGACGCGCTGAGAATCTTATCCGCCCCCAGAGTTTCCAGCAACGGTTTCATCATATAGGAGAGACAGGTGGTGGTGCAGGAGGCGGCAGAGATCAGAGAGTGCCTACCGGCGTCAAAGACCTCTTCATTAATACCCATTACCGTAGTAATGGCATCTTCCGGCATCTCCAGCCCCTTTGATTTAATCTTGAAAGGGGCAGACAGAATAACCTTCTCGGCACCCGCCTGGATATGGCCGCGCATCGCCCCTTTGGGGCTGTTCGCATCTGCTGTCGGATCCTTAAACACGCCAGTTGTATCAACGACCAGCTGTACACCATTTTTCCGCCAGGCGATATCTGCCGGATTACGCGCACTGCGCAGAATCGTTACCGGCACACCATCGATCACCATGCTGCCCTGCTCTTCATTAAGCTCCTGAATGAATCCCGCTCAAGCATCGCGGCAAGATCTTCCAGACTGCGCCCGACATCACGACCGATATTGGCGACAATTGCTGAAAAATTTTTCTTTGCCACCTGGTTCCAGAGAGAAAGCTTTCCTATCCTGCCAAGACCGTTAATCCCTAACTTCATAGCGCAGACTCCTGTAAGTCAATATAAACAATAATTTTTTTCATACTGTAAAAAAGGGGGGAGGGAGAAAACAACTTCCAAATTTACAAAAAAGCCCGTAAATTACAAGGGAAAAAGGTTAGCAACAACTCTGCCCACCAGATCATATTCATGGGCCTCTGTTATCTCTATCTGCGTAATCTCTCCCGGAGTAGCAACACCATCGTTAATATAGACAATGCCGTCCACCTCCGGCGCCTGGAAGCGGGTACGCCCGGCAAGCAGCAGGTCACTCTCGGCAGAGACCCCTTCTACCAGAACCGGCTCAATTCGTCCCACATACCTCTGCTGGATATCACAGGAGATCTCTCTTTGTATATCAAGAAGATACTGCTGCCGACGCAGCCGCTCCTCCTCCGGCACCTGCCGGTCAAATCTGCTGGCAGCGACACCATCTTCATTGCAGTAAGGGAATACCCCGACATGGTTCAACCGGTGGCGGCGCATAAAATCGACAAGCTCAAGAAAATCCGCCTCACTCTCTCCGGGAAAACCGACCAGAAAGGTGGTGCGCAGAGCAAGCTCCGGGATATGGCTGCGCAGCCGCAGCAGCAAATCTTCCAGGTCATCGGCACTATGGTGCCGGTTCATCCGTTGTAATACAGAATCACTTGCATGCTGAAATGGAATATCAAGATAGGGGACAATCCGTTTCTCTTCGGCAATAAGGGAGAGCAACCCCTCTGTCACTCCGCTGGGATAGAGATAGAGCACCCGCAGCCAGGCAATATCAGTATTCGCCAATAGCGATTGCAGCAGATTTTCCAACGTATCTGCCGGTGCCAGATCATCGCCATAGGCAGTTGTATCCTGAGCGATAAGACAAATTTCACGCACCCCCTGCTCTTCAAGAGAGCGCGCCTCTGCCACCAGATCGTTAATGGCCCGGCTGCGTAACTTACCGCGAATGGAGGGGATTTTACAAAAGCATATGCGAGGTGGTAAGCTGGCGGGGGGAGCGGCTGGACATAAGAAATCTTCGCGGCAGAATCACCTTCTCAGTCAGCACTCCGGCATAGAGATCTTCAATCAACAGGGCGATGGAGTCAGGCGCCTCGGTGCCGATAAAGAGATCCACTTCCGGCAGTTCTTTTTCCAGGCTATGTTTATATCTTTGCACAAAACAGCCAACCACCACCAGCTTCTTCTCCGGTGCCGCCAGTTTGACTGCGGCAAGAGCCAGTGTTTCCTCTATCGCTTCTTCCACCGCAGGCTGAATAAAACCACAGGTGTTCAGCAGCAGGATATCAGCCTGCTCCGCTTTTGCCACAAACTCCCAGCCTGCCTGCTGCAGGGCGCCAAGCATAACTTCAGAATCAACCCTGTTTTTGGCACACCCCAGACTGACAAGATAAAAACGACCCATAATCAATCCTCTATCCGCACCGCACAATCCAGCAATATATCCAGTACCCGCTCTCTGTTTTTACGGAAGCGCTCTCTGGTAAATCCGGGCTGCCAGTGTTCTGCTGCCACGATATCAGAAACCGCCAGACTTGCCGCAAACGCGATGCCGCGCAGTGACGCCGCCGAACAGAGCGCGGAAAACTCCATATCCACCGCCATCACATTATGCTGACGGTGCAGGGCAAGCAACTCCTGCCGCTCTTCCCTGAAGATACCGTCGGTCGACCATACCTTACCATGACAAACAGGCAGCCCATTCCGGACAAACAGACGGTGAAGCTGGCAAGAAAGCTCCGCCGCAGGAGCGGATTCTGTCTGCCTGCCATAGTACTGCGATGTTCCCTCACCAATCCGGGCAGAATCGGGTACGAGAATATCGCCGATGGCAAGATCAGCGGAGATTGCCCCGCACCAGCCGCAGAGAATAAGCTGCCGGGCGCCAAGCGCAACCAGTTTTTCCAGCGCCATCACCGCCGCCGGCGCGCCAACAGCAGGACCTGCGATAAAAAAATCCTTTTTCTTATCAATAACAAGATCGCTATTAAAAAGATACTGTCGCCGCCCCCCTGCCGCCAACAGCCTCTTGCTGCATGCTCGCGCTTCTGTCGGATTGACCAGCAGAAGCCCATAAGCGGGAATAGGCCGCTCTTTTTTACCGCGAACAGGTTCAATAACAGCCATCTCTCCCCTCTGATCAGATAATTCTTATCCAAAACCCGGCTCGAAGACAGACGATAACATCCCGCAGTTCGAGTTTCATTTCTTGTTATGGCTAAAGGCTATCTGATCCAGCCATAATGGTCTATCAAAATTATCCATAAAAATAGGGGGTGCAGAACTTACCTGCACCCCCAGAACACAATATCCTGCCTACCAAAAATTACTTACATAAGCGGATTGGCATAAAGCAGAATCAGAGAAATAACCAACCCATAAATGGCAACAGACTCGGCAAGAGCCATACCCAAAATCATAAATACCATCAACTTGGGCTGAATTTCCGGATTACGGGCAAGCCCCTGACAGGCACCATTACCAATGGAGCCAATACCAACCCCGGCTCCCATTCCTGCCAGACCAATAGAGAGGGCTGCGCCGATACAGATAAGTGCAATGTGAATGCTTTCCATGATTACTCCTTTTGCTAGAATAGTATTTTGTGGCCTTCTTCTTGAAAAACATCGCAGTCCGGCCTATCCGGACTACGGTATATTGACTGCTGAATCAATGTGCATGTTCTGCTGCCTGACTAAAGTATACCACCGTCAACAGCACAAACACCATTGCCTGCACCAGAGAAACCAGTACCCCGAGAATCATAATCGGCAGCGGCGCAAAAAAACCACCCGCCAGCATAAACAGGATACCCAGCAGGGTCTCTTTAGCCATGATATTTCCAAAAAGACGAATGGAAAGGGAGACCAGCCGCGCAACGTTACTGATAAGCTCAATGGGGAATATCAGCGGGATTAACCACCAGATCGGACCAATAAAGTGCTTATAATAGTTTCTGCCATGCACCTTGAAGCCGATGATATGATGTGTAACCCAAACGATAAGGGTAAGAGCGAGGGTGGTATTAACAGAAGAGGTGGGCGACATAAATCCCGGAACCAGACCGATAAGATTGGCGACCGCAATAAACAGAGCAAAGGTGGCAATCATCGGAAAGAAACGGTCTGTCATCTCTCTTCCCATATTCTCTACAAAAAAATCATCAAGCCCACCAACAACCAGTTCCCAGAAATTCTGCCCCCTGTCCGGGATGAGTTCCAGATCACCCAGGGTCAGTTTGACCACAACCAGCAAAAAGGCCATGACAAACCAGGTGTAGGTCATATAGGGCGCGCAAAACTGCTCAATCAAACCATCACCTACCGCTCCATGAGGAACGGGCAATCCCAGTTTCTGCAGAACCAATGAAATAAAAAGTATCGGGTGCTCCATAATCCTGTTACCTCCTCCCCTGATTACGCTGAACCAGATAGTAAACGACTACAGCAAACGACAGAGCTGTAGTCGTTATAAAAATAGTTGATAACCCCACCAAAAGACCAAAGATATCGACCAGCTGCCAACGAATCAGCACAAACAGGACAATACCTGTAACCAATATCCTTAACCAGAATTTCAGCAGATAACTGCGTCGTTTACTGCCGGCAACCGCCTGCTGCCGACCGGCACCCATAGCTACCGCGGCAGTAACAGCATTCGCCATCTGCATAACCCCCTCTTTGGAAAACCAGAGGTTAACCAGCACCACCACTCCCCCTGCAAAAACTGACCAAGCGATAAAAAGAGAAAAAAAACCTGCCGCTGCAGCAGTAAGAACCGCCAGCACCAGCAGCGCTGCCTTTTGCACCGTTTCAACAGAGAGAGCCTTCATTATCGTTGTGCCATATTCCGGTTTACTACCTGCGTCTATCGTTCTACTTCTTGTCATCGGCCTTTGCCTGCCGGATCAGATCAAACAGAGTTTTATAGCCGGCGGCAATACCAAAGATGAGACCGATAAAAGTGAACCATGGCGATGTCCGTCCGGCAAAGACCTTCTGATCCAGCAGCAGTCCACCGACAAAACCAACAATAATTGCCGAGCCAAAGGTAAAACCGGCGTTGCCATAGTTAGTTAAAAGACGGACAAACTCTCTTTTAATCTCTGACATCTCGCCACCCGACAGCCATTATCCACCCTGACCAGCAACCAGTTTTCAACTCACCAGTCCCATCTATAGCCCATATCAAATCAAATTTCACTAATTTTTTTGAATGACCATTCAGTCATTTCAAGAGCAGTATCAAGCTGTTCTCTGGTATGCGCTGCAGAGATAAACGCTACTTCAAACTGCGATGGCGCCAGATAAATCCCTCGGGAGAGCATTTGCCGATAGTGAACCGCATAGCGGTCAGTGTTAGCCTTCATCGCTGAAGTAAAATCAACAACGGGATCTGTAGAGAAAAAACCGGTAAGCAGACTACCAACCTGATTCAACTCTACTGCAAGCCCGGTTCGCTGAGCAATCTCCCTGAGTCCCTCACCATACGCCGTCGCCTTCTGCTCCAGTCTTCTATAAAAACCCGGTTCCTTTAACAGCTTTAGCGCGGCAATACCGGCGGCCATCGCCAGCGGATTACCGGAAAGCGTGCCCGCCTGATAGACATCTCCATCCGGAGCAATACAGTCCATTATCTCCCGTCTGCCGCCATAGGCACCAACGGGCAGACCGCCGCCGATAATCTTGCCCAGACAGCAGAGATCCGGGGTAATGCCAAAATATTCCTGCGCGCCGCCATAAGCGAGACGAAAGCCGGTAATAACCTCATCAAAGATAAGCACAATACCAAGCTCGGCGGTAAGACGGCGTAAGGTTTCAAGAAAACCTGGTGCCGGCGGCACACAACCCATATTTCCCGCCACCGGTTCGACAATAACACAGGCAATATCAGGGGCCCTCTCTGTAAGCGTCCTTTCCAGTACCGTAATATCGTTATAGGGGATGGAGACGGTATTTTTGACGATATCTTCAGGCACTCCGGGGCTACCCGGGATGCCCAGAGTCAACACCCCGGAACCCGCCTTAACCAGAAAGGAGTCGGCATGTCCATGATAACAGCCATCAAATTTCACCACCACACTCCTGCCGGTATACCCGCGCGCCAGCCGTACCGCACTCATGGTCGCTTCTGTTCCAGAATTGACAAAACGCACCTTCTCTATTGCAGGAACAGCGTCAACTACCAGCTCGGCCAGTTCAACCTCCGTCCGGGTGGGGGCACCAAAGCTGGTACCCAGGGTTGCCGCCTGCTGTACCGCAGCAACAATCTGCGGATGGGCATGACCTACAATCATCGGTCCCCAGGAACCGACAAAATCAATAAAGGTATTGCCATCGGCATCCTGCAGCTCTGCCCCCGCGCCGCTGGCAATAAAAAGGGGATCACAGCCAACAGACCGGCAGGCCCGTACCGGACTGTTCACCCCTCCAGGGATAACGGTTTTCGCAGATGAAAACAGCGCAGCTGACACTCTATTTTTCATAACACTCCCCTTTTGCAAAAAATATATAATTCCCCAAAAGCATAGATACACTGCCTGCGAGAATAGAGTAAGGTAGACTTTTTTGAGAAGTTAACAGTTGTTAATTTTCAGTACCGATACTTTACAGGTTTCAGATATTCTGTTTTATATTACAGTGAAATATTGTAGTATCTGAAAGTTCTGAAACAAAACATACAGAGCTCAGACAGCAATCACAGCATCTGTGCCGTAACTGCGGCAATATAGCATGTCGCAGTTATGGGTGTCAATTTACAGCCCTTGATTTTTTGCTGTTTATGAACAATGTAAGCAAACGTTTTGGTAACTACTGACAGACTCCTCACCTTTGCACAATCACAATTCCCCGGAGTCTTATGAGTAGCTGCACATTTTGTTTAAAAAGAAAATAGAAGGAGTGCTGTGTTCCGCAGGAAAATATTACTGATCCCCGCATAATAGCACAGCAAAAAACCACAACACAAAGGAGTTAACTATGGCCAGTGACAAAGTTGTCCACCTCACCGATGCGGATTTTGACAATACCATCAAGGAAAGTAAAGCGACCCTGGTCGATTTCTGGGCTCCATGGTGCGGTCCCTGCAAGGCGATCGGTCCCATCATTGATGAGCTTGCAGCAGAGTATGACGGCAAGATTACCATCGCCAAGATGAATGTGGATGAAAACGCCGAAACCCCGGGCAAATTTGGCATCCGTGCCATTCCGACCATGATCCTCTTTCAAAATGGTGAAGTTGTTGACCAGATCACCGGCTCGGTTGCCAAGCCTCAGCTTGTTGAACTGCTTGGCAAGGCCAAGTAATTTGGACGACCGGCAATTGACAAAACAGAACGAAAAATTTTTACCCTGTTATTAAAAAACTGTCCCTCTTGTCTTGTTCAGAGACGATACAGGGACAGTTTTTATTAAATATAAATAAAAAATAATGAAATCACATTACGAACTTGTCATCCTTGGTGGCGGACCTGCCGGACTTAGCGCCGGTCTCTATGCTGCCAGAGCGCGTATCGACCATATTCTGCTGGAAAAAGTTGCTCCGGGCGGGCAGATTATGCAGACCGACTGGATTGATAACTACCCCGGTTTTCCCGATGGCATCAGCGGCTTCGATCTGTCGGAGAAGATGATTGCCCATGCCAAACGATTTGACCTCAACATGGCAACAGCAGGGGTTGCCAGTATCGACCTCTCCGATGAAAAGAAAAAAATCCTTTTTCTCGAAAACGGCGAACAGATAAGCTGCAGTGCACTGATCATCTGCACCGGCGCCAGCCCCAACAAGTTGAATATCCCCGGGGAACAGGAACTGGCTGGCAAGGGAGTCTCCTATTGTGGGACCTGTGATGCCCCGTTCTATCGCAATATGCATGTGGCAGTGGTTGGCGGTGGCAATACCGCCGTGGAAGAGGCGATTTATCTGACCAGATTTGCCAGCAAGGTAAGCGTGATTCACCGCCGAGATGAGCTACGGGCAACCAAAATCATTCAGGAGCATGCCTTTGCCAACGACAAGATTGAGTTTATCTGGAACTCCCAGGTGACGGCCATTGAGGGAGAAAAGGAAGTCGAGCGACTGAAGCTGCACCATAAAAACGGCAGCGAGTCATATCTTGAGGTGGAAGGGGTCTTTATTCTTGTCGGGGTATCGCCAAATAATGCCGAACTCCCTCTGGATGTGCTCAAAAACGACAAATGGGGATTTATAGAGACAGACAGCGAGACAAGAACCAACATCCCGGGGGTTATGGCCGCCGGCGATATCTGCAGTAAAAACGTCCGCCAGGTGGTTAATGCTGCAGGAGAGGGAGCAGAAGCAGTTCTTGCAGCAGAGGCATTTATCAACTCTTGCAAGGAGTAGGGTGATGACCGTAAGAAAAAACTTCTTTTACGCTGTAACCGTTGCAGTTCTTCTGGTAAGCGGTTGCTCCATGTTTGGTAGCAACAGTGAAGAGACAGTGGCAGGAGAAGATGGTAAGGCAAGTGGCAAAATGCTGCCGCAAAAAAAAGACCCGGCACAAAAGCTGCTCGCCGAAGGGATGGAAGATTACCGCTATGGGAAATACTACACTGCGGTCAAGGCCTTTGAAGAGATTATCAACCGCTACCCGTTCAGCCCGCAGGCCACTCCTGCTGAGCTGAAAGCCGCCGACTGCAGCTACCATATGGAGCAGTATAAAGAGGCGGAGAGCCTTTACGAAAGTTTTGAAAACAATCACCCGACAAATAAGATGATTCCTTATGTCCTCTATCAAAAGGGGATGTGCAACTATCGGCAGATTGACCGGATTGACCGTGATCCTGCCGGCGCGGAGAAAGCGGTGCGGTATTTTAAACAGCTGGTCAAGGCATTTCCGCAATCACCATATACAGCCGATGCCCGGGAAAAGATAAGCCTGGCCATTGATTTCCTGGCGGGACATGAGTTTTCTATTGCCAGGTTTTATATCAGAACCCAAAAAATCCCCCAGGCAAAGACAAGATTGCGTTATCTGCTGGCAGCATACCCTCAATCTGCCATTGCACAAAAGAGTCGGCAGCTTCTGGAGCAGCTGGAGCGGGCAGGAAAATCAGAAAAAGCCTTTTTCTCCATTCCCGGCGCTGGTTTTTTTCATAAAAAAGAGAGAAAGGAGAACAAGGCGGCCGCCCAATAACGACAATTTACAGTACAGGATATAACTGTTTCTGTGAACTATTCATCAGATTATCTCAGGAGAGCTCTTTTCTGCCTGAGATCTTATTTATGTCGCCTTTTTTAACAGGAGATATGACGACTCAGCCCGCCATATTTCCTTAACATTTTTTACTATTTTGCAAGCAAGACAACAATGAACAGGTCTCTTAAAATCAAACTTTTCCTTCTTTTTACTGTACTGGCAATGGCAGTAATTACGGTTATTCCCTCTTTTTACCAGCAGACTCCTGACTGGTGGAAGAAATATATGGCCCCTGAAGGGCTGCGTCTCGGCCTTGACCTGCAGGGAGGGATGCACCTTGTCCTCAAAGTAAACCTGAAAAAGGCGGAAGAAAATACCCTGGAATTTACCGCAAACGATCTCAAGGACACCCTTGCCGAACAGTCAATTACTGCTGTGCAGACAAACAGTACGACGCCAGATACCGTTGTCTTTACTCTGCCCAACAGCTCCACAGTGGACAAGGTACTGCAGACCATTAACGAAGATTTCCCTGATATCAGCGGCAAAAATATAAGTGAGGAGGGGAGCTTCCCCAGAATTGCACTGCAACTCAGCGACAGTGCCCGTCAGGATTTGAAAAAAAATGCGGTTGACCAGTCGCTTGAGATTCTGCGTAACCGTATCGACCAGTTTGGTGTTGCCGAACCGGTAATTATCCGCCAGGGGGAAGATGAGATCGTTATTCAACTCCCTGGAATAAAAGATCCGAAACGAGCGCTGAAGCTGCTTGGCGATACCGCCCAGCTTGAGTTCAAGATGGTTGCAGACAGTGCCGGTATTGACTTGAACGGGCTTATCACTCAGGCGACAGATTCCGGCCAGTGGCAGCAGGGCGAGCCCGTCAAAAAACTGAACAGAGCGCTGCAGAGCCTGCTACCGGAGGGGACTACTCTCTACTTTGAAAAGGAGACCGACAAGGCAACAGGTCTTGTCAAAGAGCTCCCTTTATTGCTGGAAAACCGGGTTTTGATGACCGGAGATATGGTGAAGAATGCTCAGGTGCGTATTGGCGGCAATTTTAACGAACCCTATGTCAGTCTTGATCTCACCAATCATGGCGGTAAGGTCTTCGGCCAGATAACCGGCGACAATGTGGGCAGAAGGATGGCCATTGTCCTGGATGATGTTGTCCGCTCTGCCCCGGTGATCAGGGAGAAGATTCTCGGTGGCTCCGCCCAAATCAGCGGCAGCTTTACCCATGCGGAAGCGGCAGATCTGGCCATCGTTCTGCGAGTGGGGGCTTTGCCGGCACCGGTGGATATTATCCAGAACGTTACCGTTGGCGCCAGTCTTGGTCAGGATTCTATCCGCCAGGGGCTGAATTCGGGGATCATCGGTACGCTGATGGTACTGCTGTTTATGTTTATCTATTATCGGCTCTCAGGTCTGATTGCCGATACATCGCTGTTTGTGAACATCCTCCTGCTGTTCTCCGGGCTGGCCGTGCTTAATGCGACCCTTACCCTGCCTGGTATTGCCGGGATTATCCTGACCGTGGGGATGGCGGTGGATGCCAATGTCCTTATCTTTGAACGGATGCGGGAGGAGTATGCACTGGGGAAGACAGTACGTTCCAGTATCGAAGGGGGATTCAGCAAAGCCTTTCTCACCATTGTTGACTCCCAGGTAACAACGCTGATTACGGCTCTGGCCCTTTTTCTGTTCGGGACCGGGCCAATCAAGGGTTTTGCCGTTACCCTGTCGTTGGGAATTATCTTCAACTTGTTTGCGGCACTCTTTTTCAGCCGGCTGATGTTTAATACCATAGGCGCCATATCACCGATTAAGAAGCTCAGCTTTATGACCCTGGTGAAAAAACCCAATATCAATTATATGAAGATGACCCGCATCACCTATGTCCTCTCCGGGGCACTTGTTCTCCTTGGTATCGTCTCGGTCGTGGAGATCGGGCTGGGCAAGGCCAATCTGGGGGTTGATTTTACTGGCGGTTCAATGCTTGAGTATAAGGCAGATCAGGATTTTACCATGCAGGAGATACGAGCCGTTTTTACAGAGAACAAAATGGCAGACATAAACCTGCAGGAGGTGGAAAATGAGCGCCGACTGATCGTCAAGATCAAAAAAGCCGACGCGGTTATCGGTAATATCAGCGAACAGGTAAGCACCATCCTTGCCTCCGGACTGCCGGACAAGGGCTTTGTGCTGGAAAGTCAGTCGGAAATTGGCTCGTCCATCAGCTCAGTGCTGCGCAACAAGGCGATTGAGGCCATTCTTATCTCGCTGGCGGGGGTTATTATCTATCTCGCCTTCCGTTTTGATATTCGTTTTGGACTGGCAGCAGCAGCGGCGACATTCCATGATGTGCTGGTTGTGCTCGGTATCTGCTGGCTGGCAGACGTTGAGATAACCCTGCTTATTGTAACGGCACTGCTTACCCTGGCGGGGTATTCCCTTAACGACTCGGTGGTTGTTTTCGACCGTATTCGTGAAAATATGACAAAAGCAGGATCAGAGCCTTTTACCACGACCATCAACAGAAGTATTAACGAGGTACTGAGCCGGACGATTGTCACTTCTATCACCACCGCAATGGTGCTCTTTTCCCTCTTTTTTCTCGGTGGCCAGGTTATCCATGGTTTTACCTTTGCATTGCTGACAGGGATTTTTGTTGGTACATACTCTTCTATTTTTATCGCAAGCCCACTGCTTTGCGTAAAACAGGAAAAAAAATGATCCGTCTTATTGTTCTTGACTGTGATGGCGTGATGTTTGATTCAAAAAGATCAAACGTCCGCTACTATAATGATGCGTTAGGAATTTTTGGCTACCCGCCAATGACGGAGGAAGAGGAGACATACAGCCATATGGCAACGGTCGATGATGCATTGACCCATATTTTCCGTAACTACCCGGAGGAGCTGCAACAGATAAAAGAGGTAATCGCAACAGAGTTAACGTATAACGATTATGCCCGCTATATTCGGATGGAGCCCGATCTGCCCGACTTTCTTGCCCGGGCCGTACCGCAATACAAGATGGCAATCTCCACCAATCGCGGCAATACAATGCTGCCACTGCTGGAAAGGTATAATCTGAGCCACTATTTCCTCAAAGTGATGACATCGCTTACCGCAAAACGCCCCAAACCTGCACCTGATGGCTTGCAGGAAATTCTTGACGCGTTACAATGTAAGCCGGAAGAGACGCTTTTTGTCGGGGATTCAGTGCTTGATAAAATGCAGGCTGCAGCCTGCGGCGTTGAGCTGGTGGCGTTTAAAAACAGGGCGTTGCATGCAGAGTATCATGTAGACTCATTTATGGAGATTTTCTCCCTGCCAAAACTGTCAACTGCCAGCTGATTATAAATAATACCGCAGGCAAAAAGAGGAGAGCAGATCGGTTACGTTTAAGTTTTTTGTAAAAGAGAAGCTGCTGTTTTAAGAAAAATTTTCTACAAAATTATATATTATGTCCATTACTGCCAAAGATCTTGGGAAAATATATGCAGACATCAGCAAGAGCTTTCTCTCCTCTTCGCTGGTAAAAGTTACTCCTGCCTCTGGTGATCCGCCGGAACACTACAAGGTCACTTATTTTATTGCCGGCAAAAGCCGTGATGATAATGGTAAAATCATAGAGTTAAAAGAACATGTGGTAGAGATTGCCATTCCTTTTGGTTTCCCGCTCTTCCCGCCCTCCTGCACCCCGTTAACACCTTTTTTTCACCCTGATATAACCGATGAAACCATCAGTATTGATAGTTTCTGGAATAAAAAAAGCACACTTCCGGAGTTGATCAAACATATTGGCGAAATGATCAACGGCCGTTTCTACAGCCAAAAAGAGTGTCTCAATCCTGATGCTCTTGACTGGTATGAGGCACATGCAAATCAGTTCCCGCTTGCAGAACTACAATGGAACGGGCAGAAAAAACAACCTGAAAAAGAAGAGAGCAGGCTTGTTCTTACTTTGGAAAAAGCAGAAGAGGAAGATGAGTATCCTGCCGACCAAACATCTACACCATCTTTTGGCAGTTCGCCAGAAAACCAGCAACAGGATCGTCTTGACTCCCTAATGCAGCTGAAAAAAAACAGAGCTTTTTTCCAGCTGCAGCGTGAACTGGAGGGTGCAGCAGAGCACTCCCCTTCCCTGCAGGAGCTGCTTACGGAAGCTGTAGCAACCATAGAAAAGACAGAAGTCATCTATCAAAAGGCCAGAGATCTGGAGGCGGAAGAAGAACTTGCTGATGCCCTTAAAAACTACCAGAAAGTCGCCAGAAAGATCGCTGATTACCCAGCAATCCAAACTGATATCACCCGTGTCGAACAGACTCTTGCCTTTATGAAAGAGATTGGTATGACGCAGGAAAGATCTACGAAAACTCCAGTAAAAACGGAGTCATCCAAGGAAACAGTTCCTCTGGCCATAAGTGAATATCCTGCGCAGGGATTCTCTTCTTCTCTTTTTTCGCCGTGGATGATAACGCTGCTGGTCATTACTTTACTGGCAGCAGCAGCCGGTGGCTCGCTTTACTTTTTCTCAAAAAGCAGTGTAGACAAAGCAAGAGCACTATTGGAATCATGCTCTCAATCTCTTGACAAAAAATACTATCAGACCGCCCATAAGCAATGCACTGCTGCCAAAGAGACTGCAGAGAAGGCATTTCTTTTTTTTAACAACGAGGAGAAGCAGATCAGTTCTTCTGCCACCGCCATTCTGGACTCGACCACTCTTACAACCGGGCTGAAAGGCAAGATGTTGATTGACGGCAAGGAGTATCCACTGGAGAAAGCACAACGAACCCTTGAATACAAACAGAAAAAAACAGAGGCGGATAATCTTTATCTGGCGGGTAAGTTTAAGAAAGCAGCAGAAAACTACCAAGCCGCGATACAGCTTACAGATGAAGGAAATTTGCTGGATGAAGAAAAAAAACAATCTCTTAACGAACAGAAAAACCGCTCTCTTTTGCACTTCAACCTGCAAATAATTGAAGAGCAGAAACGTAAAAATAATCCCGCCGCCATGCAAAAGGCGATAGAAGAAGCCAGCGTAGTGCTCGACACCTTGCCCGATGACGAGCAGGAACAGTTTACGACCCTGCTTATGCTGAAAAAGATAGAAGTACAGTTCGCCACCACAAAAAAAGAAGCTGACGAAGCACTGCTTGCTGAAAAATGGGAGAAAGCTATTGATTCTTACGCACAGACCCTTAACCTGGCGGCACAAATTCCCTCTATCACTGACATTAAGCTACAGGAGCTTCGCAAACAGCAATCGCGCGCGGCCCTCTACCTATCACTTGCCAAAGGCAATGAGGCTTTTCTTGCTGGTGATTGGGATAAGGCCATTGCCGAATATACCCAGGCCAATAGGATTCTGACAGATTCCTCTGTCGTTTCACAAGAGGAGTCCGTCCAGCATAACAAACGGCTGAAAAAGATCATTCTTCAAGCGGTAATTATCCGAGAACAGGAGTCTATCAAAGAGATGCTCGACAACGCGGAAAACAAAAATGCCCGCGACATGTATCTGAAAGTACTTGACATTATCGAGAATAGCCCTTTCCAAAAAGAGGATAAATTCAGCAGTGCCAAACAGGATATCCGTAAGAAACTGACGGAACTCAACCATCAAATCTATATCGACGAGAAGAAGGCATATCTGCGAAAAAATTACCGTGATTTTTTTGCCCGGTTCTACTCAAATCTGAACAAGTCCAAGCTGGAGAACCCAAAAGCTACAGTTACCGATGAAAACAACAGGAGGATTCTTTTTCGCCTTCAATGCAGTGATAAATCGGGTTCCCGCATAACAACTCTTGTTATGACCTGCCGTTATGACAAGAGAACACAGAAATGGGGTATCGGTTCAAAGTAAAGATAGCCTCAAAGAAAAACCCTTCTGCAGGCAATAGGGGAAATGGCGTAACCGCCTCTTTGTTATACCAGAAAACGGAATTCCCCCTTGCCAAGCAGATCGTGCAGATGGATGAGACCAACCAGCTGTTTTGCATCATTAATAATAGGCAAAACGGTAATCTCATAACGTTGCATGATGGAGAGGGCATCAGCCGCCAAGTGTTTTTCATCAATACAAACTGGATTTGTCGTCATTAAATCCCTGGCTTTGAGTTGCTGTATTTTCTTTACACCAACGCCATCCATAAACGCCCTGCGGATATCGCCATCGGTAACAATGCCGGTAACGGAACCATCGGCGGCAACAATAAGAACAGCGCCCTTGTTTTTATCATTAAGCGCGTTTACCGCCTCCTGGGCAGCTGCATTTTCTGCCACAACCGGCAGATCAACCCCGCTGCTCATCACTTCTGTCACCTGTACTTTCAGCCGCTGCCCAAGGCTCCCTCCGGGGTGATTGAAACGGAAATCTTCCGCCTGGAAGCGTCTTCTATTGATAAGCACCACCGACAGCGCATCACCCATCGCCAGAGTGGCAGTGGTGCTTGCTGTTGGCGCAAGACCAAGCGGGCATGCCTCCTGCGGCACTTTAATATCAAGGACAATATCGGCAGCGGCTGCCAGAGTGGACTGCCGGCCCCCGGTCATGGCAATAATGGTATTACCCCGTTTACGGATAGCCACCAACAAGGCGTTTAGTTCCACTGTCTCACCTGAATAGGAGATGGCAAGAACAAGATCGTCTCTACCGACAATGCCCAAATCACCATGCATCGCCTCTACCGGATGCAGAAAAAGAGATGGTGTTCCGGTGCTGTTCAAGGTCGCACAGATTTTCTGCCCTACCAGACCCGATTTACCGATCCCGGTTATAATCACCCTGCCGGAACAGCTGATAATAGCGTCCACAGCAGCAATAAATTCCTTGCCGATATTGGCACGAACCGCTGCCAGTCCCTCTTCTTCTATCTTCAGCACCCGCTGTGCCGCTTCAATACTCATGACAAAACCTTTTATGGATAAACCAGCATGGCTGGACCATATAGCTTCCAGCCTCAACAAAGTATGAAACACGGAACTTCGGGACACTAATGCCTGTTTGCAAACCGTGTTTCGGATAAAAAGCGTGTATAATCAAAATTGTCGAATCTTGTCAATATATGCTTACGCAGTAAAAAATCACCCGCAAAATAATCATCGATTCCCTTCTTGCAAGCAAAAGAGACAAACAGCAGCCAATAAAATCATTTCCTCTACCGCTTGCCCCTTGCCTTTTCAGAAAAAACCACTACAATATTTTCCGTTTACACTAAACCTGTTTTTTGACTTTTGTTTATTACACTTACCAAGGAGAATTATATGTCCACACGCCATCTTTTCACCTCTGAATCTGTCTCTGAAGGACATCCCGACAAAGTTGCCGATCAAATTTCCGATGCCATTCTTGATTCTATCCTCGACCAGGATACGAACGCGCGGGTAGCGTGCGAGACTCTGGTAACAACTGGTATGGCACTTATTGCCGGAGAGATTACCACTTCTGCCTGGGTCGATATGCCAGAAGTTGTCCGCCAGACTCTCAAAGAGATTGGGTACAACTCTTCAGATATGGGGTTTGACTGGCAGTCATGCGCAGTGATGACCTCCATCGACAAGCAGTCCCCGGATATTGCCCAGGGCGTTGATGAGGGGGCGGGAATTGACCTCGATCAGGGAGCCGGTGACCAGGGTCTGATGTTTGGGTATGCGGTAAATGAGACAGAGGTACTTATGCCGATGCCCATCACCCTTGCCCATCGACTGACCAAACGTCAGGCAGAAGTGCGTAAGGCAAAAGTCCTCCCCTGGCTGCGTCCTGATGCGAAAAGCCAGGTGACAATACAGTATGAAGATGGTATCGCCAAAAGGATTGATGCCGTTGTCCTCTCTACCCAGCATGATGAGAGCGTCTCCTATGAAAATCTGAAGGAAGGGGTTATGGAGGAGATTATCAAACCGATTCTGCCCGCGAATATGCTTGATGCAGCAACCAAGTTTTTTATTAATCCGACAGGACGGTTTGTTATTGGCGGACCAGTTGGTGATTGCGGAGTGACCGGACGAAAAATCATTGTTGACACTTACGGCGGTAAAGGTTCCCATGGCGGCGGCGCCTTCTCGGGTAAAGATCCGTCCAAGGTTGACCGTTCAGGTTCTTATTATGGCCGCTATGTGGCCAAAAACATCGTTGCCGCCGGCATTGCCGATGAGGTAGAGGTGCAGGTTGCCTATGCCATTGGTATCAGCCAGCCGGTTTCCATCAGCATTAACAGCTTTGGCACAGGAAAGATTGCTGATGATAAGATCGTAAAGCTGGTTGAGGAGCATTTTGACTTGCGTCCCAAAGCCATTGTTCAACAGCTTGACCTGCTTCGCCCAATCTATCGGCAGACTGCGGCTTATGGACATTTTGGCAGGGAACTCGACAGTTTCAGCTGGGAAAAAACGGATAAGGCTGCCCTGCTAAGGGATGCCGCCAATATACGATAACCAGCATAGCTGGATCAGATAACCTATAAATCATAGCGAAAAACGGAACCTGGCGCTTCGGGATGCTAATGACTGTCCGAGAACCGGGTTTCGGATAAAAGGATAAAAAAATGACACAATTTACAGACTATAAAATCGCAGATCTTTCTCTCGCCGAATGGGGAAGAAAAGAGGTGGCCATCGCCGAAACAGAGATGCCCGGACTAATGGCACTGCGCAAAGAATATGCCGGTAAAAAGCCGCTGCAAGGCGCCCGTATTGCCGGCTGCCTGCATATGACCATTCAGACCGCCGTGCTGATGGAGACATTAATTGAACTGGGGGCTGAGATTCGCTGGTCAAGCTGCAATATCTTTTCCACCCAGGATCAGGCGGCAGCAGCAATGGTTGCCGCCGGCATTCCCACCTTTGCCTGGAAGGGTGAAAGTGAAGAGGAGTTCTGGTGGTGTATTGATCAGACCATCTTTGGTCCCGACGGCTGGCGTCCTAATATGATCCTTGATGACGGCGGTGATCTGACTCTTGTTATGCATCAGAAATACCGGGAAGAGTTGAAAAATATCAAGGGTATATCAGAAGAGACGACCACCGGGGTGCATCGCCTTATGGAGATGGCACAGTCCGGCACCCTTGGCTGTCCTGCCTTTAATGTCAACGATTCGGTGACCAAATCAAAGTTTGATAATCTCTATGGCTGTCGTGAATCTCTTATTGACGGCATCAAGCGCGCCACAGACGTTATGATTGCCGGTAAAAAGGCCATTGTTATCGGCTATGGAGATGTGGGCAAAGGCTGCGCCCAGGCCCTGCGCGGGATGGGAGCGACAGTGTATGTCACAGAGATTGATCCTATTTGTGCCTTGCAGGCGGCAATGGAGGGATATCAGGTAGTTACCATGGACGATGCCTGCTGCTATGGTAATATTTTCGTTACCTGCACCGGTAATCTCAACGTTATCACCAAAGAGCATATGCTGCAGATGCCTGATGAAGCGATTGTCTGTAATATCGGTCATTTCGACTCGGAAATTGATATTGCCGGCATCAGGGAATACCAGTGGGAAAATATCAAACCGCAGGTTGATCATGTTATCTTCCCCAGCGGCAGAAAAGTTATCGTGTTGGCGGAAGGGCGCCTGGTCAATCTCGGATGTGCCACCGGCCACCCTAGCTATGTTATGAGTAACTCCTTTACCAATCAGGTGTTGGCACAAATTGAGCTTTGGCAGCATCCGGAAAAATATGAGAAAAAGGTCTATTTTCTGCCGAAATCACTTGATGAGATGGTCGCCCGTCTCCATCTGGGTAATATCGGTGCCAAACTGACTACTCTCACCCCGGAACAGGCCGAATATATCAATGTGAAAATAGAAGGTCCATATAAACCGGAGTATTACCGCTACTAACGGACTGACCCGATAAGCCTTCAGCCATAACAGTGCCCCCCTGTTAACTATTCTGTCTCTATTTAACAGGGGGCTTTTTTATTGCCAGCCGTAAATCGCCGGAGAGTATCTCATGCCTGCAGCCGTTGCTGTCCTCAACAAAGAGGGCTCCAGTCTCATCCGGCCCCAGTGCCACACCGGTGACAACCCTGCCGTCAACAGCAACACACTCAATTTTTTTCCCATAGAGATAATCCAGACCGCGCCACTCGGCTAAAAGCTGCGGAAAGAGCCCCTGCTCAAAATCGGCAACACAACGATGCAGATGCTGCTGCAGACTGCGGAAAAGAGGCTGCAGCCCTTGCTGTTTCTCCCCTGTTTCCAAAAAAATAGATGTTGCCTGGGAGGAGATATCTGTCGGGAAATCCTCTTTCTTATGAAAAATATTCACCCCGATACCAACAATAACAAACGGCGTATATCCTGCTCCGGGCGCCGCGGCTTCAGCCAATATTCCGGCAATTTTCTTTCCT
>PDWI01004330.1_pt1 | contig 19161 bp, 9 predicted proteins | sample 1430891 | NCBI WGS metagenome assembly PDWI01 (sample SAMN01162508, study PRJNA174530) | Oral metagenome, whole genome shotgun sequencing project. | biome: Marine environment; feature: Marine mammal; material: Swab sample of the gingival sulcus; isolation source: swab sample of gingival sulcus...
TTTTGCACTACCTACAGTAGCGGAATATCCGAGAAACAATTAAGCTACCAATAGTAGTGTAATTGGATTGCGGAAGCAGGTGATCGCTTTGACTGGGGAACTAAACAACCGGGATCGCTGGCTCGTCCCGCTATCGCTGGCAGCATCTTTCATTGCCAACGACGGCGAGGAGCTTCTCACCTACGTCTCCTCGGTGCAGGAATCACTCGACAGGTTGCCACCGGAGGCTGCTGCGCCAGAGTGGGCTCGCAACATCGACCAGCGTCACATCAACGTCGGCATCGCGATAATGGGCGGGCTGACGGCGGCTGCGGTGGCCGACGGCATCCGCACCCGGGGCAAGGGGTGGTTGTATCAGGATTGGCAGTGGGCCTTCGGCCTGCACGGCTTCGGCCACATCTTGATGTCGCTAGTGGCCAGACGATACGTCTCCGGAGTGATTTCATCGCCGCTAGTAGTCATCCCCCAACTCGCCTACGCGGTTCACACCCTGCGCAAATCCGGGGTGCCGCAGAATGCACACCCGGTACGGGCCGTGGCGGTCGGCGCGGGCTGGCTCGCGATGGCACACACCTTGGGCGCTGCGGCTTCGGCAACCCAGAATCTGTTTACCCGCCGCGGCCACCGAGCCTCGGGCACAGTGTCGATAGGAGAATCCTTATGCGTTTGCCAGTAACCGCGTACACCGATGAGAAATGGCGCGCGCAAGAGATTCTGCCGGACTTCGACGTCGAGGACGTCTGGCAGGTAGACGTGGACCTCACCCCCGAGTCGCTGCCCAAGATCGCGGAGGCTCTAGCCAGTGGGAACCCTAGCCAGTCGCCATCTGCCATCTACCGCTTTCTGTTCGCGGTGCGTTGGCTGTTGGGTCGCGTTTTCGGGTGGGACAAGGAGGGCAAAGGCACCGATGGGCGGGTGCAGAGCCTGCTTGCGCGGTTGCCAGCTGACCTTAAAGACAAGCCGCGACCGACCCGCGGCCCGGAGTCGCCTTTCACGCCGTTGTACCTCACCGACCGGGAGTATGCCGCGGAGGTGGCCAGTGCCACCAGCCACGGCGTGCTGCATGTCGGCTTGGTGGAAACTGGGTCGAGGTACGACACTCGGCTGACCGTTCTGGTCAGGCCCAACGGCGTCTTTGGACGTGCCTACCTGGGATTCATCAAACCCTTCCGGTACTGGTTGGTCTATCCACCCCTGCTGAAAATGTTCGCCAAGAACTGGGGCCGGATCGCGGCGGAAAACTGATGCTATCTAGGCGGCAAGGTTCGTCATGTGACATACAGGAGACCTATTGATGGGCTGGTTAGCTAGCAAGGATCGCGTCCATGCCGGCCAGGCAATCTATGGGCCGTTGACGTTGCCGGTCTACGACTTCGTCGCGTTCAAGGTCAACTGCCTGGTCCTGTTTGGGGTGCCGGTTTCTAAAGTCACCCAGCTGTTTGACCGCAACGTCGGCACATCTCATCTGGATGTCGGAGTGGGCACCGGGTATTTCCTGGACACGACCACCGCTGCCCGTCGGCGGATCACGCTCGTGGATCTGAATGAGCACTCGCTTGCCCACGCAGCCCGGCGGCTAGCCCGCTTCGAGGTCACCACGCATCGGGCGAACGTGCTGGAGCCGCTGCCGGTGGCCCCGAAGTCGCAGGACTCAGCCTCCATGAATTTTCTCTTGCACTGCCTGCCTGGGTCGATGCGGGGCAAGGCCGCTGCGTTGGACAACGTAGCTGCCTGCCTCCGGCCGGGCGGGCGAATCTTCGGGGCGACGGTGCTCACCCAGGGGGTACCCATCGCGCCGCTAGCGCGGGTCATGCTCCCAGTGCTCAACTGGCGTGGCGTCATGAATAATCGCTGGGACAGCCTGACGGACCTACAGAAGGCTCTGAAAGAGCGATTCGTTGACGTCCGCCTCGACGTCTATGGCTCCACGGCACTCTTCGAGGCGCAAGTCCCCTAAACCACGGCTTCGGCGCGAGCAAAGCGCACCAACGAACGCGGGAATTGAGCGCCCTAAGTGCCATGATGGATAGAGTCGGCAACCCACAATCAAGATCCCGGTTCGGGAGGAGGCGGATACGGTGTCCCGCAAACCAGTCAACCTGCCCGTGACCGGGACGAACGAATCGCTTCAGCTGGAGCTAGGGCAGGCAGAGAGCGTCGCAGCCGCGATCCAAAAACAGTGTGCTTCGTTAGGAATCTGGCAGCGCGGCAACCTGATCCCGATACATCCCATTGTCGGGTCAAGCAGGTGGGTCAATCAACTAGCAACCCTGACCCGAAATCTGGCTGAGCTATTGGTGTCTCGTTCGCTGGCCCGAGCCGACGGCGATTTAGGGGTTGTCGCAAGAGCCGCAGGCCTCCAGGAAGCTGAATCCTGGAAGTACCGGTCGAGAAGGCCATTGGCCGATGCGTTAGGAATGTGCCGCGCCGACGTGATCGTCAGTGGTGGAGTCGCACGCTTCTTAGAGTTCAATTACGGCACCTGCTTGAACGGGATTGCCTCAACCAGCCAGCTCCAGCAAACCTATCTTCAGGGGCTCAACATCCTGCCCAGTTCAGCGATCCAAAACAAGCAGCCGCCGACAGTTGTCGATGCTCGGGCGGCGTGGGCTAAGCATGTCCTGCAGCCTGAGCAGATGTGTGGCGTGGTGGGGTTCGCAGCTGAGGGGGACGAAGGTTCTCTTAGGGTGTTCGAGCTAGATGTCGAGGCGCTGCGCCGCGTCGGCGTTGCGAGCAACTTCGTGCCGGCTGAGGCTGCCACGATCACAGCGGCTGGCCTCGAACACGAGGGGCAGCTCTACCAAGGCGCTCTTCGATACTTCCTCTTGGGCTCGGGCCATGAAATGAGCCGTCCCGGGTTCGCCGAGGCCTTGGAATCGGCCGCAACCGTCAAGCTCTTGGGCGCCTCAGCATATGAAATCTTCACGAGTAAGCTCCTGCTCGCAGACTTGTGCTGCGATGAGAGCCTCAGCCAAGAGCAGCGGAACCTCGTGTCACATATACCTTGGACGGCACGAGTTCTTGATAGCCGAGTACACCGAGATGGCAAGTATGTAGAGCCTCTGGTCTGGGCAGAACAAAACCGTGAGAACGCGGTGCTGAAGCCAGGCAGGGGATTTGGGTCTCGCGGGGTGCTATTCGGCGCAGTCGAATCGGAGAGCACCTGGCGCCAAGCCCTGGAACGGGCAGCAACCGATGGGGACTGGGTAATCCAGGAGCGCGTCGAAGGCGACCGCATACCGATGGCGTATTGGGATTCAGGATCGGGCGAGATTCGGACCGTCGCTAGGCCAGCGCTGCTCGGTCCGTTTGTAGTCGATGGAAACTACGCCGGATGCTATACCCGGCACTCACTCAATGAAGCCATTGACGGGATGCTGCAGCCGGAGCGAAAGGAGTTCAGCAGCTGCCTAGTGGCGGCTGCGTGAACGCCGGAGTCAGGTCAACGGAGAATCCCGCGGAAAAGTCACGCCAGTGAGCGGTTCCTGGGGTTTGAAGCGCTTCATATGCGAATTGGAGTGACTTTTCCGCAGGTTTCAGGCAACAAGCGTCACCCCGGCCGCACCACCCCAGCCGGGCGGGCGGTTTTGTTCCCTAGACGTGTTACGCCCCCATCCTCAGGAGTTGAGGATGGGGGCGTAATAGGCGGTTAAGCCGTGCTAGCGGTTAGCTAGTGCGACGACGCAGACCCAGCAGAGCCAAGCCCGCAGCGAGCAGCACCGCAAAGCCAGTCACCGGCGTCTCGGTGCCAGCGGCACCGGTCTCCGGCGGCAGACCCGGACGGACCAGCTTCTCGCCGTTGTAGTTGGCCGGATCGCTATCCGTCACCTTGTCCGGCGTGAACCACTTGCCGTCAGGACCGGCCATCTCCGGCGGGGTGCCGGTAGCCGAAGCGGTGTTGGTGAACACGCCAGCCTCGGTCACCTTGGCCGAAACCGTGCACTCAACCACAGCGCCAGCAGGCAATGTCGCAATCGGGTTACCACCGGCGCACTCGATCTTCGCACCAGCAGCGGCCATCTTCGGGTCCTCGACCGCCACGTTAAGCAGCGGCACGTTGCCCGTGTTGGTAACCACGATCTTCCAGGATGCCACCGAGCCGACAGTCAGCGACGGACCAGGCGCGGCATCAGCATCATGATCAACACCATCTACCACGATGTACTTCTCGACGTCGATAGACGGCTCAGCACCGAAGTAGTTGGCAGGATCGTCATCGGTAACTGTCTTACCCGGAACCGGTTCGCCCCCAGGGCCAACCGTCTCGGGGCCAGTGCCACTAACCGAAGCGGTGTTGGTCTGCTGACCAGCAGTCGACTTCACCGGCGAAGCGGTACAAATCATCGCACCAGCAATTGTCAGTTTGTCAGACGGGCAGCTGATCGTCGCGCCGAGATCGGTCAGCGTCGGGTCAGAAACCACTACGTCAGTCAGGTCGACATTGCCGACATTGACAACCTTGAAGGCCCAAACCACATCCTGGCCCGGAGGCATGTACACGCCAGGCGCGTCATTGGCATCTTCACCCTGCACGTACTTGGTGAACTCGAGCTTGGGCTCAGCACCGAAGTAATTCGCCGGATCGTCAGCGGTTACAACAGCGCCCGGAGTCGGGTTCCCGTTGAGGTCGTACGTTTCGGGGCCAGTGCCGCTAGCGGTAGCAGTGTTGGTCGCCTGACCAGCAACTGCCTTAACCGGCGAAGCGTTACATACCATCGTCTCGTCGATACCCAATTCGGTCTTCGGACACGAGATCGTCGCACCAGCGTCGGTCAGCGTCTTGTCGGAAACCGAGACATCGGTCAACTTAACGTTGCCCATGTTCATGACCTCGAAGGACCAAACCACATCCTTGCCGGCTTCAACCAGCACACCAGGAGCGTCATTGGCATCGTCCCCTTGAACCCGCTTGACTACCTTGATAGCCGGAGCGGCAGGCACGATCTCCAACGCGAGATCCAGGGTGTTGTTGGCAAAGCCGTCAGGCTCATCGCCAGTGACCTGGGCACCCGGGGTATCCGAGTAGGTCGCCGACAACTTGATCACACCAGTCTTGATTGCACCCGAAGGATCATCAATCGCATTGTGATCGTCAGCCTCATCGGCATCGTTGTTCGGGTCAGCAACACCATTCGGCGCAGCCTTCGCACGATCCAACGGGCCAGTCAAGGCGTCAGCCGGAATCTGCACGTAGTAATCGCCAGCAGGCAAATCGGTGAACTTGTAGTTGCCGTTGGCATCCGTCTCGACGCTCTTGCCAGTCGGGGTGCCGTCAGCATTCATCAACTCGACCTTGGTGCCAGCAGGCGCGGCCGCATCAGTTGCGGGGTCGTACTTGCCATCACCATTGCCATCGACCCAAACCCGATCCCCAAGGGAGAACTTGGGCTGGTAGCCGAAGTCGACATCGGTCTTGTTTTCACCGGCGCCCAGGGTCACCTTAGCCGATGAATCGTTGCCGCCATCGAGATCGAAGGTAGCAGCCAGTTCAGGCGAAACGTCGCTTACGTCAACCTTGTAATCGCCAGGCAGCAGGCCCTCGAACTTGTAGTTACCGTTCGCGTCGGTGGTCGTGGTGTAGACGACATCGTCGCCGCCACCAGGCTTGCCGTCAGGTCCGAACCAGGTTGCAGTAACCGTGGCGCCAGCCAGGCCGGGCTCACCCGGATCCTGAACGCCGTCACCATTCTCGTCTGCCCAGACGCGGTCACCAAGACTCGCAGCGCCCCGCAAGGCCATGTCAAGCGTGAAGTTGGTGAAGTCGTCATTAACCGACGTGGTCAGGCCACCAGTGTTGTCAGCCAACGGCTCGGAACCGAGGATCGGATCAAGCGGGCCGGTAACTGGCTCCGTCGACAGGGTGATCACCGGGGTCACCACACCATCAGCTGCCACGGTACCCGTGGTCGACGCGTGGTGGTCGCCCTTCGGATCGTTGACATCGGTGTTCGGATCGGCCTCGAAGCCCTTCGGCTGCACGTCGTAGCCAGCGAGCTTGCCGCCAGCGGCGAACTCGGAAGCCGGGACGCGGACGTAGTAGTCACCGGGGCCAAGCTTGTCAGCATGCCAGCGACCGTCAGCGTTGGTCTTCACCGTCGTGACGAGCTTGTCGCCAGCGCTGGGGCCAGGCGTGCCGTCATTGTCGGCGTAAACCTCAACCGAAACCCCTTCGGGGGCAACCGTGTCGGTTCCCTTGGTGAACTTGCCGTCGTTGTTGGTGTCGATGAAGATCAGGTCACCAAGCTCGAAGCCCTCCACCTGAACAGTCACGGTGTTAGACCGCAGGAACTGATCAGCAGGCAGCGTCGTCGAGTCGAACCCGAACCGGTTGGCGTAGAAGTCACCGGCCGCGTTGTTCTTCGCATCGAGCGTAATGACGATCTTCATGCCCTGACGGACGTTGCCATCGGTCTCCAAATCGTAGTTGGAGTTGAACCGGAACGCGGTAGCGTCGCTCAACGCCGCCGGGCAGGCCCCACCGTTGTCAACTTCCTTGGTGAACGACGTGCCGTCGTACGAGCACCAGGTCGACTTGTTCGCGTCCGGGTTGTAGTCGATCGTCGCCGGATCGTCAGCGGTGAACCAGTAGACGCCCATGGCCTTTTCACCAGCACCGGGAACCGAATCGTCGGACCAAGTGGCGACCGGGACATCCTTCAAGGTGACGGTACCGGTGAACTTGGAGGCAGGATCACGCTCGTTGAGCGAACCCTGACCGTCACCGTTCCAGGGGAGGACGTCGATCACAACTGGCTTCACCGTCTTCGACGTGGTCGAGAAGTTGGCGAATTCCAGGGTGTGAATCTGCTCGTCGGTTACCGGGTCAAGACCACGGTCAACCCTCTTAGCCGTCTTAATCCCACCGGTCTGTTCGAGGTTGATCGTGTGCTCGTCGGAGCGCGGCGCCAGCGGCGTCACCACATTGTCAGCCCTAACCTCGGCGTAGTTCGTCGTAGGCGTGTTGTTGGGCACCATCGGATCAGAGTCGGTGCAAATGATCCGCGGCGGCACCGGCGTGTTGGCCGGCAGATCGCCCAGGTTCCAGATCAGCAGCGTCTTGCCCTGCTCGGGCTGACCGTCGCGGTTGGTATTCGGCTTGACGACATCCGGTGGGGTGCCGCCCGCAGCGTTAGCCGTGCACGAGGCGTTGTAGGTGACCTCGGCTGGCAACTCGTCAATGATGACGACGTTGGTAGCCGGGGCACCGGTTGCCAGGTTCGACTGCACCGCTGCGTTGACCTTCCAGATGATCTGGTTACCGGCCAGCGTCGATGCCGAGGCCTGGTAGCCAGCTTTCGGCTCAATCGATTCCTTGGTCAGTTTAATCTTGACTCGCGACATGGTGGTGCGGTCACCGGTAACCGAGGAGTTCTCCGGCGACGGCAGATAGGTCTGCGCGCCATAGTTGCGGCTGCCGTCCGGGTTGTCCCACGCACGGTTGCCGTAGTTGGCCAGCACGGTGCCCATCGGAATCATTTCGCCGTCATGTGGCCCACCATTGAAGTTATCGCGCGCAATGAGCGGGACGATCAATCGGGCCTGAGTGCCGCCAGGCAGGGCGAAATTGGGATCCTTTGCAATCGCTCGAACCATATTGATGGAATCGATGCCCCCAGGCACCGAGGCGACATCGTCATACCAGGTGACGTTGGGGCCACCGCATTGCTCGGATGCGGCTGCCTGGGCCGTCCAGGTGCCTTCGTAGCGCCCGGTAACCGGGTCGACGGCACCGCCAGAGAGCGGGTCGTCGCCGCTAAGGTTGGTCACTGCATACTGGATCTTGAAATTGTCGGGCCAGGTGTCAAAGCTGCCAGCCGCGTTGTACTGACCAACATAAGCGTGCTTGCCGTCCGGGCCGTTCGGCGAAACCGCCGAGGAATCGGTTAGCTGGAACACGGTGTTATCGAAGACGTCGCAGACTTCCGGGTTCTTCAGCGGGTTAGTGCCGGAGTTCTGGAAGACCAAAACGCTGTGCAGGTCTTCGGTCGGCTCGACCTCGGAGTCGCCGCCGTGACCTTCGGTCTGGCCGGACAGAGTCGAGTTCGCGATACCGCGAATGTCAGTCTTATCACGCAGGTACTTACTGTACGAGCCACGCGTCGACAGCCGCATCTTGGCGGCCTTGGTGTTGTTCGACCGGGGGTCGGCCGGATCGTTCATCTGATCGCAGTCGCCCGCAGCGCGGCAGTAGCCCGGCTCGAAGCCATCGCCGTAGTTCGACGTGCCCGATAGGCCGTCGGGATCGAAGTCGGTGAAGTGATTCAAGAGCGTGATTTCACCGTTGCCATCAGCAGCGCCGTCTTCAGCATCGACAACTTCAGCTGGCACGAACACCTCGAACTGATGGCTGATCACGTAGTACGGGCCGCTGGAATAGTCGCCGCCGCTGCGTGCACTTTTCACCGGGAACGAGGCGCCCGAAAGATCGGCACCATCAATAGTGAACTCGTAGGGCGACTTGTTGTCGGCAGGATTCGCGCGAGCGTACGAGCAGGTGCCCGAATCGATCACCGAGTTTTCTTTGTACAGTGCGCCACCGATCTTGCCACCTGGGTGGTTACCAGAGATGTACTTCGACGGATAACACTTGGTGATGTAGTACTCCAGGTCCGGCAGTGGGTTGCCGTTGTGGTCGGTCGCGGTCACCGCGTCGCCAAGCGTGATCGGCTGCACGATCGGCTCGATGCCAGTCTTGCGTTCCTGGGCGATGTTGAGGAAGTAGACCACATACATGCCCGAAACGTCCTTCTCGCCCGGGTCGTCAGTATCGCCATCGCCGTTACGGTCGATATCGATCTGAGTCGGGAATGTAGCTTGGACTTCCTTGCTGACGTCGTAGGCCGGGGCAGAGGAAATCTCGATTGGGCCCAGCATTTCCGACTTGTCGGGCTTGGCCCGATCGACATCGGCGTTGTTTTCGTCGGGCATGTAGACCCGGGCGTCGGTGGTGAAGCTGCTGCCATTCGGCGACGCGTTGGTCACGTCAATGATGGTCGTGAAAGCCTTCTGGCCACCCTCGGTGAACTCACCAAGGTTGCAGCGCAGGGTCACGGTGCCGTCAGCATTCTCAATGATCTCGGACGCGGGGGTGTCGTAGCCACCGTTGTTCGCAGGCTTACAGGAAGCTGGCAATTCCTCTTTAAAGGTAACCTTGGCATCGTCTGCTGGGTACAGCGTCTGCTCGAAGACCACCGGGCCTTCGTTGTGGTTGATGTCTTCAAAGTTGTTGGCGGTAACCGACCATTCGGTGGACACGATGTCTTGGGTGCGAACCTGCATGTTGCCCGGCCCACAGTCCGACCCGGCGTTTGCCTTGTCGGTGGGGGAGTTACAGCCGTCGCTGGCATCGCCAAAGGGCGGGGTGCCGTCAACAACTGCGACGCTGCCAACCCTCAACTCGGGCCGCGGGCTCCATCCGGCGTTAACCGCGGTACCGGGAGAAACGCCCTTCGCCTCGCCGATTCGGGTATCGGCTGCAGACTGCGACACGTCCTGATCCGGACCACTAAATGAAGGAATGAAGTTCGAGGGCTCCGGATAGGTTGCCTTGTCGGTCTCGACCTTCACCGTGAAAGGGCCCCCGGACAAACCAGGGAAGCTATATAGACCGTCGGCACCCGTGGTGACGGTGCCGACTTCGGCACCACTACCCTCATCGATGAGGGTGACGATCGCCCCCGGGAACCCGATCTCGTCGGCGTCGTTGACGCCGTCCTTGTTGCGGTCTAGCCAGACCAAACCATTGATCTCGTTGGCGGCGGTAGCACCGGGTTCGTCAGCGGCGAATGCCGGGGTGGCGAAAAACCCGAAGACCAGACCGACTAGGGAGAGCAGCACGGCCAACTTCTGCCTGAGGGGAGTTGATGCGCCGTGAGACGACTTTCTGTGGCCCGAATTTACATTCATATTCGCAATGTCTTTCATTGTTGCGTGACAGCCAGCCCTATAACGGGATGACACATACGCACACAATAACCCAGATGACATGGGGTAGCAATACCTAACAATATGCTTCCAACCGCAGCGCCACCACGGGTTTAGGCCAATCAGCCCCGCTCAGCCGGTCAGTCGCGGGTTGAAAAGTTGCGATTTGCTAGCAAAAAGCGATCCGCCCCTAGCCCTCAATACTTAGTTGAGGCTAGGGGCGGATCAGGCAGTTAAGCCGTGCTAGCTGTTAGCTAGTGCGACGGCGCAGACCCAGCAGAGCCAAGCCCGCGGCAGCCAACACTGCCATGCCAGTCACCGGCAGCTCGGCGCCAGCAGCACCGGTCTCCGGTGGCAGCTGCGGCCGAATCAGCTTCTCGCCGTTGTAGTTGGCCGGATCGTTATCCGTCACCTTCTCCGGCGTGAACGGCTTGCCGTCAGGGCCAGTCGTCTCCGGCGGGGTGCCGGTAGCCGAAGCGGTGTTGGTGAACACGCCAGCCTCGACAACCTTGGCCGAAACGGTGCACTCAACCACGGCGCCAACTTCCAGCTTCGCAATCGGGTTACCACCGGCGCACTTGATGGTTGCACCAAGCGCGGCCATCTTCGGATCCTCGACCGCGACATCAGTCAGCGGCACGTTGCCCGAGTTGGTAACCACGATCTTCCAAGATGCCACCGAGCCGACGGTCAGCGACGGACCAGGCGCGGCATCGGCATCATGATCGACACCGTCAACAACAACGTACTTCTCGACATCAATTGCCGGTTCAGCACCGAAGTAGTTGGCAGGATCGTCGTCGGTAACAGTCTCACCTGGAACCGGGTTGCCAGCTGCATCGTAGGTCTCCGGGCCCTTACCGCTAGCGGTAGCAGTGTTGGTCTGCTGACCAGCAGTTGCCTTAACCGGCGATGCGGTGCACTCCATCGACTCACCAACAGGCAGCTTGTCAGCCGGGCAAGTGATCTTCGCGCCAGCGTCGGTAAGCGTCTTGTCGGAAACCGAGACATCGGTCAGCTCAACGTTGCCAGTGTTGACAACCTTGAAGCTCCAAACCACATCTTGGCCAACCGCCACCATCACGCCAGGAGCGTCATTGGCGTCGTCACCTTGCACGTACTTGGTCACCTCGATAGCCGGAGCGGCCGGCTCGATAGCCAAGGCGAGATCCAAGGTGTTGTTGGTAAAGCCGTCAGGCTCATCGCCAGTGACCTGCGCACCCGGGGTATCCGAGTAGGTCGCCGACAACTTGATCACACCGGTCTTGATGCCACCAGCTGGATCATCGATCGCGTTGTGATCAGCGGCCTCATCGGCATCGTTGTTCGGATCAGCAACACCATTCGGTGCAGCCTTAGCCCGAGCCAACTTACCAACCAACGCATCGGAAGGAATCACTACGTAGTATTCGCCAGCAGCCAGGCCGGTGAACTTGTAGTTGCCGTTGGCATCCGTCGTGGTCGTCTTGCCAGTCGGGGTGCCGTCCGCATTCATCAACTCGATCTTGGTGCCCTCAGGTGCAGGCTTGTCGGTGCCAGCGTCGTACTTGCCATCACCATCGACATCGACCCAAACCCGATCACCCAATGAGAAGGTGACGCGCTCGCCGAAGTCGACATCGGTGCGGCTCTCGGTGAGCTTCACCATGGTGGTGCGGTCGGGATCCTTGGTACCCGAATCGAGGTCAAATGTTGACTCGAACTCGGGGGCCAGATTCGAGATCGACACCGAGTAATCACCAGGTGCGAGGTTCTCGACCTTGTACTTGCCGTCGGCATCGGTAGTCGTGGTGAACACGACATCGTCACCGCCACCAGGCTTGCCGTCTGCACCTAGCCACGTAACCTTCACCGTGACGCCCGGGATGCCCGGTTCGCCTGGATCCTGGACGCCGTCGCCATCTTCGTCAACCCACACGCGGTCGCCAATGGACAGCGTGCCGACCAAAGCGAGGTCGATGGTGAAGTTGGTGAGGTGGTCTTGGACAAACGGGTCACCGATACCGGCCACGTTGTCACCCACGGGCTCATCACCATGGATAGCCTGCCCGTTACGGGTGTACGAAAGGGTAAACACATCCGTCTTGATGCCACCGTTACCGGTAGCCGTCGCCGAATGGTCAATGCCCTCGTTGACATCGTCGTTGGCAGGCTTCGCGTTGGGTGCTGCTGCCAAGTTCGCCGGTACCTTGGGCACCACGACGAAGTAATCGCCGGGTGACATACCTTCAAACAGGTAGCGGCCGTCAACCACCTTGGTGGTGGCTACCGGAGCATCGGTGCCGGGGGTGGCACCAGCGGCGTATAGCTCAACGGCCGTGCCGTCAGCGATCGGCTGATCAATACCTTCGGTGTACTTGTTGTCACCGTTGGTGTCGATCCAGATCAGATCGCCAACGCTGAAGCCGACAACCTGAACAAACGGCTCGTTCGACAGCACGGCATCCTTGGGGAAGGTATCCGTGTAGCCACCGAACCGGTTGACGTAGAAGTCGTTTCGTTCGTTGCCGTCGGCTTGCACCGTGAGCTCTGCCGTGACCACTGCCTGGCTAGGCAGATTATCGGTAGAGGCGAAGCGAATCGCCGTGACATCTGCCCACGATCCGGGGCAGGAACCCGAGCCGCCGACCAGGTTAAACGCAGCGCCATCCCAGCTGCACCAGTTGGTGGTGCCAGCCGCGGAGAGCTTGTTTTCCGGGTCGTGAGCGTCGTGGTTGACGGTATCCGGAGCATCGGCGGTGTAGTACCACGTGCCCTTTTCATCAACCGGAGTGCCACCCTTGAGCGTACGCTGCGGGGCAGGCATTGGGCCAGTCAGCTGCAGCGTGCCCGTGAAGTGCGACGCGTAACGGGTGCGTCCGCTAGGCCCGGAGTCGTCGCCGTTGTAAGGCAAGGTGTCGATGACGTCTACCGGGGCAAACACAATCGGCGAGCTTGACTCGGTGGTGTTGGCCCACCGCAGCGTCCAAACCTGCGCGTCATTTAGCTCATCGAGGCGGTAATCGACTTTCTTCTCAACTGCCAACCGGCCAACCTGCAAGATGCGGATGCTGCGGCTATCAGCGCTAGCGGTCGCATTGTTGGCCGTGATATCAGCATGATTCAGCAGGTCGATCGGGGCCGGGATGAACGACGACGTCCGCGTGCACAGAATGATCGGGTCGATCGGGGTATTGGCCTTGCGGTCACCCAACGACCAGGTCAGCGTGGTCTCGCCGGGGTTCGGCGTATCGAAGGCAATCTCCGGGCCGGTGACCCCATCTGGGAGAGCCGGGGAACACGACGGATCGTATTCCATGAACTCTGGCATGACATCTTTCACCTGCAAGTTGCGGGCAATACCGGTGCCGCCATTATCGGTGACCTTTGGGGTCAGCGACCACTTGATCGGATCGCCAGCGAAAGCCTCTTGCCGTTTGTTGTCGCCGGTGTCGTTGAGGTCGGCAGTCTTATCGAGCGTGATCCGCACGCCGCGATAGATCAGCCGGTCGCCATAACCAACCGTGGTGGACCCATCAATGCCCTTGTGGTCTGTCGGGTCGTAACCGCCGGTGCCGTAGCTCAAACCGGGGGAATCCATGCCCTTGTCAGGCAGCCAGTCGTACATCACTCGGGCATGGTTAGGCAGGAGCGTGCCAGTCGGAATAACCATGCCATCGATCGCAGGCTGATCGGGCGCGTAGAACTTCGTCCTGGCCTGCAGGTTGATGTTTACCCACAATGCGTCGTTACTATCGACTTCACCTGGCTTGAGCTTCGGGTTAGGCAATCCAGACATGTCAGCGTTGGGGTCGCCAACTACGCGAACCATGACGATGTCGTCAGCCGACCAACCCGACGGGTCCGCCGTCCACTCGAGCTTTCCAGCCTTGGTTAGGGCTTCGCCACAGTCACGCGAGGCTGCATCCTGCTGACTGGTATCGATGGGCCGAATCTGCTGGATGCCGGAGGGCGCGTCAGACATATGGTAGTCGTTCTGCCAGGTCTTCTGCGCGCCGGTGAAGCGGGCGTACTCAACCATGAAGCCGTTCTCGTACGCATTCTTGTACGTACCGGGCTCCGGGCTATAGCTCTTGGGCACGAAATCTTGCACAACCATCTGGGTGTACTTGCCAGCGAACGGGCCGGTCGACAGCGGAGTCACGTGATAGGTCGCGTTGTCGATCGCGTCACACATGCCAATCCCGGAAAGCGGAGCAGCGCCGCCCTGGTTGTTTCGTACAAGCTGAGCGAAGAACTTCTGGTCAGCAACCACCGGCCCATCACCCGAACCGTTGGCGCTCTGAGCGGGCACTATATGGGCATCTCGGCCAGTCCAGTACGCGTCGAGACCAGTCGGCTCCACGGTACCGCCGAATGCCTTGCCGAAGGTGCCCCTAGAAATCGTCACCGAGGTGTTACGGCAGTTGTTGCCGTCGGCGCCGCCGCCGGCGGTGCCGTCCCAGCCGGGCTCAAAACCGGTGCCGAAGTTGGACGAGCCGGTAGCAGACTTGGGATCAAAGTCGGTCACGCAGTTGGTGGTGGGGTAAGTGCCGAAGTTAGGCTTGTCACCGTACTGCCACAGCTTGCCCCAATCAGCCGGATCGGTGCCTGCGATGGGCGTGGTGCCGTCGGTGGTGCCGTTGTCGGCCTCGGTGGTGATATCACCGTCAGGGCCTGCGTAGCGGAAGAAGGCCGAGGCCGGGTACCAGACCTGCACGCTGCCGGAAGTCACGATGTCGGCCAGCAACGAGTTGCCCTGCTGCCCTTCTTTAGGAAGATGCTTGCCAGTGGTATCGGAACCAGTGACGGTTACGGTGTTGCTGCCCGCCGGGCACTTCCAGGTGCCGTTGTTTACGGTCTTGTTCTTCTCATATGGCTTGTTGCCTTCACCGTTAGTAGGCAGGGTCGAGCCACCAGTACCCAAGTAAGGGTTAGGTGAGCAGCCAACGATCGTCGCCCCAAACGGCGCGTACCGCGGGTCGACCAACTCGGTGAAGGAGAAGTCACCGATCTTTTCAATTCCTCGGTTATCGAAGAAGGGGCCCTCGGGGTGTGCCGGGTCGAGCGGGGTCTTCGGGATAATCAGCGACAGGTCGTACGAGATGGTCTTGCCCATCTCGGTCTCGCCGGTAACCGGATTCACCCGTTCTTCCAGCGCGCTGTACTGAATAGCGCGGTTATGCGGGTTCGACCGATCGTTGTTCTTGGTGAGGTCGTAGCGCGGCGACGAGGTCACCTTGGTGCTAGGGCCGCCATCAAACTTATCGGAGGGCATGGCTTCGTCGGAAGCAGAGTACGAGCGCGCTTCCCAGGTAAACGAGGAACCGTTAGGCGAGCTGGCGTCGGCGAACACCGACATGGGCAGCAACGCAATCTCGTTGGTAACCGAGCCGATGTTACAAGCCAAGGTCACGACGCCCGTCGCTGGGTCGGTGGTGATGGTCGACTCGGGCGGGCCATTGCCGATACAAGAGCTCGGCAGGCCGGTCTGCGAAGCCGACTCAATGCCCAAGATGGCACCGTCTTTGGGGATTAGCCGGAGTTCGACGATGACGTTGTCAACTTCGCCGCCGGTGGCCAGATCGCTGGCGCTCACGCCGAGGTTCAGGGTGACCAGGTCGTTGGAGCGAACCACGTCATCAAACGGCTCACAGTCCATGCCGGGGCCGGGGCAGTCGCTCGGAATGTTGAACGGCTCCTTACCGGTCTTAATGCCCTGCACGCCGTTCGCCGGGTCACCATCGATGTCGATGGGCCCCAAGGTGAGCTGCGGCATTGGACGAAGGCCCGCGTCGACCTCAACGGCTCCGCCAGCCACCGTCACCGGGCTGGTGCCGATCCACGGATCGGTGCCAGCAGGCTGCGGCGCGCTCACATCGGAGTCGCCATCGGGCGTCTCAGAGACGAAGCCGAAGTTCTCGGGGGCAGTCATCTCAACTACGTACTTGCCATCATCAACGCCGGGGAAGGAGTACTTGCCGTCGGCGTCAGTGGTGGTGGTGGCTACCTCGTTGCCGCCAGCATCAAGCAGGCGCACCGCGATGCCCTCAAAGCCCTTTTCGACGACCGACGGGGGCAGCACATCAGCGAACGGCGAGATGTGGTTGACACCCTTGTCGTAGGTGGTGTCCCCGTTAAAGCCGAGCCAGACCGTACCGCCAACATCGCCAGCGGCGTGGGCAACTCCCATCGGCGTAAACGCCATCAATGCGACAGCTGCCGCTGTCACTATTCGAAGAAACGAGCGGGCCGCAGATCTCGGCCTCGTCGTTGACTTGCTGCTCGGCATAACGCCAAACCCCCATTTGTTTTGTACTACAACGTTTGTAGATATTTATACATACCTCAGCACACCGTAACACAAGACACCTTTTTAAAACAATAAGAATCAACCATTGTCACCCCCCCCCCGCGACAGCCGTAAATTCAACGTTGAACACGACCCGGCATCCTTGCCTAGTGCGCAAGTAGTTGGGCCTATTCGGCCATCCTGTTTGCGTTTCCCACAGGCGAGGCGGACTGGCTCTAGCGTAACCGATTTCCGTCGCCGGGTTGGGCTTTGCCCAGAATCAATCGCGACCTCTATCGGCAGCCGATCCAGCCCCCGCGGTCAGCCGCGGCAAAGCCGTCAGAAACACTGCGGCTCGCGTGTGAGTCAAGACGGCACCCGAGCCAGTGTTTCGCCGCCGCAGCGCAACGGTTCTGCAGCTCGCTCACCGACGCTGGTGCTGCCATCTGGCTTGGGCCGGAGCAGCTTTCGGCGCCCTGCCAATATCGCCTGTGACTATAGGAAGCCCGTCAAAACCGAACGGGGACGCGAGCTCCGCAACGCCGCGAGTTCACCGGGAATTAGCGTCCTTGGTTTTCGGTCTAAAGTGCCGTCGCATGCGGCCACGCGGCAGCATCCGCGTCGCTGTGCGCGAGTGTCCCAGCAGGCACCCTAGGCTCGCCTAGCGCGGACGTGATCTTGGGTAGCTACGCCCGAGTGGAGCGAAGCTATCCGGCCGCTACCTGCCTGAGCGGCGGCGGCGCTCCACGATGCAGTAGCCGCAACGACCGCCCGCAGCTTGGCCGCAACTAATTTATAAACGAAACATTGATTGCTTAAGATCATAAATTGTTTGCATTTTTTGGCATTCATTTGTTAAGCCTGCTATGGCCAATTCAAACCAGCAAATGTTATCTTTTTGTTACAGAATCATTGCCAGCATTGTCTATATATTCATTATGGGTATTTTGCGACGCACTGTCACCAATGGCCGCTGGCCTGGCCGCCACGTTGCCGCACCCGGTTCACGTTACCCAGTCTGGCTGCGGTTGTAGGCCACAGCAGCATCAAACCAAAAGCCCAGGCCTACCTCGTCGGCGACTGCGGCAGCCGAGACCTCGATCCAGCCTGGCCCCATGCTTCGCCCTTTCCCCATTTCGGCCTGCGCGGCCCCAGGCCGGCGGCACAGCTCATCGTGGCTGGCCGGATCAGCGCGCACCAGCAGGCCGCCGTCTTTGAGCACACTGACGATCATCTTCTCGTGGAGCATGAACGCTCGTCCCCCGAACATGGAGACCTCGCGAACATCTGATTCGGCCATCAGAAGGTCGCGTAGGCGTTCGCTCAACTCTTCTTTTGCTGACATGTTTCTGTTGCCTCCATTGCCAGGGAAAACCACCTTCGGTCGAAGATCGAGACGGTGTGGTAGCTGAAATCGTTACGCACGGTGCAACGCTCTGTGGCCGCCACCGGTTGGGTTTGCGGGCAGCATAACAGGGCGGCCGGCTGCCAACTGCGAAACCGGCGGGGCTTTGATTCCGGTCAACACAAACTAAATAGGTCAGCGATTACTGTATAGTTCAGTACATGCTGACCAATAGCTTGCGGCACGACGTCATGAATCGGCTGGGACGTGCAATGGCCGACCCCACCCGATCCAGGATCCTGTTGAGTCTGCTCGAAGGGCCCGGATACCCATCGCAACTTGCGCGCCAGCTTGGTTTGACGCGCACAAACGTCTCGAACCATCTGTCATGTTTGCGTGGCTGCGGGATCGTCGTCGCTTACCCTTCGGGAAGGCAAACGCGCTACGAACTGGTCGATCCGCATCTTGCCGCCGCGTTGCAGATGCTAGTAGACACCACACTCGCAGTAGACCAAAACGCGGCCTGCATGGATTCAGCCTGCACAGTTCCCGGATGCTGCGAGCAACAGGAGGCGCAGTGACCGAGCCACATCGGGTGGCGGTGCTGCAGCGCCGCATCAGAATTATCGTCGGTGCGACTATCGCGTGGAACATGGTTGAGGCAATCGTCTCTCTCGTCGCTGGCGGGATTGCCTCATCAGCCGCGCTTATTGGCTTCGGCTTGGATTCGGTCGTAGAGGTGCTTTCGGCTGCCGCAGTCGCTTGGCAGTTTTCCGCACCGGATCCGAAACTGCGGGAACGAAAAGCCCTTCGGCTGATCGCCGTGTCTTTCTTCGCGCTGGCAGCCTATGTGAGTGTGGACGCGATCTTGTCTCTGGCCGGGATACGCGAGCCCGAACACTCACTTGTGGGGATCGTTATCGCCGCGCTTAGCCTCATCGTCATGCCGATTGTCAGCTGGCTAGAGCGGCGTACCGGCCGAGAACTCGGCTCTGCCTCTGCCGTCGCCGACTCAAAGCAAACACTGATCTGCGCGTACCTCAGCGCTGCCGTATTGGTCGGGCTGCTCGCCAACAGCTTGGCCGGTTGGGCCTGGGCAGACTCACTTGCCGCGCTGGTAATTGCCGGTTTTGCGGTGCGGGAGGGAATAGAGGCCTGGCGTGGAGACGCCTGCTGCGCCGCGTCAGCCTCCGTGCTAGTAGGCGAGCGTGAAGCTGATTGTTGCGCTGCAGACTCCTGCCCGTCTCCGCATTGACAGCGTTGCCGGTCAACGGCGATCTTGCCTGACAGACTCGTTAACCAACAATTGACCGCCGACCTTGTTCTTACGTGCGTAGCGAAGATCACAGTCTTTGCAAGTGCTAGCTTTCGCTCACCGACTTGGGCTCAGCGCCACCTCGACGAGTGCCTGTGCCACGCTACGGATTCCGCTAGTCGCAAACAGTTTGTGCATCAACACGCCAACCATCGGGAAACGACCATACCCCCGCGTCGCTTGCGTCAGCATCAAGTCAGTGCCGCCATATAGGGGCTTGGCCTCGCAATGGACGTAATACCCACCGGGACGATTTCGGACTTGATTGAGCCAGTATTGCTGCCATACGACGCTCAACTGGTCTTC
>PDWI01004331.1_pt1 | contig 19158 bp, 21 predicted proteins | sample 1430891 | NCBI WGS metagenome assembly PDWI01 (sample SAMN01162508, study PRJNA174530) | Oral metagenome, whole genome shotgun sequencing project. | biome: Marine environment; feature: Marine mammal; material: Swab sample of the gingival sulcus; isolation source: swab sample of gingival sulcus...
TTTAAGGGAATTTTTATAAAAAATTAGAGCGAGTTGTATTTAAGCATAGCTTATAAACTCGCTCTTTCTTTATTTAAACTTATTATAAACGCTATTGTATATTTGTCTTTTATTTGATAAAATTGTTATAGTAAATTAAAGTGCATTATTTTGTGCTTTTTTAAGATAAAATATATCTATTTTATTAGATAAAAATAAATAATAATTAGTTAGGAGATTTTATGTCAGGACATTCAAAATTTGCAAACATTAAGCATAAAAAAGAGAAGAATGATGCGAAGAAAGGTAAGATTTTTACTAAGTTAGGTAGGGAAATTATGGTTGCCGTTAAAGAGGGTGGACCAGACCCAAACAATAACTCAAAACTTCGTGATATAGTTGCAAAGGCAAAGAGTAATAATATGCCGAATGATACAATTGAAAGAAGTATAAAAAAGGCTTCTGGGAATCTAGAAGGTGTAAATTACGAGCAAATTACTTATGAAGGATATGGCCCAGAGGGAGTTGCAGTTATAGTTGATTGTCTTACTGAGAATAAGAATAGAACTGCTGCAAATGTACGTTTTGCTTTTTCTAAGTTTGGCGGAAATCTTGGTACCAGTGGTTGCGTATCTTATCTTTTTGAAAATAAAGGACAAATCGTTATTGAAAAGAGTGATGAGATAGATGAGGATGAGTTATTTATGTTAGCTACTGATAATGGTGCTATTGATATGGTAACTGGAGATGAGTTCTACGAGCTTATTAGTGAAGTGGCTGATTTTAGTAAATTAAATACTGCAGTAGAAGAAGCAGGAATCAAGCCTGTATCTGCTGAGCTTACATATTTACCAACAACAACTACTTCTGTATCAGAGGAGAATGAGCAAGCAATTGAAAGTCTTTTAGATATGTTAGAAGATGACGATGATGTTCAAAATGTGTATACCAATTTAGAATAAAATGACTGATTTAAGTAAAATGAAGGCTCTGATTAAAGAGCTAAATTTAGCAAATGAAGCCTATTATACTGATGGTAAAGAGATTATGTCTAATTTCGAATACGATAGTAAGTATGATGAGCTTTTAGCTTTAGAAGAAAAATTGAATATAGTTCTATCCAATAGTCCGAGTAATAATGTGGGCTCCGTATTGGCTGATTACTTGCCTAAAGTTGAGCATGAAAGTAAGATGTTATCGCTTGATAAAACTAAGGAAGTACGAGTTTTGGAGGAATTTTTAAGCCAAGGTGATGGTTTGCTTTCTTATAAATTGGATGGCTTAACCGTAGTCCTTACTTATGAAGGAGGAACTTTAAATACTGCCGTTACTAGAGGTAATGGCGAAGTTGGTGAGTTAATTACCAACAATGCTAGATTTTTTAGAAATATTCCTCTTAAGATCAATGATAAGTCAAACATAGTTATTCGTGGTGAAGCGGTTATTAAGTATAGTGATTTCGAGAAGATAAATAATTATTTAGAAGCTAGTGAGCAATATAAGAATCCTAGAAATCTATGTTCTGGAACTGTTAGAGCCTTAAATAGTGAAGTTTTGAAAGAGAGGCCAGTGAACTTTTATGCTTTTACGATTGTTAATTCTTCTAAAAAATTCAAGTATAAGAGTGAGGGACTCAAATACTTGAATGAACTTGGATTTGATGTGGTAGAATATGTTTCTGTAAAAGCTGAAAGCGTAGCTGATGAAGTGGAAATATTTAAGCAAAAAATTGCTAGTAATGGACTTGCTAGTGATGGTTTGGTTTTAACGTATAATGATGTAAGTTTTTCAAATAGTTTAGGTAGTACAGCTAAGTTTCCGAGGGATTCAATAGCATTTAAATGGCAGGATGAACTTGCTAAAACAATACTTAAAGAAGTTATTTTCAGTCCATCAAGGACAGGACTTATAAATCCGATTGCGGTATTTGAACCAGTTGAGCTTGAGGGAACTACGGTTTCGCGTGCTAGTTTACACAACCTTTCTATAATGGAGAGTTTGGAACTTGGTATAGGTGATGAAATTGAAGTTTATAAGGCAAATATGATAATTCCTCAGGTGGCTAAAAACAATACTTGTTCGGCAAGTGTAAAAGCTGTGGAAAACTGCCCTATATGCGGGGAAAAAACTAAGATAAAAAATGAAAATGGTGTAAAAGTTTTGCTTTGCCCAAATGAATATTGTTCAGCTAAGCTAGTGAAAGGTTTTTCTCATTTTGTAAGTAGAAACTGTATGAACATTGAGGGCATGAGTGAGAAAACTATAGATAAGTTTATCTCCAAAAAGTTCTTGTTAAGTTTTGTAGATGTATATAGACTAGAACGTTTTAAAGATAAGATAGTTAAGATGGAGGGCTTTGGTGAAAAAAGCTACAATAATATAATAGCATCTATCGAAAAATCAAAAAACGTGAAGCTGCCATTTTTTATTAATGCACTGGGTATAAAAAATATTGGTCTTAGCAATGCTAAAAGTTTAGCATTAGCTTATGATGGTGATTTAGAAAAAATTATAAAGGCTTCTGCTGATGACTTAGAAAAAATAGATGGAATTGGACCAAATATGTCCAAGGACTTACATGATTACTTTTCTAATGATAAGAATACAAAGCTTATAAGCGACTTACTTGAGTTTTTGACCTTTGAAAAGGAAAAGAGGACGGATACTTTGGCTGGACTTAGTTTTGTAATTACTGGAAGCTTAGAACACTTTGAAAATAGAAAAGAATTAACAGCTATAATTGAATCTGGTGGTGGCAAGGTGGCATCGTCTGTTTCGTCAAAGACAAGTTATCTTGTAAACAACGATATAAAAAGTAATTCATCTAAGAATAAAAAGGCTAAAAAATTGGGAGTTAGCATAATTACAGAGGAAGAATTGCTTGATATGTTGAATAAATAGAACATTTTTAAGGAGAAAATACTATGAGAATGTACGATATTATTGAAAAAAAGAAACATGGAAAAAAATTAACTAACGAAGAAATAGAATTTTTTGTAAATGGATATACAGATGGTAGTATTCCCGACTATCAGACATCAGCTCTACTTATGGCTATTTGGCTAAAGGGAATGGACAAGGATGAGACTTTAAAACTTACGCTAACTATGGCTGAGAGTGGAGATATGATGGACTTGTCCAAAATTGAAGGAATAAAAGTTGACAAACACTCTACTGGTGGAGTTGGAGACAAGACTTCTATGGTTGTTACTCCTATGGTTGCGTCTTTAGGGATTCCAGTAGCTAAGTTATCTGGTAGAGGTCTTGGACATACTGGTGGAACTATTGATAAACTTGAGTCTTTCCCAGGTTTTAGCACAGGTATAAGCGAAAAAACGTTTATTGATAATGTAAATAAAATTAAAATTGCGATAGCTGGTCAGACCAAGAATATTGCACCAGCTGATAAAAAACTTTATTTATTAAGGGATGTTACTGCTACAGTTGATAACATTTCACTTATTGCAGCATCTATTATGAGTAAAAAAATCGCTTCTGGAGCTGATAAAATTGTGCTTGATGTTAAAACGGGTTCAGGTGCTTTTATGAGGGATGAAGAAGGGGCGATTGCCTTGGCAAGAACTATGGCTGAAATTGGTAATGGTCATGGTAGAGAAACAGTTGCAGTTGTTACTGATATGAATCAACCTCTCGGTAGAAATGTTGGGAATATATTAGAGGTTGAAGAAGCCATTGAAACTCTTAAGGGTAATGGTCCTAAGGATTTGTTAGAAGTTAGTTTGACGCTTGCTTCGCAAATGGTTGTTTTATCAGGAAAAGCTAAGGATGATGTTACTGCTAGAAAAATGCTTGAGGAAACTATTAGTAATGGTTCGGCACTTGCTAAGTTTAAGGAATTTGTTTCTGCACAAGGTGGAGATGCAAGCTATATAGACGATACTAGCAAGTTTGAAGTGGCGCCTATCGTTGAAAAGGTATGTGCTGAAAAATCGGGCTACATAAATACTATTAATACTGAAGAAATAGGAATTGCAGCACTTATTTTAGGTGGTGGACGTGAGACTAAGGAAAGTATTATAGACCTTAGGGTTGGTTATGTTTTCGATAAGAAACTAGGTGATTATGTAGAAAAAGGTGATGTGATAGCTACTGTTTACGCTAGTGATGAAGCGAAGAAAGAACAGTCTGTAAGAAGATTTTTAGATGCTATTACTATTGAAGAAGAAAAGAAAGAAGTTCCTAAGACTATTAAAATGGTTATTAGAGATTAGGTAAAAAAGTCTTATGGATGTATTTATAAGTTTAATTATTAATTTTATATGTGGGATTATAGTTGTTTTTTGGCATGAATTTCCTAAAAATATTACCGAACACTATCTTTTGCAAGAAATGTATAGAGGACGATTGAAAATAAAAAATCCATTATCTTATATTGACCCTATCGGTATGATAATGTTTATATTTTCGGTTGTTGGAATGGGATGGCAAAGACCTTATAAATATAATACAGAAAGATTTAAATTAAAAAAGGAGGGAGGCGTTGTAATTGCGCTTGTTGGACAGTTATCATCTTTACTATTAGCCTTTGCCCTTCTTCCTTTGATATCCTATCTGTTTGATAGTGAAGCTAACACTTACTTTATACAATTTATAGGGACACTTATTAAATTTAGTTTTGCTATGTTTTTAGTTAACTTAATACCTATACAAGGTTTCGATATGACTCTTATTGTGAATGCTTTTTCCTATAAGGCAAAAAGAATTTTAGAAGTGAATGAACCTTATTTGAAACTATTTTTTGTGGTTTTAATTGTAAGTAGAGTTATACCAAGACTCACAATTTATATTTTAGAATCATTGTACAGATTTGTTATTTGATATGTTAGAGATTAAAATAGAAAATTTTGAAGGTCCTTTAGACCTTCTTTTACACTTAATTGAAAAGAATAAGATGCAGATATCGGATATAAAAATATCTATTATTGCGGATGAGTACATTGCTCTTATCAATCAACTTGAAGATGATAAGTTGGAAGAGTTGTCGGAGTTTGTTGAGATGGCAGCAACACTTCTTTCTATCAAGTCTTCTATGTTGCTTCCTAAGTATGAGGAGGAAGAAGAAGTTGATGAGAGAGAACAGCTTATTGAAAGGCTTATTGAGTATAAGAAATTTAAGCTTATAAGTGAGGAACTTAAGGATATACAGACTTATGAAAGATATACCAGCAAAGAGGCTAGTATTCCTGATGAAGTTTTAAAATATCAGCCAGAAATTGATGTTATGGATGTGGTTGGTGATTATAAGTTCGAGGACTTGCTTAAGGCCTTTAATACTATATTAAAGAGGCAAGAAGACCGAATTGATACCGTTAGGAGTAAGTTTTCGGAGATTCGTAGAGAGGAATATTCTGTTGAAGATGTTAAGGAAAAACTGCTTTCTAAAAGATTTGATGGAGAGCGTTTAAGTTTCTTTAAGATGGTTAGAACTATGACCTCTAAAGTTGAACTTATAGTTACTTTTTTGGCTATATTAGAATTGATTAAAGAAGGTTATGTTGATGTTACGCAGAGTGCTACATATGATGATATTTTTGTAGATTTTTTGGAGGAGAAAGCAGTTGTTTAGTGAATTAGAAGGTGCAATAGAGGCGATTTTGTTTTCTATTGGGGATGCTGTAAAGATAGACGAGTTGGCATTTGCGCTCGAAATGAGTCATGATGACCTTGTTAAAATAGTAGAAATAATGACGGATAAGTACGAACAGACAGGTCGTGGTGTTACTATAATAAGGCTTGAAGATAGTTTTCAGATGGTTACGAAAAAACATTATTATGACTATGTTAAAAAGATAAATACTAAGATAAAGGAATATAGCCTTACTGATGTTTTGATAGAAACGTTAGCGATAATAGCTTATAAGCAACCTATTACTAAGTCTATGATTGAAAGTATCAGAGGAGTTAATTCCAATCATGCAGTAAATAGACTTATTGAGTATCACTTGGTTGAGGAAGTTGGTAGATTAGATGCGCCAGGTAGACCGATATTATTTGCTACAACTAAGGACTTTTTGAGAAGTTTTGGTATAGAAAATGTTGACGAATTGCCAATTATTAGTGATGAAGTGATTAACAAGATAAAAGGGGAGGTGCAAGGTTTTTATGATGAGACTTCAGAAGATGATGGCGAGTAGTGGAGTAGCTTCTAGAAGAAAGTCAGAAGAATTTATCTTGCAAGGAAGAGTAAAGGTAAATGGTGAAATAATAAGCGAGCTTGGGTTTAAGGTTGACGAAAATAAAGATGTAGTCGAAGTTGATGGGAAAGTCATAGACCTTAATGAAAAGCACGTTTATTTTATGCTACATAAACCTGAGAGAATTGTGAGTTCTGCAAAGGATGAAAAGGGAAGAAAGACAGTCGTAGATATGATAGAAGCGGATGTTAGGCTTTATCCGATAGGTAGACTGGATTTTATGAGTAGTGGATTGATTTTACTTACTGATGATGGTGATTTGACTTATAAACTTACCCATCCAAAACACGATATTACAAAGACTTATGAGGTTAGCATCAGTCCTTGCCTTAACGCTAAGCAAGTTTCGAAGCTTAGGTCTGGTGTAGTGATAGATGGAAGGAAAACTTTCCCTTGTCAGGTACATCTTTTAAGGCAGTCTGGTAATAAGCAGACCTATAATATTATTCTTAAAGAGGGTAGAAATAGGCAAATAAGAAAGATGGTTGAGGCTGTAGGTTCAAATGTAGTAAAACTAAAGAGAATTGCGGTTGGTGATATTACTTTAAAAGGTCTTGATTATGGTGAGCATAGAAAGCTTACTAGGGCAGAGATAAAATATTTAAAAAAGATATAATGGGCGAATTGAGGAGAAAGTTTTGAATAAATTGCCATTGATTGATTTTTCGAAAAATATAATTAAAGAAAAGAAAAATATTAAGGTAGCTGTCGATATGACTTGTGGAAATGGCAATGATTCCTTGTTTTTAAGTGGATTAGCGGATAAGGTAATTGCCTTTGATATTCAAGAAAAAGCAATTGAAAATACTAGGAAACTGCTTGAAGAAAATAATTGCGAAAACGTAAGTCTTTTTAATGAGAGTTTTGAAAATTTGTCTAGGCGAATAGATTCGGTAGATGTGGTTATGTATAATTTGGGATACTTGCCTAAGGGTGATAAATCACTTGTTACGACTGCGGATGTTACTGTTAATTCGATTAATGAAGTTTTAAAAATTCTTAATCTTGGTGGCATTGTTTCGATTATGTCTTATGTGGGTCACGAAGCTGGAAAAATTGAAATGAGGGCTATTGAAGCGATTATAAGAGATTTAGATAACAAGAAATACGAAGTGCTTAAATTCGATCTTATTAATAAAGTGAATCCGCCTATTTTATATGTAATAATAAAGAAGTAGTCTTTTGTTATTGCGATAAATTAAAATATTTGCTAAAATATAGTTGATAAACATTATCAATTTAAGATAGGAGATTATATGAAAACAAATTATGAAAACTGGATGCCGAAAGAATTAATAAATTACTTGAAATATTCATCGCTTTTCTCAGGACTTTTATTTGTAGGGTTATCTATTTACATAATCATACGTAAAAATAATGGACTAGAGTACATACATTGGATATCAATAGTAGCGACTTTATTTTTGATATTGGCTCTGGTTTTATTATTTTTTACTTTTAAATTCAATTCAATGCGTAAGAAGTTTGATTTTGAAAATCCAAATTCTGTGGCATGGAAAATAATTAATTTTGTTGCTGATAGCATTAAAATTGGAAGTGGTAAAGCACTTGACGTTGGTTGTGGAAGTGGAGCGTTAACGATTGCTCTTGCCAAAAGAAATCCTGAAGCGAATATTGTTGGGATGGATAAATGGGGACTCTCATATAAGTACTTCAATAAGGAATTATGCGAAAGCAATGCAAATGCGGAGAATGTAACGAATATTAAATTTATATCGGGTGATGCTGTGAAAATGAACTTTGAAGACGAGAGTTTTGACGCAGTAGTTTCAAATTATGTTTACCACAATATAGCTGGTAACAGACAAGAATACTTATTGGAAACTTTTAGAGTTCTTAAAAAGGGTGGAAAGTTTGCTATTCACGATTTATTTACTAGGTCGAAGTATGGTGATATGGATGTGTTTGTTTCGAAATTAAAAGATATGGGATTTGAAAAAGTAGAATTGATTGCTACAGATGATGGCACTGTTATGACGTCGAAAGAAGCTAAAGCAACCATGCTTAATGATTCAAAACTTTTGATAGGGATTAAATAAGAGTATTAAATTGATGACTTTATTGAGTAGTTTTTTTACCAAAAAAGATTGCGCTTAATTTTATTGACATACACCTATATTTATTAGAAAGATTGTGATATAATATACATATATAAAATTTTAGGAGGAACTTATGAGTAAAATTGTTGTAGTTGGCGCTAATCACGCTGGAACAGCTTGTATTAAAACGATGCTTTCGCAAAAAACTGGAGATGAGGTAGTAGTATTTGATGCAAATTCAAATATTAGTTTTTTAGGTTGTGGTATGGCATTATGGATTGGGGAACAAATCAAAGGTTCTGAAGGACTGTTCTACTCCAATAAAGAAGAATTAGAAGGTATGGGAGCAAAAATATATATGGAAGCTCCTGTTGATAGAATTGACTTTGAAGGTAAAAAAGTTTACGCGACTTTAAAAGATGGGACTAAGAAAGAAGAGAGTTATGATAAACTTGTTCTTGCGACAGGTTCTTGGCCAATAATTCCTGATGTACCTGGTAAGGATTTAGAGAATGTTCAAATGGTTAAACTTTTCCAACATGCGCAGGAAGTTATTGAGAAACTTAAAGATGAGGAAATTAAGAGTGTAGCTGTTGTAGGTGCTGGATATATTGGTGTTGAGTTAGCTGAAGCTTTTCAAAGACATGGTAAAAAAATTACTTTAATTGATATAGCTGACACTTGTTTGCCAAATTATTATGACACTGAATTTACAGACTTGATGAGAAATAATCTTGCAGAAAATGGTGTTGATTTAGCCTTTGGTCAAAGAATGGAAAGACTTGAAGGTGAGAATGGTAAGGTTAAGAGAGTTGTTACTGATAAAGGAACGTATGATGCGGATATGGTTGTTCTTTGTATTGGATTTAGACCTAATACTGCACTTGGTAAAGACGGTTTAGAAACCTTTAGAAATGGTGCATATGTTGTAGATAAGTATCAAAGAACTAGCAGAGAAGAAGTTTTTGCTATTGGTGACTGTGCAACAGTATATGATAATACTATTGATGATGTAAACTATATTGCGTTGGCAACTAATGCAGTTCGTTCAGGAATTGTTGGTGGACACAATGCTGTTGGTAGTGACTTGGAGTCAGTTGGGGTTCAGGGTTCAAATGGTATATGTATATATGACCTTAAAATGGTTTCTACTGGTCTTACTTATGCTAGAGCTAAGAAGATGGGTATTAATGCGGCATATACAGATTTTGATGATATGCAAAAGCCAGAGTTTATAGAGCATGATAATGAGCCGGTTAAGATTAGAATAGTATACAATAAGGATACAAGAGTCATTATTGGAGCACAAATTGCGTCTAAGTATGATATAAGTATGGGAATTCATATGTTCTCACTTGCTATTCAAGAGAAAGTAACTATTGAAAAATTATCACTTACAGATATATTCTTCTTGCCACACTTTAATAAGCCTTATAATTATATTACTATGGCTGCAATCACAGCAGAATAAAGACAGTAAAAGTAGATGAGTGCGTATTCGTGTGCGCTTCGCTTCACTCATAGAGTTTGCAACTCATATACAGTCTTGTTATTAAAGAAACTTAAGAAAGCGAAACAAGATTTATATAATTATTGTAATTAATTGCTTTCTACGTTTCTTCAATCACAATCCTGTGCACTCATCGGCTATGTCCTAAATTACAATGGCTGCAATCACAGCAGAATAAAGACAGTAAAAGTAGATGAGTGCGTATTCGTGTGCGCTTCACTTTGATATTTTAAATTAAAGTATAGTATAAAAAGAGTGTAGCTTGGGCTATGCTCTTTTGCTTAGAGGAATAATATGAGTAAATGTATAATTATTTCTGGGGGTGTTTTTGATATTCCTTCAGATTATATAATAGGAGAAAATGACTTTGTTATAGCTTGTGATAAGGGATATGAATATGCAAAAAGGGGATGTATCGTACCTGATATTATATTAGGAGACTTTGATTCATATGATGGGATCATAGAGGAAGCTAGTAATGTTCTTAGATATAATAAGGAAAAGGACGACACTGACACTATGATTGCCCTAAAATTAGCTATATCTAAGGGTTATAAGCGAATTGACTTATTATCAGCTCTTGGTGGTAGACTTGACCATTTATATTCTAATGTTTCCTTGCTACGATATGCCTTGGGTAATAATGTAGATTGTAGGATAATATCTAATGATGAGATAGTTTTTTTAATAAAGAATGGTGAAATAGAACTTGAAAAAATTGATGGATTTTCACTTTCTGTATTTAGTATGAGCGATTTTTGTACTGGTGTTAGCATAAAGGGTGCTAAGTATGAAGTCAATGAAATTGATTTGACCAATGATTGCCCCATTGGAGTTAGTAATGAATGGCAAGAAAATGTGGTAAATATATCCGTAAAAGAGGGTATTTTGCTCATTATTTGCTCAAAAATATCATAGAAGTAAGGAAAATCAAAAAAAATAAACAATGTATTTTTGAAGATTTATTATTGAAGATGTTCATTTGTATATTAATTTAGAAATAAGATATAATATTTTATTCAATATTTTATATAATACAAAAATAATGAGTATTATTTGTTAATAATACCTAAAAACTAACAAATTTTTTGTATCTATTTGACAAAGGGCTACTTAGCTTATATAATGCTTCTATGGTTAATAAAATTAAAGGGGCGATAAGCCTATCATTAAAAAAGATAGTGACAAGTGTTACTATTTTTAAAAATTTAAATATACATGTTATATCTGCAATTATATTAACTTTTGTAGTGGTATTATCAGTTTTAATTAATTTCTATTCTATCGACAGAAAGGTCGATAATAAAATTGTAGAAGTTGAGCAAATTAATCCAATTTCTGTATCTCAGATTGAAATTAATGAGAATGATGATATTGCTTTTGAGTTAGAACTTAGAAGAACATATATAAAAGAGAGTACTAATAAACTTACTAAGGTAATGGAAAAGAAAGTGCTTAGAGCATCAGGGAATGTTAGTGGGAAAGAAATGACGGTTATCCACGATGATGATTATGAAACTCTTTTAAAAATAGTTGAAGCAGAGGCGACAGATGAGGATATATTAGGTAAGCAATTAGTAGCTAATGTTATTTTAAATAGAGTTGAAAGTAATGAATTTCCAAATTCTATTCATGCGGTTGTGCATCAGAGAATAAAAGGAAAGGCACAGTTTTCTCCTATTGACGATGGAAGATTTTATTCAGTGAAGATTTCTGATACAACTAGAAAGGCTGTAGACGGTGTTTTAAGAGGTGAAGATAAATCGGAAAAAGCGCTATTCTTTGTGGCTAAGTCTCTTACAAGTAGAAAAGCATCATCATGGTTTGATGATAATTTAGAGTTTTTATTTAAGCATGGAGTTCATTCGTTTTATAAGTATTAAGATAAGAAAAGTATAGAATAAGAAAAATAGGGAATAAACCTTAAAATTGTCGCTTAACTGCGACTTTTTTATTGAAATAAATTATTAAAAAAGATTATCCGTAATTGGATAACCTTTTTATATTACTTATCGTTTTCATCTTCGTCTTTGCCTCTGCTAAACTTATCAAATCTTATTACAAAGTAAGCTAGAATAACTGTTATAGCATTAGCTGCTAGTGCATAGTAGATACCAGTGGAGTTACCCATAAACAAGAAGTAAAGCATTGCAGCAAGCTCGACTCCTATTATAATTAGTAATATTATAGCCAAAGTTCTTCTCATAGTTTATCCTTTCGATTTTATATATTTCTTTAAAATAATGTCTTTAACTGATATAATATCATATATTAGAGGAATTTTGTAGTTATGAATTTACCAAAGGTGTGAAATGAATATAAAAAAAATATTATTAGTATGCTTATCTGTTATCTTTGTTATGACCTTAGCTTCTTGCTCGAGTAATTTATTAAAGGAAGCTGAAAGTCAGTATAGGTCAGGCGAGTATGAAAAAGTTATTGATACCTTATCAAGTGCAAGTAAAGTAAAAAATAAGTCAGGAGTTTATTCTTTAAAGGGAATGTCCTATATGCAATTAGATGATTATGAAAAAGCTTATTCTGCTTTCTCAAGGGCGATTGAGGAAAATCCTCATATACATGAGAATTATTTAAATAGAGCTATTGCAAGTTTTAACTTAGGAGAAAATGATAGAGCGGAGATTCATTTTGAGGAGGCTATTTCTAGAATAGAAAAGTTAAATAACGAAGATTCTATGTTACTACTTATTGAAAATTATGCATCTTTATTAGTAATTAATGAAAAATATGAAAGAGCTTTGGAAATTCTTGATATAAATAAAATTTTATTCATTGATAGTGCTAGTATTTATGATATAAGATATAAGGCATTGAGTATGCTTAAAAAGAACGATGAGGCGTTTAAAACTTTAAGTGAAGGCTTAGAGAAATATTCTGATGATGCAAATTTGAATTATATTATGGCTTTGAATAGGCTTGATAGTGGTGATTATCAAAATTCAATAAAGTATCTTGATAGGGTTAAGATTACAGATAAGCCTGATATTTATTATTATAAGGCAATAGCCTATAGACTTATGGATGATTTTGACAAAGCTTATAATAGTATTTCAGAGCATTTAGAGAAGAATAGTGATGACGCACAGGCTTATCTTCAAAAGGGTATAATTTTGAATGAACAAAAAAAGTTTAAAAGGGCAATAAAGCAATTTGACAAGACGCTTTCTTTAGATTCAAGTATTAATGAGGTCAATTATTACAAGGCTATAAGTTACGAGGGTCTAAAAAAATATAATAAGGCATTGGAGTGCCTAGAGAAAGTTGATGAATCTAGCGAAGTTTACGATTTTGCTATAGAGGAGATTGATTTTGTTAAGGATAATTTCTTGAAAAAGTAGGAGGCTATATGGAAAGTACAGAAGAAAAAAAAGACAGAGCGATTTTATTTGGTATATATAATAGGGGAAAGGAAAAGGAAAGGTGTCAGAAATCTTTGGAAGAACTATCAAGTCTTGCGGATACAAATGGGATAGAAGTAGTTGGGATGATGATGCAGGAACTTGAAAAGCCTAATAGCAAGTTTTTCTTGGGCAAAGGTAAGGCTGAGGAGCTTGCTGAAATGGTTAGAGAACTTTCTGCTGACATTGTTATTTGCGATGATGAAATTACCTCTTTACAAGAAAATGTACTAGAAGAATTATTAGGCGTAGAAGTAGTGGATAGAACGAATATAATTTTGGAAATTTTTGCTAAGCATGCTACCACTAAGGAGGGTATGATACAAGTTGAAATAGCGTCTATGAAGTATAAGTTGGCACATCCTAAGACTAAGGGTGTAGAGATGTCACGTCTAGGTGCTGGAATAGGGACTAGGGGGCCTGGTGAAACCAAGCTTGAAGTTAGTAAAAGAGTAATTAGAGATAGAATACACAAGTTAAGTAGAGAGCTTAAAGAGATAGACAAGACTAAGGAGCTTCTTAGGAAGTCTAAAAACAGACAGCAATATAAGATAGTTTCTATTGTTGGATATACGAATGCTGGTAAGTCTACACTTTTAAATACGCTTACAGATGAAAATATCTTAGCTAAAGATATGCTCTTTGCAACCCTTGATAGTACGGCTAGGATATTAACTTTGCCAGAGGGTACAAAGATAGTTCTTATAGATACAATAGGATTTATTAATAAGTTACCGCATGACCTTGTATCTGCCTTCAAATCAACACTCGACGATGTTAGGTTTAGTGATTATCTGATTCATGTAGTTGATAGTAGTGACCCTGATTGTCAGTTTAAAAGTGAAGTTGTTTATAGAACACTTGATGAAATTTTAGATGATAAAAAAGAAATAATCACATTAAAAAATAAATGTGATAGCGAAGAAACGTTTAAACTTATCGATAATAGAGCGGAAAAATGTTTTGAAATATCTGCTAAAGATGGTATTGGACTTAATGATTTTCTTGTTTATTTAGAAGAAAAAATACGAGCTAGCAAGGTAAGATATGAAGTGTATATTCCTTATGATAAGGGAGATTTAATTGCCAAAATTAGACAGTTTGGCGAGATAGAATCAGAGGAATATTTAAATGATGCAACAAAAGTTACTTGCTATTTAGAAGAAAAGTATTTCAATAGTTTAGGAATGTATCAATATTTGAGATAATTAAAAAATGTAAACCACTAGGAGAACAGTTGCTATAAGTGACATTATGAGCGAAAAAATAGTGAAATAGCTTATTTTGTCACTTTTTCTTCTATTATACCTAAACATCATATAAACATTTAATGTGCTTAGTAATAAGGCTAATAATGCAAATACAAGAGAAGTTGTGAAGAAAGTATAATCGGGGATGAGTTTAGTGCTTTTTCCATAGTGGATATCTAAGAAAGTAATATCAAAAACGGATGGTTTAGTAACTTGGTAAAACATATATGTTAAAAAGAGTGAAACCCAACTAAGAATAGTTAGTGTTATTTTGACCTTATTAATTTTAGATAATTCATCCCTTCTTTCTGTTTTTAAAGTAGGTTTTATTTCATCTTTCCAAAATCCCATGATATTCTCCATATTATTTTTGATTATGAAACTATTATACCATAAAATCTAGGTATTTATACTATTATTTTAATAAAAATTATGATAATAGTTATTCTTCGATTAGTTTTAATACAAAAATGTTTAGTATTATTTTTATTATTAATCCTATAACAAATATTATTGGTATTGCTAAAAATCCTATTATTGAACTTAAAATGCTAGTAAATGAAACAAGCATTAAGTTAAATAATACTATAATAAAAATGTTGTTAAAACCTAATGTTATGTTTTTTTCAAGTGCTTTAAATACTGATGTTTTATCTCTGATCGAGAGTAGATTCCAGTATGTAAAAGATGAATAAACATATGTATTTATAAAAATAAAGCCGATTCCAAATGTAAGTACGGCTATAGGTATTATAGCTACTAATAGTAGTAAGTACCCAATGCCAATAACTATACTCGAGAGTATAGCGATTACAATTATTCCACCATATATTTTAAAGAAATTTGTAAAGATGTAATCTTTTATATTTTTAAGTGATAGTTCAAACTCATCGACTATATGTATTGCTGCTGCTGATTCTATTATTATTGTAATAGTTTGTAAGGCTAAGAAAAATAGTATCGAAAAGATAATTAGTAAGATATATTTAAATATGTCAGAAATTTCAAATGAGTTAAGACTTGAACTTTTGTTTATATCTGAAATAAAAAAGTTAACAAAGAAAAGAACAATTGTAATTGCACAAATCACTTGTATAATTCTTATGATTAGAATCATTATTGAAGAGTTTATCAATGTTTTTTTATTGTTTAGGACAGTTAAGTATGTGTCTTTTATATTATCTATAAATCTATTAAATATATTCATTTTATACTATCTCCATATCGTTTTCATCTTGTTTATCATTATCATTTAATTCACAGTATACATAGGTAGCTGTGAGAGAAAAGTAAGCACTTATAACTTGTTTTATTACGAATACTACAGCCATGGATATTATTAATAAAAAAGATATAGGTATTAAAATAGTTTGTACTATATCTAACATTTTTATTATAAACTTTGCATTTGATGGTATGAATTTGTCAATTTTACTCATATAATCTTCTATATATTTTTCTGTGTCTTGACTTTCATATTTTAAAAATCCATTTAGGTTTTGGCTGTAATACGACCCCTTTCTCATCAAATTTCCTAAATTACTTATTAATATTATTAATTGTAAGATGGCAGAAATGATAATATTTTTCCATGCGAATTTTATACTTGTTACTAAAGAAGAAAAAATATTTTTATCACTAACTACGTATATTCCTTTATAATATAAAAGTAAAATATCTAGTAGGAAAGGTATTATTGCAAAACCTAAACTTAAAGTTACTAATCCTATAAAAGCATAAGGAATAGCTATGATTATCCACATAAACATAATTAATATATTCGCTACTAAGAAGGCTATAAAGGTTCTTATTAATCCCTTTTCAGACTTGGACTTATTTGGTATTATTTTGGCGTAGTTAATGTATAGTTTTGCCTCCAACATTGTAAAACCAAAGGTTGAAATAATTATTAATATTATGAAAGTAATTAGGGGTAGACCTGTCAACTGATTTAAAATTGGTTCTATGTTTAACATTGCTTTTGAATTAGGGTTGTTTATTATTTGCAGCATTTCGTTTAAGTTGCTAATTGTTGGTAACAGTGAAAGCACAAAAAGTATTGATACTAATGTTCTTGATAATATAAAAAATATTATAGGCATAAGTATATTTTTGTTTTCAATTAAAAGTTTGAATGTTATTTTAAAATAATCCATTAATTGTATGAATTTGTTCTTACTTGTCATTATTTACCTCTATAAATTGTTATAATATATTTGCATTATATAAGGTAATTATACTATAAATTCATATGTATGGCATTAAAAAAATATTAAAAAGAGGAATTTAAAGACTTATTTGTGCTTAAGTATATTTATTGTAAATGTTGAATTATTTGAAAAAAATATTTTGTATAATTAGGTTTTAGTGTATAATGTCTTTAAAATGTTTTTTAGCAAAAGGATATTTATGTATAATAAAGATAAATTTTTTAGAGGATTATTCTCTGAATACGATAAAAATTTTATATACCATCTATATAGAAGTAATACTAGAAAAGCGATTATTTTATCTATAATTATTTTTTTTATGCAAATATCATATCTGTTGATTTTTAGAGATGAGCAACTTTATATGAGCATAATTGTTGGAATAGTATTTGTTATGATTAATACTATATTTCTTTTGATTTTTAAAGTTAAGAGTAAATATTATTCCTCGAGTTTATATATCAGATATATGTTTTTTTATGCTTTTTCTATTTTACTACACTCAATATATTTTTCTGTTAAGTTGCAAGAAAAGTATACAACTTTTATACCTCTTATGATAACATTTGCTTTGGTTTTTACTTTAATTAATATGTTACCAATGCATACAATTATTATAAGTTTTGTTTCGGTATTTGTTTTTGCGGCATTTTTGCCAGGTGTTGAGAATTCTAAGTTGTTAATATTTATTGACTCATATACGTTTTTAATTTACTCATTTATAATGATATTCATATCATTTACTTTGTTGATTTCAAAACTCAAGATTTACACGACTAAAAAAATATTTAGAGATAGAAGTTTTGCTCTTTCTGAAATGTCTATTAAGGATGCCTTAACAGGGCTTTACAATCATAATTATGGGCTTGAAAGATTGGAAGAGGAGATTAATAGAAGGAATAGAACTAATACGGAACTTGTGCTTTTATTATTTGATGTTGATGATTTTAAAGGAATAAATGATAATTATGGGCATAAAGAGGGGGATGAAGTCATTAGATATATTGGTGGTGTGCTAAGAAAGGGTATTAGAAAAACAGATATTGCTATAAGATATGGTGGAGATGAGTTTATGGTTATTTTTCCATATACTAAGGTAGAAAGCATAATACGAGTTTGTGAGGACATTATGGACAAAATATCAGAATATATGCTTCCAGATGGTGAAAAAATTACAATTAGTGGTGGACTTGTTCAACATGGTGATGAAGGAGTTGATGAATTTTTTAACGAAGCTGATAAATATATGTATAAATCAAAAAAGATTGGTAAAAATAGAATTTCATTCGCTAGTGGATCTTTATCTGAATTTAGAAATATTGATTAATAATAATAAGTATTATCACTTAGTTTATGCGTTTTTTGGACGAATATTAAGGAAGGGTTTTGAATATTATTTTCATTAACCTTCCTATTTTATTGTTCCGACCGTGATAATGATTATCAATATTAATAATTCACAAAAAAAACAAGGTTTTTTTGAAAAAAATTGGAAATATTGTCTATTTTTTGACTAAAAAGCATTTACAAAAGCTTTTATATTTTTTATAATAGTAAAGGTAAAAAAATTATTATATTTAAGGAGGTTATTATGGTCGCTACTGAATTGGATCAAAAATTATTCGATGAACTAGAACAGTACATTGATTCACTTCCTAGCAAGAAGGGCGAGCTAATTCGTGTGCTTCATAGAGCTCAGGAGATTTTTGGATATCTTCCAGCGGAAGTTCAACAGTTTATTGGTAAGAAATTGGGAGTATCAACTGCTAAGGTATTTGGAGTAGTTAGTTTTTATTCTTACTTTACAATGCTACCAAAGGGTGAGCATCCTATATCAATCTGTTTGGGGACAGCTTGCTATGTAAGAGGAGCAGAGAAAATTAGAGATGAGTTCTGTAAACAACTAGATTTAGAAGAAGGTAAGACTAGCGCTGATGGTAAGTTTTCAATTGATGCTTTACGTTGTGTAGGTGCTTGTGGTCTTGCTCCTGTTGTACTTGTAGGTGAAAAGGTATACGGAAGGGTAAAGCCTGAAGATGTCAAGAAGATTATCAAGGAATACCGTTAGGAGGAAATGATGGCGAAGATTGGAACATTAGATGAATTGAAAAAAATGCGCGACAGTCTTAGAGCGCAAGTTTCTCTTAGAGAAAAGGGTGAAAATATAGAAGATCTTACACAAATCAGAGTAGCTATGGGCGATTGTGGAATAAATGCAGGAGCGAAAGAAATAATGGCTTACATTACTGATAAGTGTAAAGAAATGGGTCTAGATGATGTAGTCGTTTTACAGACTTCTTGTTTAGGTGAATGTGATAATGAGCCTTCAGTGGAACTTGTTAAAAAAGGACAAGAAGGTGTTATTTATAGAAATGTTGATAAAGCAAAAGCTGACGAAATTTTAGCTAGTATTACACAAACAGCTTAGAATTTTTATTATTTAGGAGGTTATTAATGTCTGATTATAAATTTCAAATGTTAGTTTGTGGTGGTACTGGATGTAAGTCTGCACAAT
>PDWI01004332.1_pt1 | contig 19155 bp, 14 predicted proteins | sample 1430891 | NCBI WGS metagenome assembly PDWI01 (sample SAMN01162508, study PRJNA174530) | Oral metagenome, whole genome shotgun sequencing project. | biome: Marine environment; feature: Marine mammal; material: Swab sample of the gingival sulcus; isolation source: swab sample of gingival sulcus...
ACCAGCAGTAACCACCTTTTCATGATGTCCATCACCAACTCCAGAGTTAAGTCTTATACAAACTCTTCCACCTTTGTTTAGCCTGCCATACATTTCAAGTTGTGATACGCTATCAACCGATATGACTATCCCTCTAGATATTGCAAACCTCATCTCTTCTTCGCTAACATTATTACTTATAAATAATATCTCCTCTGGTTTGTACCCCGCTTTTTCTTCAAAATATATTTCGCCAGGACTCATCGCGTCAGCACTGAGTCCCTCTTCCCTGGCTATTTTTAAAAGAGAAATATTAGAATTAGCTTTTACGGAATAATTTACGCCAAAATTATCATATTTAACCAGATCTTTTATTTCTCTACATCTTTTTCTAAATATATCTTCACTGTATACATATAATGGGCTACCATATTTTTTGATTAAATCCTTTGGTTCATTCCCTTTATAAAAATCATTACTATTTGTCATTACATTGTGTTCTTTAAGCATTTATCTTCCTTTCATAGTTAGCACGTCTATCTCGTTAATTAGCGCCTCTCTTATTACTGCCACTAAAGTCTCATTCTTACTGTATAGGCACTGCGTCGTCGTTCCGGCTATGACCTCTTTTGTATCAACTATTAATTTAATGGATGAGATGTCTTCCTTGTGATAAAACTTGGTAAAGTTAAGATTATAGGAATTATCACTTATAACAACTACTTTTAAGCCTCTGTCAATACAGTGGTTAAGTTGTTCCTTTAACTCTCCTACTATATGGCTACTAGAAGCCAAATAGATTCTTTCCTTTGCTCCGTCTATAATGTTTCTTAGCTTATTATAGATGTTCTTTTTGCCTTTTATCGTTATATAAGCTGTTTGATTGGACTTGTCACTAATTAATTCTTTTTCTATTACTTTAAGCGCCTTGTCATATTCCCTCTTCGAATTTTTAATTAAATCTTCTTTTGGTACCGCAACGTATTTAACGGGAGTACCTTCAACGGTATAAGCATAACCCTTATCGACAAGGTGTGATAAGGCAGTGTAAGCATTTGACCTAGAAATACCTGTGATCTTAGCAACTTCATAACCAGTTATTTCCGTTTTATTGTATAGTTCTATATAAATCAATGCTTCTTGATTGGTAAAACCAATTTTGTTAAGCGCTTTTATAATATCCATAATTATTCCTTTAGTAGTACTATTTAGTACCACTATAACAATAAAATCTTTATAAGTCAAGAAAAGGAATCTGATTTGACTAACAAGTCTTCTCAAATTCCCTTTCAAAAATATATTGATACCATTCTTCATTGTCGGTTTTAGGCTCCTAAATCAGTAACTAATCGTTATGCCTTCTTCACTATAATATGGCGAGTCATCATAAAAATACGTCACATCTAAATCAAATGTTATTTCTGATATTTCACGCCTATCAAGACCTAGATACTCAAGATCTGCATCTGTAGCTACCAATATCATCCCTTCATCCGTATTAGACACAGAGTCTATATGCTCTTCAATACCTACATCTACGCCATTAAACTTGACATTTTTTATCGTCACAGAAAATTTGTCTTCTGTGAAATTTCTAAATACTAAATCTGCAAGTATCGCGCTTTCATTTTCATCACTCTCATATTCGTAGATGTAACTTAAAACGATACCTTCCCCTTCATATACTATATCTTGTTCGTATATAATTTCTCCCTGTCCTTCAATATTCGCTGATTCTTGATCAACGAAATAATATGTTTCTCCATATTCCGAATAATTATCGCCAAGCAAAGAGACAATCGGCGTGAACCCTACTTCATAAATGTCATACATATCAAAGTTTTTAAGGATACCATCATCAAAACTAAAAAGAAGTTGTCCACTACTGCCCTTTCCAATTTCATAACTATACACTTCGGCTTCTCCTATATAGTTTACGGATATGTCCTCCAAAGAAAATGTATAGCTCTCCTCCGAGTTATTCTCATAGGTAAAAAAGAGCTCGAAATAGTTCTCTAAAGGATTGCATATCACTGAATCAAGACTTATCATAATATCATCTTGATCCCAGATAATATCCGTAAAATCCCTTACTAACAAGCCCTCTTCTTCGCCAATCGTATCTTTGAGTAGATATACTTCCATTTCCCGCTCTTGACCATGAAGACAATCCATATAGTCTTCCCATAACTCAAGTTCGTACTCTAGCTTTTCATTCTCATATTCTACAATAACTTTATCCCCGCTAATTTGGTAAGTACCCTCAACTGCACCCATAGCATAGATTACGGTTGCCGTCCCATCTTCATTAAGAATCAGCGAGGAGAACTCTTCATCTACCGGGTCCTCGTTTTTATCAAATGCAATATAGAAATTCCAAGAACCTATTACATCTTCTTTCGTTAAACTTCCCTCCGATTTTTTATGCTTATCCTCTTTGTCTTTATCTTCTTCGTCTTCTTTATCTTCTTTGTCTTTATCTTCTTCGTCTTCTTTGTCTTCTTTATCTTTCTTCTTGTCTTTCTTTTTGTCCTTTTTCTTCTCGTCTTTATCCTCTTCTTCTTTATCCTCTTTATCGGAATCATCAATAAGCTCATCAGCCTTTTCCATTATTTCATCAGATACTTTATCCATTATTTTATCGGAAAGACCACAAGAACTAGTAATTAGAACAATCATCGCTAATGTCACCAGTAATTTTTTCATAGTAACTCCTATCTTAATTTATTTATAAATTTGTTCCTTCTAAATAGCGGTGTCTATATGTTTTAACTACATTAAACACCGCTGATTATAGTATTTCTTTATTTTAATACTCAATAGTCATATCCTTAAGCTCTAGATAATTATCTTTTGTATCATAATCATCAACTATTAAGTCAAAGGTTAGTGTTGTGACTCCATATCTATCTATACCGTTGTCTTCTAAATAACTATCTTCTAGCATTATACTTGCGTCAATATCTATGTTTGGACCGGCCACATAATAAAAGTCAGTATCAAGAACGTTGTCATCTATCCGTATATTTTTAATATATACATCATAAGTATTCTCTGTATAGTTTTGGAATAGTATATTTTTCTCAAGTCTTCCATAATAATCATCATAGGTATATTCGAAGAATGTATAAATATAAATATTATCATCCTGATAGATATATTCGCCCGGGCTATTGTCCTCCATCGACCCTTCGATTTTCTCCTCATCATAGAACGAAAAACCTTCTCCAAAATACTCTTCAGACATATCATATTCTAAAAGGCCAGGTAGAAAACCTACTTCATATATCTCATAGACATCAACATTCTTAAATGATGGTATGAAATATCCTACTGAGAAATCACCCGATTTACCTGCTTCTAAATCACTTCCTATCATTTCATTAATTCCTGTAAAGTTAATAGTAGGAGTAATCATTTCAAACATGTAGTCCTCACTACCTTGATTATCATACGTAAAATAGAACTCAACCATTTGGTTAGTAGCATCATAAACAACGAAATCAAAAGTAACAACTACACCGTCCATGTTAAGTACTTCTGTAGCAAAATCTAAAACTAGCGGTTCTCCTTGCGAATCTGAGTCAACGTGTTCTAGATACACATCAAATCCATCCTCTGATGTGTACAACAATCCATCCTCTGTAAAGAAATACTCCCTTACCCCGTCTGGAAAGTCTATTGCTACGCCACCAGGTATAAGTTCATATTCGTAATTCTCTGGTCCTTTTCCATAATAAAGCGTTACATTTCCTTCTTCATAAAAACTCAGCGATGGGAAAAGTTCGAGTCCAACAGTATCATCTCCGTCGAATGCTTGATATACAAGCCAGTCTCCTATTAAGTCTGGTTCCATATAAGAATCATCTAAAAATTCTTTTTCCCCATCTCTTCCTTCACTATCACCTTTTTTGCTGAATCCTTCTCCTGTTCCACGACCTTCGTCTTTGCCATCCTTGTCATCGTCTTCCTCTTCGTCGTCTTTATCTTTCTCTTCCTCGTCGTCTTTGTCCTTCTTATCTTTCTTGCCCTTCTTGCCTTTTTTGTCCTCTTTCTCGTCCTCATCTTCATCGTCATCTTTGTCGTCGTCAGCATCTATTTCATCCAGTATATCCCCCGCTTGCTTTTCAATTTCTTTAGAAATCTCTTTTGTAAGCTTATCAGAAATTCCACATGAACTTGTCATCAAGACTATAGCTGCCAACAATACTAAAAACTTTTTCATAATTCTCTCCTATCCTTCACTTAAAATATTAATATAAATAAGCGCTTAACATTCTAGCGTCATCAAGTACAACATCTCCTTTTTGCCAATCAACTTTTATGACTTGCATATCAAAAGTTACCTCGTCGATTGCATCCGGATCTATTTTTTCACCGTCAAGATTATTCATTTCACTAAACTTGCCTATACGAAGAACTCTTGTTTCACCAGGAAGTATGCTTTCCATTACTACTGGTTCAATATCACACTTGCCCTGAGAAGTTTCAAAATTATCAAGCACTATCTTCATAACACGTTCACCAGCATTACTTACAAAGAATTTCTTGACATATTTATGGGTTTCTATTTCATTGTTTGTTTTGATGTCCCATACTTGAACATCATTCGCATTGTATAATAATTCACCTTCAACTGTCCAGTCGTATTCTCCTCCAGGACTAAAGTCGTAATCAGATCTATAGCTTTGTTTATTATTATCCGTTGAATAAGCGTACGCGTAACCTGTAAGATTTTTAATCTCATCTACTTTGAAGTATGCCGCGTCGTAAAACTGTACATCTCTAGAAATAGTTTCACTCGTTCCACCAGCAATATCTGCTAAGTAAACATCTGCAAGTGTTACACGATTAAAGCCAAATCCTACTGAACAATTAAAGGCATTCGCGTTATCATTTACATATTCTAAGGTTACACGCAAATTATTTCTCTTAAGACTATATTCAACGTCTTTAATAATTATTTTTATTCCACCCTCATCAAGTATGGTCTCATTAATCTCAGCGAAAACGTCCTGCATTGGCACGGCGTCCTCATCTTTGCCCTCATCATCTTTATCGTCATCTTTATCCTTGTCGTCATCCTTATCGTCGTCTTTATCCTCGTCGTCGTCCTTATCGTCGTCTTTATCCTCGTCGTCGTCCTTATCGTCGTCTTTATCCTTGTCATCATCCTTATCGTCGTCTTTATCCTCGTCATTCCCCTCATCGTCGTCATCCTTGTCTAACAATGATTTTTTCTTCTTCTTTTTTTTCTTTTTATCTTTGTCGTCGTCATCATCCTTATCGTCGTCGTCGTCAAATTCTTCCTCTATGATTTCTCCTAACTTACCTTCCAAATTCTCAGAAAGCTTTTCCCTAATAGAGCAAGAACCTAAAACGCTTATCATTAAGACAAACATAAAAATTAATAATAGGTTTTTCTTCATAATAATCTCCTTTTAAACTGTTAATAATTAGCTAATATATTATTGGTTAATTTATCGACGTATTCTGCATTCGTTTTTGTCTTCATAAATATTTTTAGCATAGAATCCATAACGTCTTCTGCCCTCATCGAAGCGCTCACTCTTCTAAGCTTGTTTATTGCTTCAAGCTCTTCTTTTGTATATAGTAAATCATCTCTTCTGGTACTAGATTTTGTGATATCTATGGCAGGGAATATTCTTCGTTCGGATAATCTTCTATCCAAGACTAATTCCATATTACCTGTCCCTTTAAATTCTTCAAAGATTACCTCATCCATTTTAGAACCAGTTTCTATCAAAGCTGTTGCAAGTATTGTAAGGCTTCCACCCTCTTCAATGTTTCTGGCTGCGCCAAAGAACTTCTTCGGCATGTATAATGCTGCCGGATCAAGTCCACCTGATAACGTCCTACCACTTGGCGGTATTACTAGATTGTACGCTCTTGAAAGTCTAGTTATTGAATCTAGTAATATGACAAGATCTTTCTTTTGCTCCACAAGCCTTTTTGAACGAGCTAGGCACATTTCCGTTACTCTTTTGTGATGTTCGGGTAGCTCATCAAATGTAGAGTGAATTACTTCTACATTTTGCCCAATAATCGATCTCTTTATGTCTGTTACTTCCTCTGGTCTTTCGTCTATTAATAATACTATGAGATGGACATCCGGATGATTTTCACAAATTGAATTTGCTACCTGTTTTAAGAGAGTAGTCTTACCTGTTTTTGGCGGAGCCACTATCATTCCCCTCTGACCTTTTCCAATAGGAGCGATAAAGTCAATTAGTCTTGGCGCGAATTTATTTGGAGTAGTCTCAAGGTGAAGTCTTTCATTTGGAAAAATAGGAGTTAGATCTTCAAAGGCAATACGGTAAGTATAAGGCTTTGGCTCTTCTCCATTTAGTGTAACAACTTGATACAAAGCTCTAAACTTTTCGTTTTCTTTTTTGTTTTTTAATATCCCTTCAATCATATCTCCCGTTCTTAGATTGAATCTTTTTACCTGAGCAGGGGAAACGTAAACATCATTATCCCCCGGCATGTAGTTATCACTTCTTATGAATGCAAAACCATCTGGTAGCACCTCAAGAATCCCATAGCACTTTTCAGACTTTTGATTTACACCCTTATTTTGTTTTGATGCATTTTTGGCGTTTTGTTTTCCCGAACGTTTTCTCTTCTCCCCAGAATTGACATTTTCTTCAGACTTTTTATTTGCTTTTTGTTTGCCCTCATTTTTATCTTTGTTTTTTGATTCTTTTTTGCTTTTTTCGGTCTCTTTTTCTTCTTTCGCTAATTGTTTTTCATCAATCCCGGTAAGCAATAAAACTAATTCCGCTTTCTTAAACTGACTAAGTTTCCTAATTCCTAATTCTTTGGCAACCTCTTTCAGTTCTTTGAGCGTCATTTTTGAATAGTCTATACTCAAAATGAACCTCCTAATTATTTATTTTTCAAGATGTGGGTTTCACATAAGATTTTCTTTTCAACATAAATACTACCATTTTTATAAATATAATACAAGTTAAAAGGGAATAAAATAACTTATTATAATTTGATTTCTTTTGTAAAAATTATCGCAGCAAAAATCCTGATACTGCAAAAAATATAATTAGCGTAAGAGCATCGGTTATTGTCGTAATTAGTGGATTCGCCATGGTAGCAGGGTCAAGTCCCGCTTTTTTAGCAAGTATCGGCAAAAGGCCACCCATAGTAGTAGCTGTTATTGACGTGCCAATAAGAGTCAAACCTACTATTGACGCAAGTTTTACATTACCATTGACAAGAAAAATCCTTACGTAGTTTAATGCTCCTAGAATAATTCCGATTAATAGTCCTACTTTTAATTCTTTATAAAGAACGTTCAAAGCATTTTTATACTCCACTTCTCCTAAGGTGAGCCCACGAATTATGAGAGTCGATGACTGAGCTCCCGCATTACCACCTGTTGACATTAGCATAGGAATCATCGTGCTGAGAAACGCAAATTTAGTTGTCAAAAATAAATTCCTACCCGTTATGAATTCTGAAATAGTAGCTGAAAACATCAAAACTATAAGCCAACCAACCCTCCTTTTTGCAAGGTCATAAGCTGTAACATCTAAATATTCTTCATCAGAGGGATTAATCGCAGCCATTTTTTGAATATCCTCGGTGTTCTCTTCAACCATGACGTCCATGACGTCGTCAAAGGTAATTATCCCAACCATACGTTCTTCCTTGTCTACAACTGGTAGAGCAAGTAGATCGTACTTTTTGAATATTTCTACGATTACTTCTTGGTCATCATATGTGTGAACATATATTACTTCTTTTTCCATAAAGTTTTTTAATATTTCATTTTCTTCCGATAATACAAGCTCTTTTAAAGAGACTATACCTTTTAACTTCCTCGACCTGTTTGTTACATAACAGGTGTATACGGTAACTTTGTCTTCTCCTGTTTTTTTGATATGAGTAAGAGCATCAGAAACCGTCATGTTAGCCTTAAGGTGAACAAACTCGTTCGTCATTATGCTCCCAGCGGTGTCCTCTTTATAATTTAGAAATTGATTTATTAGTTTTCTATCAACCTGCGAGGCATTATTAAGAATCTTCTTGACTACATTTGCAGGCATTTCTTCTAATAAGTCCACCTTATCATCAAGATATAACTCACTAAGTACCTTTTCCAACTCCTCCTCGGACATTAAAAGAGAAATTTCCGCTTGTTGATCGACATCAAGATGAGAGAAAACATCTGCTGCCATTTCCTTTGGTAGCATCCTGTATAAAACCACTACATCTTTTACAGACAAATCATCAAAAATTTCCGCAACGTCCGCTTCTTGAAATTCTTGAATTTCATTGATAACCTTTACATATTCTTTTCGTTTTATAAGATTTTGGAAATACTCAATGTTCATATTACTTTTGCCCTTTTATTTGACTAAGAACATTATATCATAAAGCCTTAAGGTTGAGTTAATTTCTTTACATACACTGTTTTGCTTATGAAAAAGTCTGAAGGGACTAAACCATTTTTTTAGCATCTGATAGCCATAGTATTTTTTAGGCAGTTTTATGGTAAGACATAAAAAAGGCCTCTATCGAAGCCTTTTTAACATAATAGCCTATTTCTTTTTATTACTCATTAATGAGCCAAATGCACCTATTGATAAGCCTGCTCCTAACATAATTATCATTGGAATTCCTCCTGTTTTTGGAAGCTCTCCATCCGTAACTTTTGACCCTGGATCCTGAGGTGCTCCACCTTTTCCACCTTCCTCTTCTTGCCCACCATTATCGGCATCTGAAGGTGAGGGTTCTTTTTCGTTTCCTACTGTAAATCCATCTTCCATGTTTCCACCATATACTGGCTCTTTGTACCCTGGGAGAGGGTCTTCTTTTATTGAATACACCGCCTTTACATCTCCACCAGCAGTCATCTCAGGAACATCAAAGAATGTTCCTTTCCAATCATCTTTTGCGGTTAGTTCTATAGAAGCTACTTCTGTGGCATTTCCCCTTATTAGTCTTATCGTCACACTCTTAGTCGTAGGGCTGTTATTTAACCAGATTTTTTCAACATCTATGTCTATTGAATCTCTGGTATTGGTAAGTAGATATCCTTTGTACTGATCACCCTCAATCTTGGTATAATACTTAGGAACTTCAAGCTCTTCAATTGAATAGTTTTGTTCTACGTCTCCACCACAGCAGTATTTTGGTAGATTTTTAAATACGCCCTTCCAATCATTTTCTGCACTAAGCTCTAACGTCTTTTGTTTTCCATCTACCTTTTGCTTGAGCACTACTATTACACTCTTAGGTCTAAACCCTGCTTTATCATCGTTATCAACCCATACCTTTTCAACTGGTATATCAATCGTGTACTCCATTGGTGTAATATCCCCGGCCGGTTTATCATTTGGCAATATTGCATGAACCTTAACGGCATTCAGATTTATTAGAACTAGTGAAAAAAGAATTGTACCTAAAAACAACGACTTGAATTTCGATTTACTCATTTGTTCCCTCCTCTTTATAAGACAACTATAAAAATATCTCCAAGTATTATTTTACCATAGTTGTTTAAAAAATTTCAAGTAACAATACTCCTTTTTAGGTGGTATTTTTCACATAACCATTTGTTATAATTCTTCTATGCCTCTTTGGTGGTTTCTTACGTTATTAGCGGCAATCATCCCAGTCAAAGACAAAAAAATGGTTTTGAAATCAATCAAAACCATTTTGTCATTATTGATGATATACGCAACCCTTATATTACTCCTTGAGCCATCATTGCATCAGCAACTTTTATAAATCCAGCTATATTAGCTCCAGCAATCAAATTACCTTCCATACCATATTCTTTGGCAGCGCTACTAGCTTCCGCATAAATACTTTGCATAATGCCTTTAAGTCTTCTATCCACTTTTTCATCTGCCCAGCTATATCTAAGGCTGTTTTGTGTCATCTCTAGACCAGATGTTGCAACTCCACCAGCATTTGCCGCTTTTCCAGGGCCAAAGACAACTTTCTTTTCTGTGAAGAATTTTTCCGCTTCTAAAGTGACAGGCATATTAGCACCTTCTCCGACCGCTAGGCATCCATTTTTGTATAAAGTTTTAGCGTCCTCAAGGCCTAGCTCATTTTGTGTAGCACAAGGAAGCGCGACCTTGCATGGAACGGACCATATACCACTCGAACCCTCGAAATACTGTGCATTTTTCCTCTTATTAACATACTCTTTTATTCTTTTTCTATTTACTTCCTTTAGGTCTATCATCAGGTCTACATCTATTCCGTCTTTATCTACAACGTACCCACCAGAATCACTCATAGCAAGTACTTTACCCCCTAAATGATTAACTTTTTCCGCTGCGTATAGCGCAACGTTTCCTGAGCCTGAAATGACAACATCTGCTCCCTTAAAGGATTCGTTCTTAAGGTCTTTCATGGCTTCTTCCATAAAGTAACATAATCCATATCCTGTAGCTTCTTTTCTTATGAGAGAACCACCAAATTCTATGCCCTTACCAGTAAGTACTCCGTGGTGCTTCGTCATTATCTTCTTATACATTCCAAATAAATAGCCTATCTCACGTCCACCAACACCAATGTCCCCAGCCGGTACGTCCCTATCGATTCCTATGTACTTATAAAGTTCACTCATAAAGCTCTGACAAAATCTCATCACTTCGCCATCTGATTTGCCCTTTGGATCAAAGTCGGATCCTCCTTTAGCGCCACCCATTGGCAGCGTTGTCAGTGAGTTCTTAAATATTTGCTCAAATCCCAAGAATTTAACAATACTTATGTTGACAGACGGATGAAATCTCAGTCCCCCTTTGTAAGGGCCAATAGCCTGACTAAACTGCACTCTGTATCCTCTATTTACTCTGACTTTTCCATTATCATCTACCCAAGGCACCCTAAAAGAAATCGCTCTATCTGGTTCAACAATTCTTTCAAAAATTCCATTTTCTATATATTTAGGATTTCTCTCAGCCACTACTTCCAAAGACTCTAGGATGCCTGTAGCTGCCTGTATAAATTCAGGTTGATTTGGGTTTTTCTCAACTAAGCTGTCGTATACATGCTTTAATATCTTCATATTGTCCTCCTATTCTATATTAACTTCACCTACGTGAAGCCATCAAATTAAACACTCTAAATAGTAGTACTATTTAGAACCACTATATCAGTTTAGTCCTATTTTGTCAATAATTTTACAATCTTTGTATTTTTTAAAAACTGAAAGTATTTATATTCATCTTTATTCGTGTTATAATCTTGAACGAAAAATCAAATCATTCATTGAGGAGACAAGTGATGAAAAAAGTTATTGGTGTTATTATTTTGATATCTGTTTTGGCGGTTATCAATACTTCATGTGGCGTAAATAGTCTTTCGGATAAAATGGCCGACAAAATCGTCCAAGTATTTGAAGATAAGGTAGATGAGGTTGCAGAAGATGCCGAGAAAGCACAAGAAAAGATATATAAATCAGCTGAAAAGACTATTCCAACCGCAAACATAAAAGAAAAAATTGAACATATAATGGTTGATGATGACAATTTGTACTTAGAATTAAAATCCATTGAATACATTAGGGATGATGATATTCTGGATTTAGTGTTTGATTATGATAATAAGTCTTCGGAAGAATTAAACTTATCATTGAGTATTAGATTAAATGATTTATCATTAGGTTATCATGAGGGAGATGAAATTCAGGCAAATAATTCCAGTAAAGTTTCTATAAAAATATTTGCTCCTGAACTAAGAAATTTTGATATAAAGAGCATTCGTGATGTCATATTATTTGTTCTGGTTGACAATGATAGCGGCACTGTTAATTATCCGACTTTTGTTGATTACAAAGAAGATAGTGATGCCCAAACTTATGATTTCTTATACGATAAGAAAGAAATTTATAAAGATAACTCTGTAACAATATATGATATCTTAAAACCTACTGAGGAAAACAACTACAAATTTGAAAAAGATATTCTTATAGAAAATCATTCTGACAAATCATTATTTATTGAAATTACTAACTTACAAGTAAATGGTAAAAAAATAGATAATTATTTTATATTTTTATCAAAAAAAGAAACTATAGCTAAGTCATTATTCTCATCGGACGAAATATACAAAATGGACAATTTAGTTATCCCTAAGAATGAGGAGATTAATAGCATAGATGGTACAATTAGGATATACGAAAAATCCGATGATGAAGAAGTTTTAATTGCAGAACTAAATAATTTAGCTTTTGAAGTAAATCACTAATATTTTTATTTTGGTATTTCAATATAAAAATATTCATGTTATACTTTGAGCGAAATATAAAGAAAAATAATTTATTAAAGGAGACAAAAATGAAAAAATTTATATCTATCTTAACGGTAGTAGCTATTTTAGCGGCACTTTTCGCTTCATGTTCAGCAGACAAACTCGCCGATAAAATAATGGAAAAAGCGGAAGAGAAGCTTGATGAAGTTGCAGAAAGTGCGGAAGAGAAAATAAATGATGGTGTAGAAGAAGCACTTAGCGGTGATAACATTAAAGAACAAATTGACCGTACACTAATTGACGAGGACGATTTTAAACTAGTTTTTAAATCGGTTAACTATCTAAAAGACGAAGATGAACTTGATATCGTTTTTGAATACGATAACAAAACCGATGAAGAATTAGTTGGTACTCTTGCACTATCAATAAATGATATGTCATTTGGATACCGTGACTCAGAACCTATACCAGCAGAGGACTCCGGGGTTCTTACTTACCAAATAAGTGGTTCTCCACTTAGAAACTTTGAAATAAATAGTATTAGTGATGTTCTTGGTTGGATTTATCTATATAATCCGGACTCCGATACTTATTTTAGTGGTGAGTTTAGTTATAAAGAAGATAGTGACGACGACTCCTATGAATTCCTATATGACAAAAAAGAGGTATATGAGGGTAATGATATAACAATATATGATATCATGAAGCCTTCAGATAAAAATTTCTACAAAAACGAAAAAGACATCCTTGTAGAAAATAATGGCGATGATGTTATATTAATAGAAGTTACTAATCTAAGGGTTAATAGCCAAGCCATAGAAGGTTTCTATATGTACGTTTTTCCACAACAGATTGGTGTTGAATGGCTAATATCATCCGATGATATCTACAACCAAAACGTTAAGGTAATATCGGAAGATGAAGAAGTAACAAAGATTGAAACCGCTATAAAAATTTATCGAGTTGAGGACAGTGGTGATGAAACATTAATTGAGGAAATCCCTAATGTAGAATTCACCGTAAACAAGTAACGTTAGTTACTAATAGCAATTAACAGCACATTAAAATCAACTATTAATTGTTTCTATAACAAATGTTGAGGTACATAAAAAGTACTTCAACATTTTTTTGTAAAAAAAGATGAACATGTGCCCCTTTATCCCATCATTAAGTCACCACAACCTATAGGAGGAACAACATGTTCAACACTCGTTATACTAAAACTTTGCTAAATATTAGCGCGCCAAAGCACCCATTGGGTCCCAAGGTTCTAGCTCTACTATATCCTCACAACTTTCATACCTATTAACCCACTCTTTTGGTAGATACTTCTTGTCTATCATAATCTGATACATAAATGTATCAAACCACTCATCACTCATAGAGTACATTCCTTTTTTACCACGGTCTTCACCCCATGAGTTTTCAACTTGCCAGTTTATAGGTTTCCCAGCTTTATCCAGATTTACTCCGGTAAACACCATTGCATGAGTAAGTTGACTTTCATAGTAGTCTAAACGCTTTTCCTTCGTCCAACCTGGATAATAATCCATCGTTAAATCATAATTAAAAATCTCATTGTCCATTATTCCTAGCGCTCTCTCACTGAGTTTTCCAACATCACAACCAAACCATACTGGCTCGCTATCTTGAAGCGCTTTTATAGCAGCTTCTTTCATAACTTCATTTGGTACATTCAGATATCTTATCTGCTCACCTTCTACTACATTACCTAAGTATTTGACAGTATAAACTTTACCGTAAGGCTTGTCTTTAGTCGGTGCATTAATGATAGAAACCATATCATCAAGATTCCATCCTACTACTTCTTTAAAAAATTCAACAGGCGTCATTTCTGGAAGTCTATGATATTGTTTGTTTTCATCCATGTATTCGAAATTTACTTTTTCTGGTGGATTTCCCAGTGCTTTAACGAGTATATTGTAAATTTTATAAAGCATTTCCTTTTTCATTGATTTTAATTTTTCAACGCTTTTTGACACTTCATACTCTTCTCTTAACTGTGACGCAAAGAATCTTAGCATACTTGTAAGATAGGTATTCATAACACCAGTATTTGAAGAATGATATGTTTCGGGCATATCTTCCTTTGGAACTATCCCGTACTTTTTAAGTAGCCCTTTGAACATGTCCCATTGTCCACCGTCTCCAAGTGGTTCACTAAGTATATGAGCCACAATTCTTGAATCAAGAGGTTCACTTGCCGTATCAATGATAGCGTCGAGAACATAATTGGAACGCTCTAATTTATCCCAAAACAGTGTATATGTTTGAGAAAATTCAGTCGTTTCTAAATTATACTTTTTCATCGTTGAAACCCTCGCCGTATTTAAAGCGGCAAACATCCAACATCTTCCGCTACTCTTTTGCTCCGTTATAGCGCCTCTTTTAGTCGTTACAGAAAACATATGATTGTGTCTTCTAACAACATCTTTATTGATTGAAGAATCATTAATTCCAAACTTTGCTACAGCAGATGATACTGCCTTGCTTGTTTTATCACTATTAAATTTTTGTTTAAATTCATTAATTGTTTTTGTGTCAATCATTTTTTCATCCTTTCTTTAATGTATATCGTATACCTAAGTAAACTTATTAGTAAATTTATGTTTATTTAAGTAAAAATTAATATTTTTTATGCTTATAAGAAAGCAACAACTAACTATAACACATTTTGATTAAATGTAGAATAATAAATTATTTAAAATTTTGTAACAAATAATTTGCAATTATTACCCCTTTTCCTGTTATAATAGGAAAGAGGTATTTATGAAGATAGTTATTTTGGACGGTAGCACACTTGGGAACGATGTTGACTTATCTCCTATCAACGCTTTAGGAGAACTTACATTTTATGACTTCACAACTCCTGATGAAGTCGCTGAAAGAATAGCAGACTGTAATGTTATAATCGCAAACAAAGTTATGCTCCTCGGCAAGGATCTTGCTATTGCAAAGAATTTAAAATTAATATGTATTACTGCAACAGGAACAAATGTTGTGGATTTTGATTACACCAATAAACATAATATTCCAGTAGCAAATGTGGCAAACTACTGTACTAGAAGTGTCGCAGAGCACACTTTTGCAATGCTCTTTTATCTTATGAGAAAGCTTAGTTATTTTGATATCCATGTCAAAGATGGAAAATATTGCGATGACATTTTATTTACTCACTTTGGACGAGTTTTTAGTGAACTGTCTGGAAAAACTTTTGGCATAATAGGGCTAGGAACAATTGGCCGTAAAGTCGCTGAAATCGCAACTGCCTTTGGTTGTAAAGTAATTTATTATTCAACGTCAGGAAAGAACAATAACAGCAATTACCAAAGAGTTGAACTAGATGAATTACTACAAACTTCTGATATCATTTCAGTACACTGCCCTTTAAATGATAAGACTGACAATCTGATAGAAAAGGCGGCATTCTCAAAGATGAAAAAGAAGGCAATATTGCTAAACTTGGGGCGTGGTAATATAATCAACGAACAAGACTTGTACGAGGCACTTGGTTCAGAAGAAATAGCCGCCGCAGGCCTTGATGTAATTAGCATAGAACCTATGGAAAAAGACAATATTTTGCTAAAGATAAAAGATAGCGATAGACTTCTCATCACGCCACACATAGCATGGGCATCAATAGAAGCTAGACAAAGAGTGGTTGATGAAGTCGCTATGAATATCGATTCCTTTACAAAAGGAATTAAGCGAAATATTGTATAATATGTAAGGAGGATTTATGGATGCATATATTATCGTTTGGATCATTCTTTTTGCTGTTTTCTCGTTGATAGAGGCAGCAACTATAAGTATGGTTACAATATGGTTTGCTATAGGTACATTGTTTGCCATCGCAGCAAATCTGCTAGGTGCGTCACCATTAACACAGGTTATCGTATTTGTCATCGTATCAATAATTATGCTTATAAGCATATTCCCATTCGTACGAAAAAAGATGAAGGCAAAAAGCTATGATACAAATGTGGATGCACTTATCGGCAAAACAGCCGTAGTAAAGGAAATAATTTCCTTAAATAAAATAGGTCAAGTTAGTGTCAACGGCGTTATATGGTCTGCTACAGGAGAAGGCACTTTTGATAAAGAAGAAGTTGTAACAATAATAAACGTAGAAGGCAATAAGCTCATTGTAGAAAGAAAAGGATAAGGAGAAATCATGAGAGAAATAATAAGCTTGTTAATACTGTTAATCCCACTCGCAATTATACTACTAATACTAGTAAGTGCAAATGTTAGAATAGTTCCTCAAACATATGCGTATGTAATCGAAAGACTAGGTTCCTATTCTAAAACTTGGAGAAACGGTATACACATTAAAATACCTGTAGTTGATAGAATTGCCACTAAGGTAAACCTTAAAGAAAGAGTTATCGACTTTCCACCGCAACCGGTTATTACAAAGGATAACGTAACAATGCAAATTGATACGGTTGTATATTATCAAGTAACAGATGCCAAACTATACGCGTATGGAGTTGAAAATCCCCTATCCGCTATCGAAAATCTAACAGCTACTACTCTTCGTAATATTATCGGTGAGCTAGAGCTTGACGAAACTCTTACAAGTCGTGATATCATCAACACTAAGATGAGAAGCATACTTGATGAAGCAACTGACCCTTGGGGAATAAAGGTAAACCGTGTAGAGGTTAAAAATATCTTACCACCTGCAGACATACAAGAAGCCATGGAAAAACAAATGCGTGCAGAGCGTGAACGTAGAGAATCCATCCTTAGAGCGGAAGGTGAAAAGAAATCGGCAATACTTATTGCAGAAGGTAAGAAAGAGGCACTTATACTTGATGCAGAGGCTTCAAAGAGAGCTAGAATACTTCAAGCAGAAGCGACAAAGGAAGCGACAATCAGAAAAGCCGAAGGTGAAGCTGAGGCGATCCTAAAAGTAAATACAGCTCAAGCAGATGCTTATGAAATACTTAACCTAAAAGCACCAAATGAAAAAGTACTTAAACTGAAAGGTATGGAGGCATTTGAGAAGGCTTCTCAAGGTGCTGCTAATAAGATAATTATACCTGCTGAGTATCAGTCAATTGCGGGTGTTGTTTCTACTATTGGCGAACTCGCTCGAGACAACAAATAGTCTGATAAGAGACCGTCGAAATGCTGGCCTTAGGGTTTTATGATAAATGATTCTAACCAGTTTAATCGTCGTATTTATTTAGTTATTGATTAGACAGAAAAAAAATCATGAAAGGTTTTGGTTTTTACCCAAAACCTTTTTAATTCCTTCTTGTTGTTCTAGGTGGCAGGCACCTAGAACAACAAGCTTATTTTCATTAAAACAGTTATCCTTCCTTTTCGCGTTTAAAGATACTCACTTATTGTCTATTACTAAAAAAATTTTTAAGCTTTTTTTAAAATGACATTATTGACATAAATTATCATATAATATAACGTATAAGTTACAACAAAAGGAGATAGTTTGAAGAAAAGTTATGAAATAGAGGGTATGACATGTACCGCATGTGCCCTTGCCATAGAAAATAACGTCAAAAGGCTTGAAGGAATAAAGGAAGTTCATATAAGCTATGCCAGTGAAAAGATGAGTGTCACTTTTGATGAAAGTGTTAGCGAAGAAGATATAAAAGCCAAGGTTGTCAGCGCCGGATACCGAGTTGTAGAAAAGGATAATAGTTCAACATCTACAGGGAGCAAAGCAACCAACCACACAGCTGAAATGAAATCAAGACTTATTAAATCCCTTGTATTCACTATCCCGCTTTTTTATCTAACCATGGGCGGCATGATTGGTCTTAAAATTCCCCACTTCTTCGAAGGCATGGATAATTCCTTACTATTTGCTTTTACGCAACTTCTACTAACAATTCCTGTAATGATAATAGGTGCACAGTTTTATAAGACTGGCTTTAAAACCCTTTTTAAACTAGCACCGAATATGGATAGTCTTATCGCCATTGCCACAAGTGCTGCATTTTTATACGGAATCTTCGCTCTATATATGCTGATGATTGGTTTTAGCCATCATAATGTGGACATTATACAACGTTATCATCATCAGTTTTACTTTGAATCCGTTGCAACCATCCTTACGCTAATAACTGTCGGAAAATATTTAGAGGCAAGAGCAAAGAGTAAAACTTCACAGTCTTTAAACGCCCTTATAAAATTAAGACCAGATACAGCAACCGTTATCAGAAATCAACAAGAGGTACTAATAAATACCTCTGACATAGTCGTGGGCGACATAATTATTCTAAAACCTGGGGAGTCTGTTGCGGTAGATGGTATCGTTATAAATGGTCTTTCTACCATCGATGAATCCATGCTAACGGGCGAAAGTATCCCTGTAGCCAAAGAAGAAGGTTCAACTATATTTTGTGGAACGATCAATCAAACTGGATCACTAAGATATCAAGCAGTAAAAGTAGGCACCGACACAATGCTTTCAAATATCATTGCACTGGTAGAAGAAGCGGCAGCGACAAAAGCACCAATAGCAAGACTTGCCGATAAAGTAAGCGCCGTTTTTGTGCCGTCTGTTATCGCTATTAGTATCCTATCATTTATCGTGTGGCTACTACTTGGAAAATCATTTGAGTTCTCCTTAAACATAGCTGTAAGCGTACTGATAATAAGCTGTCCTTGTGCACTCGGATTAGCCACTCCAACAGCGATTATGGTAGGTACCGGAGTCGGCGCAAAGAATAATGTTCTCTTTAAAAGCGCAGAATCTCTAGAAGTCCTCCATAAAGGCAAGGTCATTGTCTTTGATAAGACTGGTACTTTAACTAAGGGGGAAATCAAAGTAAGCGATTATAAGGTATATGATGAAAACGCCCTATCCTATATGGCAAGCCTTGAAAAACTCAGTGAACACCCTATCGCTAATGCAATTGTAGACTTTGTCAG
>PDWI01004333.1_pt1 | contig 19153 bp, 13 predicted proteins | sample 1430891 | NCBI WGS metagenome assembly PDWI01 (sample SAMN01162508, study PRJNA174530) | Oral metagenome, whole genome shotgun sequencing project. | biome: Marine environment; feature: Marine mammal; material: Swab sample of the gingival sulcus; isolation source: swab sample of gingival sulcus...
AAGAAAGTAGAATATGGTGCCAAGGTGAACAAAGTACAAATCGACGGGATCAGTTTCATCCAAAAACTAAGCTTCGAAACATTTAATGAAGGTACCCGGTTGAATAGCAATGTTTTTTTATGCCCAATCGAGAAATTTTAGGACTAAAAGCAATTTTTTACCGTTAAAGATCGCCTGAAATAAAAATATACTTGAACGATCCTCTGCAAAAACAAAGAAGGGAGGTGGTATTTCTTGCAAAAATTACCACCTCCCGATATTACGAATCTTAAAAATCCTTACTCCTGAAAAATCCCCCTGACAAATTATTCAATCTATTGATAAACAATAATATAATATTTAAAATTATTGATTTTCAGTTAGTCTAAATTGCAAGTTTATTTTTTTTCAGGAAAAAGCTTGCAAAATGACAGGAAAAACAGACAAGTTACCGCAACCGGATATTTTAGAAAACCTCTATTCCAGTTTATCGACACAGTACATGAGTTATATGTTTTAATCAAGTTAACTGGCAAAACGTTGAAGATGCATTCAGTAGTTTTACTCTCTGGAAAATGAGACCCCTTCCGTTCTCATCCAGAAGATAGTTGGTGTTTTACTCCTGAAGATGATGTTCATCCACAGCGATGAATCGGTTGTGTATCGTTGGCAGGAAAACCCAGATAAAATTCCAATTATGATACTAACTGCATAAATTAATGTTTCAAATACCTAATTTTTGCTTCTTCCGGGGTAATGTCCTGAATACTAATTGTCATCCATTTCCCTTTTTGATTTTTTAAACTTACCAAGTCCCAATATCCTGCATATGAAAAATGGCGCAATAAAATCAGGTCTTCATCCCCTTTTACAAAATAGGGGAACCAACCGCAATTGGCCTTTTTAAAAACAATTTCCTTTTTAATCTTTTTAAGTTTCATATCATATTCATAAACATACCCGTTCATCCCATAGTTTCCAGGGGTTTCATCTTTTTCCCAAATGAATATGTAAACCATATTAAATTTATCATCAACATAAATGCTGGGCTTCATTTCCGGATTCCCGGTGTCGATATAGAAGTAGTCTTTCAACTGAATTTTTAATTTTTTTTCACCCGTTTTAACTTCAAACTTATAGGCGGTTTTAACAAATGGTATTCCATCGGGATTCTTGCGAATATCTTTTTTTTCTTGTTTCAAAAATGTGATAACCTCATTCTGTCCTACTTGCCTTTTCCCAAGTAGATCCCATTGACAATATGCCATTTGTGTTATAAAAAGACATAATACTATTATTCCAAGTTTCTTCATTTTATTAAGATTTTAATAAAGTTACTATTTTATTAAATTGTATTAAGATCAGAAAATATATTATTCGAATTAAGCAAACCTAATATTAAATTAGATTATCAAAATTTATCATACTTACCCACTTTCTTTCGCTCAACCATATCGTAATTTGAACAATAACACATATATTTCCAAAAAATAATGACAACGAAATCTTTTAACTCTTCGATATGAATTTCCTCTGGATGTTCTTTGATCAGGTCTACTAATTCAAACATGTTCTGTTCGTTACCAAGATACTGTCTTAACGTATCTATTTCTAACAGTACTTCTGATCCTGAATTAACATTCAACAACTTTTTTTCAACATATCCTCCCCAACTATAATAAGTATTAAACTTTCTGCGACCATGTGTTCTAAGATTTTCATTCTTATTATATGAGATCATTAAAATAGAGTCGCCTTTCTCTTTACATTTATTTCTTATAATCAATATAGAATCACGAGATGAAACATTAACAACCTTTGGATAAAACTGAAAATAGAAAGAGTCTAAAAACAAGTTTTTATTAATCTCTTTTATCTCTTCTCTATCTGTTTCTAGAATATAATCACCATTATTTTGATAGAAACTTTCAAAAAACATGTTATATAATTCAGGCATGGAATGGTTACCATAATTGTTGATTAGGGTTTTCTCAAAGCATGTCCTCATCTTTTCAACTAACTCATCAGGACTTAATGGCGACTTACTTGATGCTAAGGATATGTTAGTTATAAATATTAAAATTATAACAAATAGGAACAAAGCTCTTTTCATTTCTCAACTATTTTTGATTAGTTTAATCACCTAATATATAACTTCCCATGACATTCCAAGCGTCGAGACTATTGCAACTTATTACTACTACATTTCTTTCTTGATGAGCACTTTCAACTGTGAAATTTCCATATCCATATTCGTCAGAACCAGTGTAGGTTTGATCAGGACCACATACGTCCATATAGCTTCCTGACGGTTTCGTAACGTAAAATGAGAATGAATAACTCTGATATTCAAAATATCCTGTCATGCAATTGTCTCCTCCATTATTGGCAAAATTACCAGTACTAAAATCTATCAATTCATCCAGACTGCTGATATCACTGTAATCCTTGTTGTAATCATTTAACATCGCCATTATTCGTTCTCCAACCTGTTGGTCAAGCTGGTTCGTAATGTTCATCCTCTTACTTATTCATTCCAGTAAAAACAAGAAATATCATGTGTCTATGATCAAAAGAGATGTTTTTTTGAGTATTAATTTAATTTTAACTTAAAAAATCTTCACAAGAATAGTATTCTTAAACAAAAAATACAACATGTTTTTAAACACAATTAAAAAAATACACGAACAAATAAGGAGATTATTTTGGTTGTCAATTAGTAGTTGTCTGCAACTAATCGAATAAGAATAGTAAAAATAAGATTTTCACGTTTACTGTAAAGAATGTAAACAGAAGCATTCATTGTGGGTAGAATAAAAAAGGAAAAGCCAATGTAAGCTTCCCCTTTTTTGTTTGTGGGCCCACCTGGGCTTGAACCAGGGACCCCCTGATTATGAGTCAGGTGCTCTAACCAACTGAGCTATAGGCCCAAAATAGAAGTTAAATATTTTCTGTTTACAGTTATTAAACCAAAAATACGGCTTCAAATATCGGTTTGCAAGTTTACAACTTTCGCTGAAATTACACAAACAAAAAATTCATTCATTTCTATCTGTTCATTATTACGGTAATGAAGAAATTAGTCAAACTATTAACGTACAATTCTTTTACTATGCAACCTTTGTTTATTTTTGCAGTTTAATTTTTAACGAAAATATTGCTCCTTTATCTATAAATCAGCCGATGAATAAAAAAGAGATACGTAGCGAACTAAAGTACCGCGTTTTGGTTATGGATGGCGCAATGGGTTCATTAATACAAGATTACAAATTATCTACAGCCGATTATCATGGTCAGCGACTTAAAGATTTTCCACACGACCAGAAAGGGAACAACGACATACTTTCCCTTACAAACCCTAAAATTATTAGCGAAATACACACCAAATACCTTGATGCCGGCGCAGACATCCTTCTCACCAATACCTTTAACGCAAACCATATTTCTCAAGCTGATTATGGCGTAGAAAGCCTTGTTTATGAAATGAACAAAGCCTCTGCATTGCTTGCAAAAGAAGCGGCAGATATTTTTACGGCAAAGAATCCCAATAAACCCCGTTATGTTGCCGGATCGCTGGGTCCTACCAATAAAACGCTGTCGTTATCGCCAGATGTTAACGATCCCGGGTTCAGGGCTGTTTCGTTCGACCATGTAAAGGAAGCCTACCGGGAACAAGTGGAAGGCCTGTTGGATGGCGGTGTTGACATATTACTTATTGAAACCGTTTTCGATACACTGAATGCCAAAGCAGCTATTTCTGCAGTAGAAGAGGCGCTTGAATCGCGTAACATCAAGCTTCCATTAATGGTTTCAGGCACCATTACCGATGCCAGTGGACGCACGTTATCAGGACAAACACTGGAAGCTTTTCTTACTTCCGTTTCACACATCGACCTGTTAAGTGTAGGGCTTAACTGCTCCCTCGGCGCTTCTGAACTCAGACCCTATATTCAGGAGTTATCAAAAAAGGCACCTTTCAATATAAGTGCCCACCCTAATGCAGGGCTTCCCAACCAGTTTGGAGAATATGATGAGACCCCAGAAGTTATGGCCGGCTATATCGGCGATTACCTCGATAATCGTTTTGTAAACATTATTGGAGGTTGTTGCGGAACCACACCTGACCACATACGCGCATTTGCAAAGTTAGCCGAAGAAGCTACACCACACAAGGTAAATACACCCGATGAAAACACACGCTTTAGCGGTCTTGAACCGGTAACACTTACCCAAAATACCAATTTTGTTAACATTGGCGAGCGTTGTAATGTGGCTGGGTCGCGCAAGTTTGCCCGGCTTATCAGCGAAAAAAAGTACGAAGAGGCATTATCAATAGCACGCGCACAAGTAGATGATGGCGCACAAATAATCGACGTAAACATGGACGATGCCATGCTCGTCGCTGAAAAGGAGATGGTTACCTTCCTCAACCTGTTAATGGCCGAACCCGATATAGCCAGGCTACCGGTAATGATAGACTCATCAAAATGGAAAGTAATTGAGGCAGGCTTAAAGTGTCTCCAGGGTAAAGCTATCGTTAACTCCATCAGTTTGAAAGAAGGCGAAGAGGCATTTCTCCATCAGGCAAAAACCATAAAGCGTTTTGGTGCTGCAGTTATTGTAATGGCTTTCGATGAAAAAGGACAGGCCGACACATTCGAACGCAGAAAAGAAATATGTAGCCGTGCCTATAGTATTCTTACTGAAAAAGCAGGTGTTCCACCTCAGGACATTATTTTCGACCCTAATGTACTTACCATAGGAACAGGCATTGAAGAACACAATAACTACGCCGTCGACTTTATCGATTCGGTAAAGTGGATCAAGGGAAACCTCCAACACGCCAAAACCAGCGGTGGCATAAGTAATGTTTCCTTTTCTTTCAGGGGAAACAATACTGTGCGTGAAGCCATGCACTCTGTTTTCCTTTTTCATGCCATCAAAGCAGGACTTGATATGGGCATTGTAAACCCCGGCATGCTACAGATTTACGATGAAATACCCAACGACCTTCTGGAAAAAGTAGAAGATCTCGTACTGAACCGAAGGCCGGATGCAACAGAGCAGCTCTTGGATTTTGCCCAAAACCTTAAATCAGACAACAAAAAAGCAGAAAAGAAAGACGATTGGCGAAAGCTTATGCTGGAAAAACGCATTGAGCATGCACTGGTAAAAGGATTTCCTGAGTTTGTGGATGTCGATATGGCTGAAGCGGTTGAAAAATACCAACCTGCGCTGAATATAATTGAAGGACCTTTAATGGACGGCATGAATGTGGTTGGCGACTTGTTTGGTGTGGGCAAAATGTTTCTACCACAGGTGATAAAATCGGCCCGGGTAATGAAAAAATCAGTAGCCTATTTGCTGCCCTATATCGAAGCAGATAAAAAAAAGTACAAAACAGCTGATAATCAGCGCAAAGTACTAATAGCAACAGTAAAAGGCGATGTGCACGATATTGGGAAAAATATTGTTGGTGTAGTACTTGGCTGCAATAACTACAAGATAATAGACCTGGGCGTTATGGTCCCAACAGAAAAAATCCTTGACACAGCGTCTAAGGAGAAAGTTGATGTTATTGGCCTGAGCGGACTGATAACACCATCGCTGGAGATAATGGTTGACATTGCCAAAGAGATGCAACGCCGGAAGATGAATATTCCCCTGTTAATTGGTGGTGCCACCACATCAAAAATACATACTGCCGTTAAAATTGTGCCTGAATATGCTGCACCGGTTATACATGTAAAAGATGCATCGCTGGCAGTAAATGTAGTTTCAAATCTAATTGCAAAAAACGAAAAGTATATTGCCGATATCCAAAACGAATACGAACAAATACGGCAATTTCAGGGGCAGCGCAGGCCAAAAACGTACCTCACTCTTAAACAGGCACAGGAAAATAAATTTCAAATCGACTGGAACAACACCCCACTATATAAGCCTAAAATGCTGGGCGTTAAAAAAATAATCGATTTCCCACTCCGGAAGTTAAGAAAATATATCGACTGGACTTTCTTTTTTCTCACCTGGGGACTTAAAGGACATTTTCCGCAAATTTTAAATGATGAAGAGCAGGGCGAAGCGGCTCAAAAGCTTTATGCTGAAGCCAACACACTGCTTGATGAGATTATTGAAAAGAAAATGCTTCAGGCTAACGCAGTTTTTGGCATATGGGCTGCTAATGCAGACGGCGATGATATTGTTCTTTTTGAAGATGACACCCGCCAAAAAGAAATTGGGCGACTTTACCATCTCCGCCAGCAGGAAAAGAAAAAAGACGGGTCGCCTAATTTCTGCCTGTCGGATTTTGTGGCTCCCATTGCATCGGGTAAAAAAGATTATTGTGGCGGCTTTGCTACCACGGCAGGTATTGGCATAGAAAAATGGAAAAATCAATTCAGGGCTGAACACAATGATTACAAGGCTATTATGACAGAAGCGCTGGCCGACCGGCTGAGCGAAGCTTTTGCCGAATGGCTGCACGAAGCAGTACGTAAAAAGTATTGGGGCTATGCTCCCGACGAAAACTTTTCCAACGACAGCCTACTAAAAGTAAAATACCAGGGCATCCGCCCGGCAATTGGCTATCCGGCCTGTCCTGAACATTCTGAGAAAGGTAACCTGTTTAACCTGATGGATGCTTCTGCAGTAAATATAAAACTTACGGAACACTTTGCCATGTATCCCAACGCATCGGTATTGGGCCAGTTTTTTGCTCACCCCGAATCGCGCTATTTCAGCCTGGGAAAAGTGGGCAAAGACCAAGTTGAGAATTACGCTTCCCGAAAAGGGGAAACAATAGGTTTTATAGAGAAATTCCTACCCACCAACTTAAATTACAAATAATAATTTTTACCAAGCCTTTTTCTCTTTTAAATAACAGCTTATTGCCAAAAAAAGTGTAATTTGTGCCAAACTTGGACAAACCAAATTACGATGCTGATTGTTGCAAAAATAAAATGCCAATAAATAATCAAAAAAGGAATACCCCGCCACCACTCTATATTGTTTCCGGAGGACGTGGCATTGCAGGTAATAATCTTGTGCAGTCGTTGCTGATACAATATCCCGAAAACGACATTCCCGTAATTATTGTGCCGCGTGTACTCAACGAAGATGAGGTTTTTGATGCCGTTTTACGCGCCAAAGCCGATGGTGGTGTTATTGTTCATACCATGGTAAACCCCGACCTTCGAAAAAAAATAAACGAAGTTTGCACCGAGTTTAGCGTCCGCCATATTGACCTGATGGATAATCTGGCCACTTACCTCGAAGAAATCCTTGACGTAGAACCTCTAAAGCATCCGGGTTTGTACCGCAAACTGAACTACCAATATTTCGACCGCATAGAATCGATAGAATTTACGCTTTCACACGATGACGGCATGAGCCCTGAAAGGCTTAACAATGCCGAAATTATCCTCACCGGCGTATCGCGTGCTGGCAAAACACCCCTCAGCGTGTACCTGGCCATGTATGGCTGGAAAGTAGCCAATGTGCCCCTGGTAAAAGGTATTCCTCCACCCAAAGAACTCTTTAGTGTCGATCCTAACCGCGTTTTCGGGCTTCATATTTCAGCAGCACAACTAATTGCCCACCGGAAAAAAAGACTGATGGGCTGGAACAATCATCAAAATGAAAAATACATAGATGAACGGGAAGTAAGAGAAGAGATCAGAAATGCCATGTTTATATTTGATAAAGGTGATTTTACCGTTTTGAATGTATCTAATAAACCCATTGAAAGCACTGCCAACGAAATTTTAAACATCATATCGAGAAGGTTTACCTATCGCGGCAGAAAACTGGAGTCACCCTATCACAATAACAATACCGGATTATCTGATATAGAAATCAATTAAACAAAGCAAAAACTATTCTCATTATTCCCGGCACTATTACAAGCCAATAAATAACAAAAGCCGGCTCTTTTTTATCAACGGTTGAAAGCACGTATAGAAGACCACGGCATTACATCTCTGAAAACCCAAACAGTACTCGTTATTCAACATTTACAGTAACATTTCTGAACATATAGGGATTGGCGCTAATTCTGATTTTTTTTCCACTGGCAGTTTCTACATTCCTTAATATTACCTCTTTGGTAATAATGTATGGGTATTTTTCCACATAGGTATTATCAGTAAATTCTGAATTAAAATCTCCAAAAACAGTTGGCCCAGAGTAATCTTCCGGAAGATTAGAATCATCGACATACAGCGAATCGATTATAATCCGTTGTGGCATAAAGCAGGTATAACCGAAATCATGCTGACCTGAATTATAACCTTTTAATAAACTAACAGTTACATTCTTACCATTGGTTGGGACAAACCGGCAATTACGTATTATAAATTCTCCGCGCCACGTACTTCCGTAGTCGCTCCGAAGGTTAATAAACGTCTTGCCCTTTAATGTACTATTTTCCACTATAAATTTTCCACTACCAATAGCGTTAATACCCATATAACCCATTGTAGAATTGCGCACCGTAGCATTGACAACCCCCATATGGGCATCGAATCGGGAAAAAACACAGCCATCGTAAACAAGGTTTTTGCAGAAATTAGACCCCATAATTCCCCAGTACGTATTATCGTTAATATCATTGGTTTGTTTACAGTTTAGAAATAAAACATTTAGTGCGCGGGTTAAAGAAATATCATAGGAACCCATTGGCACCGGAACACCTGCAGAACCTATGGTACGATAAGTTTTATGGCCGGTAAGCAGCGTATTTTTCACCGTAACATAAGCACATTTCTCTACATTGATGAACCCTCCGTAAGGTGCTCCGTGACTGCCTTCACCAATAACATGATGTTCCAGCCTGTCTATCTCCACATTGGAACGCCTGATGGAAAAACCCCTGCTATAATAGTTATATTGCGACTGAACCTGATTGGCAATTGTCGTAAAATGGCCACCCACAATTTTTAGTGTTTTCTCGTCGATGGGTAATGCCGAAATTGCCGTTATCTGGTCAAAATCCCAGATAATGGGAGTGCTCATATCCACATCTCCGTTTTTGTCAACAATAAAAACATCCGTTTGGGAAGAACCATTGTTCTGGTTGGGACCGAAGCGGATATAGCGCTTTATATTTGCGTCGGTAACACTTACCACACATTTGCAGGGGAAAACCACATTGAGCTTCGACTGGCCCTTTTTGATGGAGGTAATTCCCTTAGGAACAAAATGTTGCAGAGACGAACTTACAAGAAAAACAGGAGCATTGTGGTTTTCCACATCGGTATCATCAATAATAAACCTGGCTGTGCCAAATTCAGTATCTGTTCGTATATCAACCGTACATTCCCGTCCCCCGATGTAGTAGGTGGCATCTTCGTCTGCTTTAACCAGAAGGTTATTGGCGTTGGCAAAAGCATGCGTAGCTGCAATAGCATATATATCATCTGTTTGACCATCGCCCTTTGCACCAAAATCGCTGTAAAAAACCCATCCCCTGGCTTTCAGTTTTTTTGCACTTTGTGGTGTTACGTTTAAAACCAGTTTTCCTTGTTCGTTGTTGTATAAACCAGTTTCCCCTTTTTCGTATGTGATTGCTATATTCTCACCACAGTTGGTAATCTGCCCTTGCACAAGCGTTAATTCGAAAATCAGAAGGTAAAAAAGAAGTATAGATTTCATAAGGTTACTATTTGGAACAAAGATGTAGGAACCGCTGCCAAAAACATGAATCCTCGTACAATTCTTCAATGAAAATTGTTTACAGGTTCATTTTTATACTCAAAAATAAAATTATTTAAGCTTTTAGCACCCACCAGGACGAAGTTATTTTTTAAAAAGGAAAGATAAATTCTTTTAAATACAAACAGCACAGTAGTATACTTTACACTGTTTAACATGATAGTTAAATAAAAAAGGCCCTGCCTTTTCGGGCAGAGCCTTTCCTATTTTGTTTAAAAGCTATTCTACTATTTTCATTTCGTTAATGAGGTTATCTGCACCGGCATACACATCTATTACCCATAAAACAAACCGGATATCAACACAGATACAGCGTTGCAAGTCGGGCTCGTAAGCTATGTCGCCACTCATGGCTTCCCAGTTACCATCGAAGGCTATACCTATAAGTTCGCCATTGGCATTCATCACGGGACTTCCCGAGTTACCGCCGGTGATGTCGTTGTTGGTAATAAAACAAGCATGCAAACTACCATCCTCGTCAGTATAACGGCCGTAGTTTTTTTCCAACAGTAATTGCTTCATCCGGGTTGGCACATCAAACTCAATATCACCGGGTATCTCTTTTTCCAAATAACCATCGGTGGTAGTGTAGTATTTATAGATCACACCGTCGCGCGGGCTATAATCCAGTACTTCGCCATAGGTAAGCCGCAAAGTAGAATTGGCATCGGGGTAGAATGCTTTTCCGCTTTCCATTTCCATAAGCCCTGCCAGGAACAACCGTTCTCCTTCAGACCGCTTTATCATGTGCTCGCGAGTTGCTTCGCTAACAGCGCGGAACTTGTCAAAAATATCTTTAGCAGCATTAAAAGCCATATCTTTTTTCAAGGTTTTAGCAGAAGGATTGGCCAGAAATGCTTCCATATCTGATTTGTTCGAAAAAATAGAGTTCTGAAACATCTTTTTGGCATACTTTTCATAATTACCTTTGTATTTCTTTTGAATTTTCCTGAAAAAATCGGGATAATATTTCGGGTCATTTTTTTCGGCATAGAGGGCCAGCATGGTAGCCACCACTTTTTCATCGGTGACAGCATCATAATCTTTAAAAAATTTATCCATATTTGCTTTCAACCCATTTGTCACCTTATCAATACGCTCCTGGTTACCATCGGGCTTTAGCAAAAGGTCAAACATAGGGTGGGCACGATAAGCAAAAGTAAAAATCTCAGCTCCACGTAAAAAAGCCTCTACCATATAGTTACGCGCTTTATCATCATCTACATTACTATAAGAATCTTTAATAAGGGGTAGTGCATTTTCGAATTTTTCTTTACGTTCAGCTGTCGAATTAACCCAATCGGTAAATTTGCTTTCAATGGCCTGCTTCTTTGCTACTACATTCAGATTTTCCAACCCTTTGTCCATACCAATACTGTATTTGTAGTAGTTACTACTCCTTGCATATTTAGAGGCATATTGTATCCGGGCTTTCTGGCTGGTAGCCATATAATCACCCCAGATATCCAGTAATTTTCCACGCACATCAATACGCACAGCATCAGTTACGTTAATTGTATTTTCAACACCCCACGATGTTTTATAACGATTGGTTCTGCCCGGGTATCCCATCACCATGGCAAAATCTCCTTCCTCAATTCCTTTTAACGATATGGGAAGGAAATACTTTGGGTTATAAGGGATATTGTCTTTTGAATAATCTGCAGGTTTACCATCGGGGCCACTGTACACCCTGAAAATACAAAAATCGTTTGTATGGCGGGGCCACATCCAGTTGTCGGTATCGCCACCAAATTTACCCAGTGCCTGCGGCGGGGTACCCACCAGGCGGATATCGGTAAAAGTTTCAATTACAAAAAGAAAAAACTGGTTCGAATCAAAAAAGCTTCTCACATAAGTTTCATAATGGCTGTCGCCTTTGGCTTCCTTTTCCAGCTTTGTACTATTTTCTCTAATAATTTTTACCCTTTCATCTTCACCCATCTCATCAGTAATGCCTTCCAGTACTTTTCCCGTAACGTCTTCCATTCTAACCAGAAAAGAAGCGGATTTCCCGGGGTTAGGCAGTTCTTCATCACGCGACATGGCCCAAAAGCCATCCTGTAAATAGTCGTGTTCAACACTCGAGTGTTTTTGTATTTCACCAAAGCCACAGTGGTGGTTAGTAAGCAACAAGCCATCTTTAGAGATCAATTCGGCAGTACACGAACCATGATCCAGTACCGCAACCGCATCTTTAATACTGGATTGATTGATGCTATAAATTTCTTCAGCACTCAAATTGCAACCCAGTTTCTGCATTTCTGCAATGTTCAACTTGTAAATCAATGAGGGCAGCCACATCCCTTCGTCGGCTAATGTTGTTCCAAACGCCAATACAGTAAACAACAATAATAATTTAACTCTTTTCATGAAATAAATATCTAATTATAATTTTATTTGAACAGGGAGCGATACATACCACACTCTGAACATCATCCAAATTGGAAAGTTACAAATATAGCTTTTCAATATTCATGCTAAAGTGACTATTGCTTGTTTTTTTACTAAAAAACCCTTTTTTAGTGTTGTTTACTTATTACTTCCCTTTATTTTTTTTGAAAACCTTAGTTTAATATGCAAAATGCCGTTGTACCACATTAGGGCAATTTTAGAGAATTGGTTGGTGTTCAGCAACCTTTGTCTTGGTTAAAAAAACCTAAACTTCGGCTTTGTTGGTCAATTCTTTCTACATTTGTACTCCTTTTTAAAACATATATAGGGTGAAAAAAAGTAAAAGGAGGTCTTTTATTGATAAGCTGAAAGACCGATACCGACTAATTATATACAACGATTCTACGTTTCAATCGGTATGGAACATGAAATTGTCGCGATTGAAAGTGTTTACCATTACCAGTCTGGCATCAGCGGTATTGGTTATCTTGGTTATTATGCTGATAGCTACTACAGGGCTTCGAGAGTATATACCAGGTTACCCCAAGGCAGAATACCGGCAAACACTTATTAAAAATGCGTTGAAAGTAGATTCACTGGAAATGGAATTACAAAAGCGAGATGCCTTTTTTTCAAGCATTAAGTCGATCATCTCTGGCGAAGTACCTGAAGATAACCTGGAAATAGACAGCCCTACAACAGTGGGAAACATAACATTTACCAATTTCAACCACGACTCTGTTTTTCAGGATAAATTACTGGCGGAACAATTGAGTCTTTCATTACAAAGTAGTGAACCTGAAAAAAACGAGATTAGCCGTATTAATTTTTTTGTACCTGTAAAAGGAATTGTAACCAATCATTTTAACACGGTTTCCGATCATTTTGGCACCGATCTGGTAAGCGAACCCAACGCACGTATATCTGCCGTACTTAATGGTACCGTTGTGTTTTCAGGCTGGACTCTTGAAACAGGTTATACCATTTACATTCAACACCGTTCAGATTTAATTTCGGTTTATAAACATAACGCAGAGCTATTAAAAAACACAGGAGACAAGGTTAAAGCAGGAGAAGCCATTGCCATAATTGGTAATTCGGGTGAACTCTCTACAGGGCCGCACCTGCACTTCGAACTTTGGTACCAGGGGAAACCGGTTGACCCTGAAAAATATATTGTTTTTTAATTGAATTTGCATGAAAACAGGGAAAATCTACAATTTATCATTAATAAGTAACCTGTGGGTAGTTATGTATATTACTAATAACTGATAGACTAACCAAATGAAGAAACAAATTGCCATATTGGGTTCCACCGGTTCGATTGGCACACAGTCGCTGGAGGTAATCGCCAATAATCCCGAAATGTATGAAGTTGAAGTAATTACTGCCAACAACAACGCAGAATTGCTTGTAACCCAGGCGAAAAAACACCATCCAAATGTTGTGGTTATTGCTAATAAATCGAAATACAACTTTGTTGCTGAAGCCCTTAAAAATGAACCGGTTAAAGTATATGCGGGGACAGAAGCACTAAACCAGGTGGTACAAATGGATACCGTTGATCAGGTTATAACTGCCATGGTGGGCTACTCAGGATTAATTCCTACTTATCATGCAGTAAAGGCCGGCAAAAATATAGCCCTTGCCAATAAAGAAACATTGGTGGTTGCCGGCGAAATAATCAACAACTTGGCGTTGGAAAACAAAGTAGAAATAATACCTGTTGATTCAGAACACTCAGCCATATTTCAGTGCCTTATCGGGGAATTTATGAACCCGGCGGAAAAAATAATTCTTACCTGTTCGGGTGGCCCTTTCAGAGGTAAAACTGCCCGTGAACTGCAAGATGTAACCGTTAAAGATGCCCTTGACCACCCCAACTGGAATATGGGGGCAAAAATCACCATTGATTCGGCAACATTAATGAATAAAGGGTTCGAAATGATAGAAGCCCACTGGATGTTTGGACTGCCACCTTCAAAAATTGAAGTTATCATCCACCCCCAATCGATTATTCATTCAATGGTACAGTTTGAAGACGGATCGATAAAAGCCCAGCTCGGACTACCCGACATGCGGTTACCTATACAGTATGCTATTGGGTTTCCACAGCGTATAAAAAACGATTTTCCGCGTTTTAGTTTCACCGATTTCCCCACATTGGATTTTGAACCGCCAAATACAAAAATTTTTCGTAATCTTGCACTCGCTTTTGAAGCAATGCAGGCAGGTGGTAATATGCCTTGCATTCTTAATGCAGCAAACGAAATTGTGGTAGAAGAATTTCTCAACGGGAAAATACGGTTTATGCAGATGCCTGATATTATTGAAAAAGCCATGCAGAAATCGACGTGGGTAAAACAACCCACATTGGAAGACTTAATTGAGACCAATGCCGAAACCCGCAGAATTACTGCAATGCTAACTGAAAAGATAAGATGAATTATTAATTATGGAAGCAATAATAATAAAAACAGCGCAATTGTTGCTGAGCCTCTCAATTCTTGTTGTTATACACGAGTTCGGCCATTACATTCTTGCGCGGACATTTAAAGCGAGAGTAGAAAAATTTTACCTCTTTTTTAACCCGTGGTTTTCGCTTTTTAAAATTAAAAAGGGAGAAACAGAGTATGGTGTAGGCTGGATTCCACTGGGTGGTTACGTAAAAATTGCCGGCATGATAGACGAGTCGATGGATAAAGAAGCCATGAAAAAGCCGCCTCAACCATGGGAGTTCAGGTCGAAGCCGGCATGGCAAAGGTTGCTGATAATGCTTGGGGGCATTATAATGAACTTTATCTTCGCATTTATAATTTACATTGGTGTTTTATATGCCTGGGGAGAGAGCTACCTTCCTACTAAAAATGCTGTTTACGGAATTGAAGTAAATGAAGTCGGTGAAAAAATCGGTTTGAAAACGGGTGATAAAATACTTTCTGTTGACCACAAATACATTGAATCTTTTGATAAGGTAATTTTAGCAGTTGTGCTGGACAATGCCAAAACAATTCAGGTAGAACGCGACGGGCAAGAGGTAGACGTGGAGATTAGCGATGCCGATCTGGCGCTTTTATTAAAAAACAAAGAAGTAATTAATATCCGTAAACCTTTCAACATTAAAGTGGGCAAAGTGGTTAAAGGGTTCCCTGCAGAACAGGCTGGACTCCAGAAAAACGATGAATTTGTAGCGGTTGACGGCAACCACTTTGACTTCTACGACCAGTTTTCTAATTATCTGAAAGCCCATGCCGGAGACCGTGTTAAACTTGAAATTTTGCGGGACGGAAACACGATAACAAAAGAAGTTGCCGTTAGCGATGAAGGGAAACTTGGCTTTAATGTCGTTTTTACCGACTTGGGCATGTTTAAGCTGGAGACCAAAAGGTATGGGTTATTGGAATCAATACCTGCTGGCATAAAGCGTGGCATTGAAACCACAGGCAACTACCTGAAACAGTTTAAACTGCTTTTCAGAAAAGATACAAAAGCGTATAAGTCGCTCGGCGGTTTTGCCACAATAGGAAATATTTTTGAACCAACATGGAATTGGCACCACTTCTGGGATATAACAGCCTTTATTTCCATAATACTGGCAATTATGAATTTACTGCCTATTCCGGCACTTGATGGCGGCCATGTGCTTTTCCTTATCGGCGAAATTGTAACCGGCAGGAAACCAGGCGAAAAATTTCTCGAATATGCACAAATTACCGGTATGATAATTTTGCTCGCACTGGTACTTTATGCCAATGCCAACGATATAATAAATATAATTAACGGTACATTCTAACAAAAAAATTCTATTTTTGTATGAAACCAATTTATTCTTAAATACCATGAATTTATTTATAATAGCAGGATTTTTAGGGCCTCAGGAGATAATACTTATTGTTTTAGCTCTGTTGTTGTTGTTTGGCGGACGTAAAATTCCGGAACTGATGAAAGGCCTTGGAAAAGGGATGAAAGAATTCAAAAAAGCAAAAGAAGAGATGGACGACGACGAACAGGCATCGGCCAAAAGTGGAAAAATCGAAAGCTGATTATTTTATTTCTGAATAAGCAAAAATCCCGTACTTCCATTGCAAAGTACGGGATTTTTTTCTATAAACCACATTTACAGCTAATTTAACAGTTTGTTTTTTTGAAGGATAATGCCTGAATGGTAAGATTTTTGTTGTATTTGCATGTCAGAAACTTTTAAAAACCAGTCACCATGAAGAACAGGATTGCATTAATCAATTTATTGATAATATTATTAAGTCTTAATTCCTGCAAAAATGATCAGCAGATACTTCACAAGAACATCACCGGCAGGGCTTATGAAATGGTGATAGTTATTCCCGATGGTGAATGGAATGCAGAGCCGGGAAAACTGATACAGGAAACTTTGGGACAGATACAATTAATCCTGCCTCAGGACGAACCGGTTTTTGATTTAATTAATATTCCACCTAAAGCATTTAAAAGCATATTTAAATCTACACGCAATATTCTGCAAGTGGAATTTTCGTCTACCTTCTCAGAGCCAAAAATTAGTTTTACCGACGATGTTTGGGCATATCCGCAGGCAACAGTGCAGATTAAAGCCCCAAATGCCGAAGCTTTTGCAAAAGTATTTAACAAAAACAGCGAAAGAATACTTGCCTACTTTATGGAAGCCGAAAAGGAACGGATGACCATGAACTACAACAAGTATTACGAAAAAAGCGTTTACAACAAGTTAGACCAGGATTTTGGTATCACTATGAAAGTACCGCCGGGATTCCGAATTGTTGAGCAAAAAGAAGACCTAATCTGGTTTAAATATGAAACACCAGATATTTCACAGGGAGTCGTAGTTTATACTTTTCCTTATGTTTCTGATACAACATTAACAAAAAAATACCTTGTTGAAAAACGTGATGAGATTCTGAAAATTAATGTTCCTGGCCCCATTGACGGCAGCTATATGGCAACAGAAAAAAGAGTGGATCCGGTGTTTCGTGTTTTCACCCACAATGGCAATTATGCTACCGATATGCGTGGTTTATGGCGCCTGATGAACGATTTCATGGGTGGGCCGTATGTATCCATTGCCGAACTTGATATTTTCAACCAGCGTGTAGTGGTGGCCTATGGCTACGTATATGCACCCGGCAAAGACAAGCGCAATTACATCAATCAGGTTGAGGCTATGATTTACTCTCTGAAATTCAACGATCAGGATAAAAATGACAAGCTCAACAGCCAAATGAATTTAGGCAATTGAACGCCGCTCTTTACTGAAAATCCGTAAGAAAATTAAGGTTAAAAAACCGCCTTAACAATATCTTTCACATTATCTGAAACACCATAGGTATAAATGTGCAGTGATGGCACATTGTGTGCTACCAGGTCTTTAGACTGGTAAATTGCCCATTCTGTACCCACCTGCCTCGCATCATCATTGGTTTTGCATTTCCTCAGTTCGTCAGCCAAATCCTTTGGCAGATCAATGTTAAAAATTTTTGGCAGTACGGTAAACTGGTTTTTAAGGTTAATGGGTTTAATGCCCGGAATTATAGGAACATTAATGCCATTTTCGCGGCATTTCTCCACAAAATTATAGTATACCTGGTTATCAAAAAACATTTGCGTAACAATATAATCGGCACCGGCATCTACTTTTTGTTTTAGAAAACGCATATCGCTTTCCATATTGGGAGCTTCAAAATGTTTCTCGGGATAACCTGCAACACCGACGCAAAAATCCAGGGGCTTGTTGTTTTTAAGATCTTCTTCCAAATAATTTCCTTTACCCAGTTCTCTGATCTGGTTTACCAGTTCGTTGGCATTAGCATGGCCGTTAGGTGTTGCCCGAAAAACATGCTGGTTTTTTTCGCCATCGCCACGCAATGCCAATACATTTTCAATACCCAGGAAATTAAGGTCGATTAGCACATACTCAGTTTCGCTTTTTGTAAAGCCTCCACACAAAATATGTGGTACTACCGGAATGCCAAACCTGTGTTGGATAGAAGCTGCTATGGCTACTGTACCTGGCCGCTTGCGAACCACCCTCTTTACAATGGAGCCATCGGCCATTTCTTTAAATTCTACCTCGTCGCGGTGTGTAGTGAGGTTGATATATTTAGGGTCGAACTCCACCAAACCTTCGATAGTTTGGTATATTCTTTCAGCGTCTTTGCCTTTTAAAGGTGGCAATAGTTCGAATGAAAAAACTGTTTTATCCGCATTTTTAATGCTATCGATTACTTTCATTTATATTCAATATTAGAACGAAAAAACCGGGAACAAAAAAGACAATAGCAAAAAACATGAAATATTAACCATTATTGCCGAATTTATGCCCTCAGCCGTATTCATTTTATCTGTTTAAAATCAGAAATAAATTATGCATGCCAAAAAATTCAGCATTAATGCTTAAATAAAATTGGCTGCTCTTTTATACTTATACTTTTTCATTTTTGCTTACCCTGAAACGATTGACAGGATTCGTAAAATCCCTACATATACGAAAATGGCTTTAAGCCTTCCATCAGAGCAAACCTTCTGGTAACAAAGAACGCTATATTGATCCCGATTCTTATCTTGTTTAGCACTTTGTTACAAAAATAGCAGTAAAATTAAAAAGCGGTATAACAATTGGCTAAACTTATCGTTGAAATAACCATTAAAACATTTATCAATCAACGATTTTTTTTTAAAAGCTATTCACTGTCTGGCTTAATTATTTAGCTTTTTTCTTCTGTCAGCAAAATTAAGAGGCTTAAGGTTTTATTTTTATTTCATTGAAAATTCTTCGTATGCATATATTCTTTTATCAAAATACATGGTTTTATTCAACTGTATACAAACAAAAAAGCCCCGGAAAATCCGGAGCTCTTCAAAATAAAAAACCTAATTCCTATTTTGCTTTCAGAATATCGCGTATCTCTGTAAGCAAAACTTCTTCTTTTGTTGGTTCCGGAGGTGCAGCAGGTGCTTCCTCTTTTTTCTTCTTTGTTTTGTTGTACGCTTTAATAACCATAAAAATGGCAAAAGCGATGATAATAAAATCAATAACTGTATTAACAAATGCACC
>PDWI01004335.1_pt1 | contig 19150 bp, 24 predicted proteins | sample 1430891 | NCBI WGS metagenome assembly PDWI01 (sample SAMN01162508, study PRJNA174530) | Oral metagenome, whole genome shotgun sequencing project. | biome: Marine environment; feature: Marine mammal; material: Swab sample of the gingival sulcus; isolation source: swab sample of gingival sulcus...
GAGCATTTTCCTTTTGTTGTTTTTGTAGTAATTAACATTGTACAGGATTTTGCTCTTTATGTTTAGGGATTTTGTCTCACATCAATTGTAACATTACATTTACGGCGGTCAATATAAAAACATATGGTAGATATATATGCGGCATTCTGTTATCATATTTATATATATTAGAGATCGTAAAGAAGAGATAAATTTGAAAGGAATGTAATATGTCAGTTTATCCTATAACATTAGCTGTTTTGAGCTATATAGCCTACTGGAAACTATTTGAAAAAGCGGGAGAAAAGGGCTGGAAGGCACTAATTCCGTACTATAACACGTATATAACCGCAAAATTGGCTGATTGCGTGGCTTTGTTCGTAGTACAGCTAATATTGGGAATAATAGTTCAACTAGTAGTAGTTGGGTTGTATATAAAATTCGTAATTTGGAGCATACTATTGGCAGCAAATGAGGGAAATGCTCAGAGTTCGGATGAAATTTTTGATTTTGTAGGACCTTTCTTCGGCATTCAAGTAGGACTTATGATGTTTGCTGTTATAGCCATTGTAATTGCAGTAATAGCTTTAATAGCAATCAATATAGTGATAAGGATTAAATTCGTCAGATGTTATTCAGATGAACAAGTATTCCCTATATTGGCAGGCGTTGGAAGCATACCGTCATTGAACGTGTTGTTTGTGGTGGCTATAACCATTTTGGGACTTGAGCAAAAATACACATACCAAAAGCCGATAAGCATGAGATAAGGAAGCCATGCGTATTATAGGAACATGAGTAGTATAAGTCAAAGGAGATGAAAATTATGAAGTCAATGTATAATAAGCACATAAACCGTTATATAAAGCGAATCTTAATATTGATGATTATATCGTCGATGGTTCTAATTATGGTAGGATGCGGTGAAGATGAAGATGAAGATTATGATGAATATGGAGTTAAAAAACCGGTTATTTATCTTTATCCTAAGACGACGACAGATGTAAGCGTAGAGCTTGATTATGATGGCGAGTTGTTGTATACGTATCCGGAATATAACTCCGGTTGGAATGTTACAGCGCACCCGGATGGCAGTATAGTAAATAAGGCTGACGGACGCGAATACAGCTATCTGTTCTGGGAAGGCGAAAGTGCTGCGGATTATGATTTTAGCCGAGGGTTTGTCGTAAAGGGATCGGAAACTGCGGAGTTCTTACAAAATAAACTTTCGGAAATAGGATTATTGCCTAATGAGTACAACGAGTTCATAGTATATTGGTTACCGCAGATGCAGGATAATGAATATAACTTGATAGCTTTCCAAAGTGAAGCGTATACGAAGCAGGCTGAACTAAACGTGACACCTGAACCGGACAGCGTACTGAGAGTTTTTATGGCCTATAAACCGCTTGACAGCAAAATCGATATAGAACCGCAAGTTTTCGAAACATTTGAGAGGCAAGGCTTTACAGTGATTGAATGGGGCGGTTGTGAGGTAAATTAAATTTGAAAGGCGAAAAAGCGTTTCAAGCGTTTACGATATGAAATAGAGTGAAAAATCAATATAGAAGGAGTATTTATAGCATGAAAGGTATAATAGTATATTCGTCATTGACAGGGAATACTAAAAGAATGGCGGAACACATACATGAGTTTTTAAATGGTAGAGACGAGTTGGAAGTCGAAATCTGTGATATTAAAGAAGGTAAGCAATTGGAGGACTATGATTTTGCCCTTGTAGGGGGCTGGGTGGATAAGGGAATGCCGAACAGAGGACCGCGAAATCTGTTAAAGAGCACCAAACAAAACAATCTCGGCGCTTTTGTTACGCTCGGTGCAATGCCTGACTCCGAACACGGGTTGAAGGTTGAAGCCAATATGAAGAAAATATTGTCGACGAGAAACTCTCTGGGCGATTACAGATGCCCTGGGATAGTAGATCCGAAGCTCATAGAAAAAATGAGAGGGTTTACAGGTAAAATAGTGCCTGCAAAGATACGAGATAAGATGATTAAGTCGGGGGAGCAATCGAGATGGGCAACCGAGGAAGAACTGCAAAAGGCTGCGGAATATTTCTTGGATAATATAATGAAAGCACACAGCGAAGGGGTGTTTTAATGAACGAATTTGAACAAAAACAAAAAGAAAATCAAAATATAGAAGGGGCCAAAGGCGTTGCTGCGAATGGGGAGCATCATTTGAATAATAAGCCGGTGAATAATAAACAGGCTGAAAATGCTCAAAGAGCTTGGACTGCAAGAAATGCAGGTGTAGCATCGGGCGAGGGCTATGAAAATAGAAGTGAGCATAGTTCACAAAATCGTTACGGTTATGTAAATAATCGAGGCTTTGCGGGAACGCCGCCACCTGTAGGAGGAGGCGAGTATGAAACTAAGAAAAAAACGTGGTATAAAGGGCTCGTGATTTTCATCATAATTTTACTTGTGATAATGTTGGCAGGATACGGTTGTACCGCACAGATAAAGTCGATTTTAAATACGGATACTTCGGGTAACGACTGGTCATCATATGAGTTCGCTGATGATTACGTAGGTTTGCTTTATCTTGAAGGTACGATTTCAGAAGGCGATAGCGGAGATGGATACAGTCAAGCCTGGATATTGGATAGAGTAGAGCAGATGATGTATGATGACAATAACAAGGGTATATTGCTCAGCGTCAACACGCCGGGAGGAAGTGCTTTCGCTACGTATAACTTGTATCAAGCGCTATTGAATTACAAAGAGACTACGGGAAGACCTATATACGTCTATATGGATTCACAGGCGACATCAGGAGGATATTACGTTTCCATGGCAGGAGAAAAGATATATGCTCATCCTGAGTGCTGGACGGGATCTATAGGTGTTATAGTAGGAACTCTTTATGATTTTTCGGGACTGTTCGAAAAATACGGGATAAGTGCATACAGTATAACTTCCGGAAAAAATAAAGATATCGCAGCTAACTACAAGCCCCTGTCTGATGAACAAAGGGCTATTTTGCAAAGTGTAGTTGATGATTCATATGGTAGATTTGTAGATGCGGTAGTATCAGGTAGAAATATGGACGAAGCGAAGGTTAGAGAACTCGCAGACGGAAGGATATATACCGCTAATCAGGCTAAAGAAAACAACTTGATCGATGAAGTAGGTACGATGCAAGATGCAATAAATGATATGGCATATGTTTATGCCTTAGGCGAAATAAATTTTGAACCGATTTACTTCGTTGAAGAGGTTACGCTTTTTGAAGAATTGACAGGAATGAAAGCACAGGACTTGATTCGCAAGAATGAAGTGGATACGTTACTGGGATTGATAGAAGATGAAATGGAGTTTGAAGTACAATACATTTCGCCAATAAAGAAATAAACCGAAACTAATTGAAAGTAACCGTATAAGTGAAATTGCAAATAGGCAAATTTGCAAACATAAATTAAAAATTTAGAGTGTAAAATCAAGGTTCGAGACGTGTCAAGTAAAAAAACTTGACACGTCTTTTTACATGTGATATATTGTAGCGAGTAATTTTTAGAAGGTGGCATATGGAAAAGATCGCTTATATGAGCATGCTGTTTGATGTATATGGAAGTATGCTTACGGACAAAAAACGCCAAACGGTAGATTTGTACTTAAATGAAAACATGTCACTTGCAGAGATTGCAGAGGAATTTAAAATTTCACGTTCCGCAGTTCACGATGCTATACAATCGTCCGAGCAACTTTTGATGGAGTATGAAAGAACTCTTAAGATATTATCATCTTATGAAACGAGACGAGCGTTAAAATCAGAGATGTTGTTAAATGTTCAGGATATCAAAGAACACTTAAAACTGATAAGTTGTTGCAATTGTAACGGTTGCACAGATGATGAGAAAGCTATTGAAAATACAGAGGCGTTGCAAGTGAGCGTATCTAAACTGGAGCGACTAATAGATAGAGTAGAGGAATGATTTGAAGGAAAGGTCATTATGGCATTTGAAAGTCTATCAGATAAATTACAAACTGCATTCGATAAACTGAAAAGTAAAGGTGTAATTACGGATGCTGACATAGGAAGTGTTATGCGAGAAGTCAAACTCGCTCTGCTTGAAGCCGACGTAAACTTTAAGGTTGTTAAGGAGTTTGTGGCAACCGTAAAAGAGAAGTGCCTCGGGTCAGAGGTTATGAAGAGCTTAACTCCTGCACAGCAAATAATAAAGATTGTCAACAATGAATTAGTCGACTTAATGGGTGGATCGGCAAGCAAACTTACGTATTCGCCGTCAGGATTTACGACTATAATGATGGTAGGACTTCAAGGAACGGGAAAAACGACGACGTGCGCGAAGTTGGCATCATACCTTAAACAGAGCGGTAAGAAACCGATGTTGGCTGCATGCGATATATATAGACCTGCGGCAATAGACCAGCTTGAGGTTGTAGGTAAAGCCGTAAATACTCCTGTATTTACTATGAGAGATTCCAAGGACCCTTGCGAGATAGCGGAAGCTGCAAAAAAAGAGGCAAAAACGCGTGGATTTGACGCTTTGATAATAGATACAGCCGGTAGATTGCAAATAGATGAAGCGCTCATGGACGAGCTGTCCGATATTAAGAAAACTGTTAAGCCGCATGAGATACTTCTCATAGTCGATGCTTTAACAGGTCAAGATGCGGTCAATGTTGCTGAAGGGTTTGACGGTAAACTCGGCGTGGACGGTATCATAATGACAAAGATGGACGGTGATTCAAGAGGTGGTGCTGCACTTTCGGTAAAGAAAGTCACAGGAAAGCCTATAAAGTTCATGGGTGTCGGGGAAAAATTCGATGCACTCGAACCGTTCCATCCGGACAGAATGGCAAAGCGCATACTCGGCATGGGAGACATGCTTACCCTCATAGAACGTGCTGAAGCTACGTTTGATGAGGAAACTGCGGCAAAACTCGAAAAGAAACTCAGAAAAAACCAATTCACGCTTGAGGACTTCCTCGAACAAATGGGACAGGTAAGGAACATGGGCGGACTTGGAAAAATAATGGAGATGCTTCCCGGAATGGGAAAAGCAAAGGTTAGCGAAGAAGAAATTGAAAAGGGAGAGCATGAGTTTAGGCAAATGGAAGCCGTCATTTACTCTATGACTAAAGCTGAACGTAGAGATCCGTCGATATTAAACTCAAGCAGGCGAAAGCGAATAGCTGCAGGCTCGGGTCAAACTGTGAATAAGGTAAACCAGTTGATAAAAAAATATGACGAGGCTAAAAAACTGATGAAGCAGTTCTCCGATCCGAACGCGCTCAAGAAAAACAAAAGATTTAAAGGGCTGTTTTAAAAATTAAATAAAAGTATATTATAGACCATGATTCGAAAATCGAATTATATATAGATTAAGAATTATAACCTAAAAGGTAATTATTAAGGAGGAAGAAATGGTAAAGATAAGGTTAAAGAGAATGGGTGCACATAAGAAGCCTTTTTACAGAGTTGTAGTGGCTGATTCCAGAAATGCGAGAAACGGTAAGTTCATAGAAGAGATAGGATACTACGATCCTATGAAAGAACCTGCAGTTATTAAGATAGATGGAGAAAAAGCTCAGAAGTGGATGAGCGAAGGGGCACAGCCGACGGAAGTGGTCAGATCGCTTCTTAAAAAATCAGGAGTTCTATAACGGAAAGTGGTGAAGTATGACTAATATCGTTGAATTCATCGCAAAGTCTTTGGTTAATGAAGAAGATAAGGTAGTCGTGACGGAAAAAGCCGGCGAATATGGCGGCAAAGTGATTACGCTTCAAGTAGCAGCCGACGATATGGGCAAAGTAATCGGCAAAAAAGGTCGAATTGCCAGAGCCTTACGAACGGTAGTAAAGGCAGCTGCGGTAAAAGAAAACGTAAACGTTAGCGTCGAGATTCTTTCAGATGAAGAATTGGCGGATGAAAATAAGATTGATTAAATTTCTTTAAAAACAGGCACATGGACTCGTTGAAAACGTTTCATGTGCCTTAACGGTATAAAGAGGATTGTATGAGTGACAAAATTGAAGTGGGTAAGGTAATAGGAGCTTTCGGGATAAAGGGAGAAATCAAAGTGTATGCTTATGGTGATTCGCCGGATAAATTCGCCTCCTTCAGCATGCTACAACTGTCAAAGAGCGGATTGTTCGATGTAGAGCAAAGTCGGGCGCATAAGGGTCTACCGATTATTAAATTGCGTGGTGTCGATGATAGAGATAAGGCTGAATCGATGAGGGGTGAAATGGTTTACGTAGAAGAAAGTGCCTTAAAGGATTTGCCCGATGACACTTTTTACGTAAAAGATCTGATAGGGCTCGATGTCTTAGACTTTTCGACAGGATTGAAGATTGGAAATTTGCGAGATGTCACACAAGGGGCGGCACAAGATACGTATGTGATAGATACGAAAAATGGAGACGTGCTTGTTCCTGCAGTAGCAGAGTTTATAAAGAAAGTTGATATAGAAAATAAGACTATAGAGATATCTTTCATAGAAGGTATGCTATAGAAGATATAATCAAGTGAAAATGAGATGACTATGAAGGTAAATATATTGACACTTTTCCCTGATATGTTTGTTCCGCTTAAGATGAGCATTATAGGAAGAGCTACGGAAAAGGAAATCATAAATTTTAATATAGTGAATATAAGGGACTTTGCAACGAGTAAACAAAAAAAAGCCGACGATTATCCGTTTGGGGGAGGTAGCGGTATGGTAATGCTTCCGGAACCTTCTTTTCGTGCGCTTGAAAGCGTGCTCGGAGGGCGCGAAGCTCAAAGTGAAGGATTTGGAGGTAAGAGTTATAAAGCAAGCATTAAGGGCGTTAAAGAAGGTACGGTCAGGCGCAATTTATACATGTCTCCACGCGGTAAGATGCTCGATTTTGAAATGGCTAAAGCGCTGTCGGAAGTTGACGAGATTACTATTTTTTGCGGTCATTACGAAGGAATAGATCAGCGAATAATAGATGAATGGCAGCTTGAAGAGGTATCCATAGGCAATTATATAATGACCGGCGGAGAACTTGCCGCAATGGTTCTTATAGATGTTGTCGCAAGGCTCGTGGACGGGGTATTGCCATCTCAGGAAGCTGCTGTAAATGAATCGATATATTGCGGACTGCTTGAAGCGCCACAGTACACACAACCGAGGACTTTTGAGGGCATAGATGTTCCTGAAGTACTGTTATCGGGAAACCACAAGATGATACATCTTTGGCGATATGAGAAGGCTCTTGAGATTACGAAAGAAAAGCGCCCAGATCTTTTTGAAAAGTATTTAAAAACACATGATGTTTTATCTAAAGATGAACTTAAAGTGTTGGAAAAAGTCATGAAATGATATAAAATAATTACATGAGAAAGATTAAAATTAAGATAATACCGATATTCATAATAGTGGTCGTTGCGTTATATGTGGTGATATACGTTTTACCGAAGCTTACCGGGTTTTTCGACGAGAAATATTCCGCAGAGTATGGAGATTTCAGTGTATGTGATGAAACTGAGGGATACCTTGTAAAAAGTGAAACCGTATACGGCGCGACTTATAGCGGTACATTGGAGCGACTGGAAAAGGAAGGCTCATTGATTAGGGTTGGAACTTCTCCTGTAAACGTCGTAGAAGCCGCTCCGATAGAAATGCCCTCGGATATATCAGAGCTAAAGGATAAGTTGGGTCAGAATATAAGCGTAGTTGACGGCTATTGGGTCAAAGAGGGCGGTATAGTATCGTATTTCATAGATGGATACGAAAATTCATTGACGTTTGAGAAAGCAAGTCAAGAGGGTATAGATTATTTTGAAGATATAACTCAAAAAGACGTCATAGAGATGCCTTCAGAGTACACATATATAGATTATCCGGTGTTTAAGATAGTCGACCCGACCATTTGGCATTTGGTAGCTTTTATTCCGAAAGAACACTTGCAAAGATATGAAGTGTGGCAAGATGTAGAAGTATTGTTCGATGTTGAAGAAGATGCGGCAAACATGAATGTGCTCCAAATGGATAATCGTTCGGTAGATATGTACGTTATCGGCATAGAAGACCAAGGCGACGTGGGCAAGTTGATACTTGAATCGGATAAATATTATGACGGGCTTGGAAAGAGTAGGGTATCGAACGTTAGAATTGCAACGGTAAACAGGCGTGGATTGCTCATTGAGAAAGGCTCTATAACGGAGAAGGATTCCGTTACAGGAGTTTATGTCGTCGATAAAAAAGGAGAATATTATTTCATGCCGGTCAAGGTATTGGCGACCGATGGAGAAATCGTAGTCGTTGAGGCATCGTCTTTTGAGGACGAAGAAGGCAATATAGTAGATACGATAGATCCGTTTGATGAGATTTTGAGAAATCCTAACGTGGAGGAAAAAAGCGATGATCAAGGAGCGAATTGATTATATAAATAAAATGAAAAATGAGGCTGCTAACAGAGGAAAGTATAAAGATAATGACGTCCTTTTGATAGCAGTAACCAAACTTAGAAGCGTTGATGAAATAAACGAAGCCATAGATTCAGGTATAACTGATATAGGAGAGAACAAAGTTCAGGAAATATTGAGCAAGTACGATAAAGTTAAACCCGGCGTCAAATGGCATTTAATAGGACACTTGCAGAGAAACAAAGTTAAATATATAATTGATAAAGTGGATTTAATACACTCGGTTGACTCTCTAAATCTGGCGAAGGAGATAGATAAGCGTGCCGAGCAACACGGTATAATTCAAGATATACTCGTTCAGGTTAACACCGCAAAGGAGGAGTCTAAGTTCGGAGTTGATTCCGGTGACTTGGAAGCGCTGATTGAGCAGATAAAGGCAGAGTGTAGCAACATCAAAATAAGAGGGCTTATGTGCATAGCTCCGTACGAAGAGAATACCGATTTGTGCAGACCGTATTTTGCGGAGACAAAGGCTTTGTTCGATAAATTATCTTTGAGCAATGACTTCAGGTATTTATCAATGGGTATGAGCAATGATTTTGAGGTGGCTATAGAAGAAGGGTCAAACGTTATAAGGGTAGGGTCATCAATCTTCGGTAATAGGTATTATCGAAGTGAAGAAAAATAATAGGAGGAATTTATGGGATTTACTGATTCATTAAAAAAGGTTATAGGGATTGAGGAACTCGAAGAAGACGATTATGTGACTGAAGAGGAATTGTTAGAGGCTAAGGAAAAACTTGCAAAGGAATCTAAGCAGAGCTATTCAACACAGTCATCTATACATACGGATCCGATTTCACAAACCAAAAAGACGCCGTTGACAAAGAGTAAGGAAAAGAGGTTTTCTGTGACTAATACAAGTGCATTAAAGCTTATACTAATCGAGCCTAAGGACGCAGACGAATGCCCTAAACTGGTTGACAGCCTGAAAGCGAGAAAACCGGTCATCATAAATATCGAAAAACTTGAAACCGATACTGCACGCAAGATATTTGATTTCTTGAAGGGCGCTACGTATGCTCTGAATGGGAATGTTCAAAAGATAGCAAATAATATTTTCATTTTCACACCGGAAAATGTAGTCGTATCTTCCGACGGTGATGAAGCGGTTACTACGGTGGAACCTGACAGCAGAAATCTTTGGAGGTAGTATTATATGGTTCTACTTATAAGAACTATATCAATAGCCGGAAATGCGATTGTATTATTGCTCTTTATAAGAGCTATATTGAGCTGGTTTCAAATAGATTACGGCTCTCAGTTTTGGAAGTTGAGAGAGAATATTGAAAAAATCACAGAGCCTATAGTGAAACCGTTTCGTGATTTTTTAAGCAGATTTAACACGGGTATGCTCGATTTATCGGTTTTAGCTGCGATGATTACGGTTCAAGTGGTAGTAAGGGTTTTAGCAGTAGTATTAACTTTATTTATGCAATAGGAGGAAATATGATTACACCTGTTGAAATTGAAAATAAGGAGTTCTCAAAGAGCTTACGTGGATACGATGAGGTTGAAGTAGATGAATTCTTGGATAAGATTATCGTAGATTTAGAGCAACTTCTTGTCGGCATGAGCAGATTGAAACGAGAGAATGAGGAACTTAGAGCCGAAAACGAGCAGCATAGGGAATCACAAAAATCTGTAATGCATACGCTTGATTCTGCAAAGCGTTTGATGAAGGACATATCGGAAAGTGCTGAAAAGCGCGCTGACATAATAATTAGAAATGCAAAATTAGATGCTGATATGATACGCAAGGACGCTGAGGATTCAGTGACGAAGTTCAACGATGAGCGAACCGTAATTCGCGAAAAGATATTGTCTTTAAGGGAAAGATACAAACAGTTCCTAATGGACGAGCTGGCTGTTGCAGACCACAAGGGGACTGATATTCTGGAAATTCTCGAAGAAGATTTCATGCCGGCATCATTGGATCGTATGTTGGAAGATAATGTTCTAAATGATGAAAGTGCTGAAGATGACGTTTCGGACAAGACCGAACATGAAGTTTTGACTTCGGAGCACGATGATTCTGATGTTGATCAGGAGCTTGAGGCGGAGGATATTTTCAGTGCAAAGAATGATAAAATCTTTACAGCTAATGCCGCAAGAGAAACGGTGGCGATAAGTAAATCGCAGATGTCCGATTTGCTCGCGCAGCTTGAAGAAGAAGCTAACAATCCGGGCAAAAAGGGAAGATAGCATGTGGGTTATATTGGTAGCCGGCATAATCGTTATATTTGATCAAGTATCAAAGTATGCGGTAAGGTTGTATATAGAGCGTGGAGATAACATAGACGTCATAGGTGAATTTTTTAAGATTACTCACGTTCAAAACGATGGAGCTGCATTCAGCGCATTAAAAGGGCAGCAAATAATTTTAATAGCGGTATCGATTATTTCAGTTTTTGTAGCCATAATATTTTTGTGGAAGAAAAGAAATATATCTCCTGCGATAAGGTTATCGGTTGCGATGATTCTTGGAGGCGGTATTGGGAACATGATAGATAGAATCGCGTTCGGATTTGTGATCGATATGCTGTCGTTCAGCATTTTCCCCCCCGTTTTTAACGTTGCGGATATGTTCATAGTGATAGGCTGTATATTGCTTATGGCAACGATATTGTTTGAAGATAAGTTTAAAAAAGATAAATAACTGATATGCAAATAAAATTTGAAGTGACAGATGCATATGATTTGAAACGACTTGACCTCGCTATATTAAGCGAGGTTGTTGGTATTTCAAGAAGTGCGTTGCAAAAACTCTTTGCCGAGGGTAAAGTGTGTGTAGATGGCGAACAATGTTTTAAGAAAAACAAAATTGCTCACAGTGGTAATGTTATATGTGTTGAACTTGAAGATGCTGATAATCTTCAAAAGACACCTCTTGCACAAAGCATGGATTTAGATATAGTGTATGAAGATGATGACCTTTTGGTAGTCAACAAGGAGCGCGGTATAGTAGTCCACCCTGCGCCTTCACACCATGAGTATACTCTGGTAAACGGCTTGCTGAATCATACGGGCGGCAAGCTTGCAAAAACAGACGATGAAAATCGTCCGGGGATAGTTCATAGGATAGATAAAGATACAAGTGGGCTTGTAGTGATCGCCAAAACCGATATAGCATATGACGGGCTTAGAAAGCAGTTTGATGCTCATTCGATAAAGCGTACGTATGTAGCTATGGTGTATAACAACATCAAGGAAGAACAGGGCAAAATAGATGAGTCTATAGGAAGAGATTGTAAGGATAGAAAAAAGAGGGCGGTAAATGGAAGCGCGGCAAGAAGAGCAGTTACTCACTACAAGGTGATTGAGCGTTTTGGAAACTATACGATGATAGAGGCAAATCTTGAAACGGGAAGAACGCATCAGATTAGAGTGCATATGGCGTACATGGGAAACCCGGTTGTAGGTGATATTACGTACGGCCCTCGTAAGGACAAATTCAAGTTGTCGGGACAGCTTCTTCATGCAAGAGACTTGGGATTCACTCATCCTGCTACGAACGAGTTGATGTTTTTCACGAGCGAGCTCCCTGAATACTTCGTAAAGGCTATGGCAAGGATAAGGCATATTTCGCGTTGAAGCGTCGGGCAAGTCAAACAAACCGGTAAAACGGATGCACGCGACAATGCATCCGTAAGATCGTATCCGCCTTTGAGCTATGATGAACCGATTACCGCTTTTTGTTTAACAAGTATTTAGATATGGGGCGAGTTAAAGCGCTATGTCGCGTTTGCATATATATGTAATGCATTCTTCGCATATATATCCGTTTTTAAATGCTATGTTGTAATAGATGTTTCCGCAGATAGAACATTTCTTACACATGCTAATCCCCTCCCCATGTGGTTGCAGATTTACGATCTACGGCAATGATATTGTTGAAGAATGGGGATTTCAAGGGGAATGTATATTGCACAAAGTAATTCGTATTTAAATGTACGATATTCGTCAATTTTAGTTGGAGGTATGTACTATGGAGAATTTTATATTGAGGGAGAATAAACCTAAGTTAATCGGGTATGAGTGGAAAGCGCAAAAAACGGATAAAGTTATGTGCATAATCCATGGGATTGGAGAATACGCAGGTAGATACGACAGAATGGCAACGATCTTGAATGAAGCCGGTATATCCGTCGTTTCAATGGATTTGAGAGGTCATGGACTTTCTGAGGGAAAGCGTGGAGATATAGCTCCGCGAAAAGCTGTTTTTTCCGATATAGATTTGATGATTGAGTACGCGAGAGATAAGTATGAGCATACCGATATAATATTATACGGACACAGTATGGGAGGAAATATCTGTCTCGATTACTTCATGCGTGGCGATAAAAATGTAATTCCTGTAAAGTATATAGTTTCGGCGCCATGGATAAAACTGGCAAATCAGCCGAGTGATTTTTCAATAGCGATGTTGAAAATAATATCTAAGATTTTGCCTAAGGCAACGATGTCATCGAATTGTAAAACGGAAGATCTCGGGAATATGAATATAGTAAAATCATACAGTACCGATGAACTTGTTCATGGTGCAGTTACTTTGAGGTGTGCTGCCGAATCAAGTTCTTTCGCAGACGAATTGTATGAAGGAAATTTTATACTAAGTGATGAAATGGCACAAAAGCCGATGTTATTGATGCATGGTTCAGATGACAGGATATGCTCTGTAGAAGGAGCCAGGGCATTCGCAAAACATAACAAGGATAATCATAATTTTACTTATATTGAATGGCCTCATTATTACCATGAAATACATAACGGTGGGAGAGATGCCACAGGAGAAAAGGTTATTGAGACCATAAGAGATTTCGTATTGAAATAGACAACCTAAGATAACATGATTGAAACAGATTAGTTACAATGCTGATTTGAAATATTGTAGGTATCTTTACTAAGCCGCTTATTCAAACGTAGATTTTATATGTCGATTAGTCGATTATATGTAATCTTTACGGGATTTTAGGGTCGACGTATACGGTACTGTTGTTCGTAAATATTACCATTCCGAACTTAGCACCTGCCGGTTTTTTGACGTGACGAACAGGTACGTAGTCTACAGGCACGTTCGACGAACTTCTCGCCTTGCTGTGCCATGCGGCTATTGATGCAGCACAGTATATATCATCAGCTATATTTTCTATTTCATAAGCTGAACCTGCGGTTTTCATTATTACGTGAGCCCCGGGTATGTCCTTAGTATGAAACCACAAATCCTGCTTGCTTGCGAGCTTCATCGTAAGCATATCATTTTCGCGATTATTGCGTCCTACTAAAATGTCAAAGCCCGACGGAGAAACGTATTTATACGGAGAAAGTTTAAACTTGACTTGCTTTTCTCTAGTTCGCTTTTTCTTGATATATCCGGAATCTATAAGTTCAAGACGAATCAATTCTATTTCTTCGTTCGATGATACGTTTTCTATATGTGATAGAACCGATTCGAGATATTTTATATCATTTTCGTTCTCGCTAAGTTGCAATGTTTTTTCTCGTATAGCCGTCTTTGATTTTGCATATTTCTTAAAATAAAGCTGTGCATTTTTTGCAGGAGAATACCTTTCGTCCAAATCTATTGGCACCTTTGTTCCATCATAATAATTATCTACTACGACGGTTTTTGTTCCGTTTTTTATCGAATGAAGAGAAGCGGTTAGAAGTTCTCCCTTTATTCTAAGGTGTTCGGAGTCTCCTGCTACGAGAAGATCTTCGCTCAAGCGCTTTTTCTTGAGGTAAGCTTTATCGAGAAGCGTCGAAACGCTCTTAGCCAGTTGCTTTGACCTCTCTATAATTCTTCCCGAGGTGGATTTGCCCTCAAAGAATGTATCTACGCATTCGCTTAATGTAGTGAATGTGTGTTTCTTAAATACATCTTCATACTGGGGTAAATCTGTTATGTGATAGTCGACGGGAGATGCGTCATTAAAGTATATCCTCGGTATGAACTTTCCGGAATTGGATAAGGATATAGTTTCGTTTAGAAAGCGAACTCTATCTTCGGATTCTGAAATGCTCGTCGCAAATATAGGAGATATACCGGATATGCTCGACAAAATGAGTTTGGGATTATCGGGAAGCGATTTGAGCGTTTCACTGTCGATTTCGTCGAACGGTATTTTATCCTGTGCAGGAGGGTATTCGTATTTCTTGCCGGGAAGCAGCTGCCTTGCTCTGCTTGTGTCGATTGAAATCCTCTTAATACTGTCAATCACGATATCATTGGAACCGTTTACAAGGACTATGTTACTGTGCTTTCCCATTATTTCAAAGATGAGCGTTTTAAGTGTAGTTACCCCCATTTCGTTTAACGTTTGAACTTTTATTTCTATAACTCTATCAGAGCCGACTTGCTCTACAGAGAGTATTTTCCCTCCGGATAGATGCTTTCTGAGAAGCATACAAAAGGGAAACGGATTTGCAGGATTGGACGGAGATTTATCGATGAAGTGAATGCGTGGTGAAGAACTTTCGACTGACGCAAAAAGTTTCCTTGTATCGCCGAGTTTTCGTACATTGAAAACGAGCTCCTCGCGTACCGGTTGGTATACTTTATCTATTTTTCCTCCGAGTATGGAATGGCGAATTTCCGTCGCCATAGCTCTAGTAACTATTCCGTCAAATGGCATTTAGGTTATCCTTTCGTAACGTGTTAATATCAATGATTCTAAACGCAAAAACCTTATTTGTCAACGATATGAGGATATGGTAATATGGTATGGAAGTTTATGAACTGTATCCAAGTGATGACTTTAGGAGGTATAGATGATTAAAAGCATGACAGGCTTTGGTAGAGCTATAAAGAGCGATGGAAAGCGAAATGTGACGGTTGAATTGAGGGCTGTAAATCATAGGTACTGTGATATAAATGTACGAATGGCACACAGATACTCATTTGCACAGGAGAAGATAAAAGCGGAAATCAAAAAGATTGCAGCCAGAGGCAAGATAGATGTATCCGTTCAAATTGAGAATTTAACCGAAAGTGATATTAACATAAAATTAAATGCGCCTTTAGCGAAACAATACTACGATAATTTACTTTTACTTCAAAGGGAATTTTCTGTAGGAGGAGATGTTTCACTTGAGTATCTCGCATCGTTACCGGATGTTCTCAAACCCGTTTCAGGCGTTGAAGATGAGCAAGAATTGATGGCAACGATAGTTGAGGCGACTCGACTGGCAACTGAGAGTTTAGACGATATGAGAGTTGAAGAAGGCAAGAAGTTGGCTGAAGATCTTCTCTCGCGCAGTGATGCGATCAAAAATCTCGTAAAACAAATCGCAGAGAGAGCCCCTATAGTACCAAAGGTATATAAGGAGAAATTATACGCGAGAATAAGTGAGTTGCTCGCGGATAGCGTCCAGATTCCTGAGGAAAGGATAATGCTTGAAACTGCGATATTCGCTGATAAGTGCAGCATAGATGAGGAACTTACAAGGCTTTCAAGCCATATGGATCAACTTGAAAAAATAATAGATGAAGACGGCGAACCTGACGGAAAGAGACTTGATTTTTTAGTGCAGGAGATGAATAGGGAAGCTAACACGATAGCATCAAAGGCTAACGATATAACCATTACGGAATTGATCTTGAAAGTTAAAGCGGAAGTCGAAAAGATAAGAGAGCAAGTTCAAAATATAGAATAACATTGAAATGTAAACGGCAGCGTGTTATAATTTCCGTTAACAATTACTGAGTACGAGTGAGGTAAAGATGATTCCCAACACAGATCGCAAAGGAGAACTTTTTGTAATATCAGGTCCGTCAGGAACGGGCAAAGGTACGATATGCAAAAAACTCGTAGCGGAGTACAATATAGGATTATCCGTATCTGCTACAACGCGTGAGCCGAGAAAAGGCGAGAAAGAGGGTATCAATTACTACTTCATGAATCGAAGCGAATTTGAGACTATGATAGAAGACGGCGGATTTCTTGAATACGCTGAAGTGTATGGAAACTTTTACGGAACGCCAAAAGGCAAAGTTGTTCAATGTTTAGAGGCAGGCGAAGATATCATTCTCGAAATTGATATTCAAGGTGCCATGAAGGTGAAATCGCATTATCCGAATGGTATTTTTATCTTTATATTGCCTCCGTCGATATCTGAACTTGAGTCGCGTCTTAAGAAGAGAGGAACGGATTCGCCTGAGAGCATAGCTACAAGGCTTGAGCAGACCGTAAGTGAGATAAGCCAGATATGGAAATATGATTACTATGTAGTCAATGATGATATCGATACGGCAGTAGAGGAAGTCAAGGCGATAATACAGGCTGAGAGGCTTAAAGTATCAGGTCGAGAAGTTTCCATAATATCAAAATTTGAAGAGGAGAAATAAGATGTTGTATCCATCTATAGATGAAGTAAGAAAAAAGGTAGACAGCAAGTACGTTCTTGTTATATTAGCTTCTAAGAGAGCAAGGGAAATAGTCGATGGCAAACCGGCGCTTTATTCAGATGATGAAAACAATGGAGAAGTAGAAGTCCAACATCTGTCAGATTTGGACAAACCCGTATCACAAGCCACATCGGAAATCAGCAAGGGGTTGATCTCGTACAAGAGGCTTGAAGAAGTTAGCGTATAGAGAAAACAGCCGTACTTTATCGGTTTTAGTTCTATTTTGTGACTTTTTGTAAGTTATTTTATGAGTTTTGTTGTTGCTATGGCTGATTTAATGAGGTATAATGTATGGCGGTTCGTTTTGAACCGTCATATTTTAATATTTTAAATTTCACATCTCGAATGATGCAGAAAGGTGCCGCATATCAGTGTGGTTTGCTGTATTTATAAGGTTTGAGGTGGAAGAAGAACCGGAGGTAAAAAATGGCAGTAATTTCAATGAAACAGCTTTTGGAAGCAGGTGTTCACTTTGGACATCAGACGAGAAGATGGAACCCTAAGATGGCTCCATATATCTTCACTGAGAGAAATGGAATCTATATTATAGATCTTCAGAAGACCGTAAGAAAAATCGATGAAGCGTATAATTTTATCAAGGAAGTAGCAGCATCAGGCAAGCCTATTTTGTTCGTAGGAACTAAGAAACAGGCGCAAAACGCTATAGCTGATGAAGCGCATCGCTGTGGAGAATATTACGTAAGCGAAAGATGGTTAGGCGGAATGCTTACTAACTATAAGACAATCGGTCAAAGAATTAAGCGTCTTAACGATATAGATAAGATGGAAGAAGACGGCACGTTCGAAAAGCTATCTAAAAAAGAAGTAATAAAGATAAAGGCTGAACGCGATAAACTTGAAAGGAACTTGGGAGGCATAAGAGAAATGAAATCTATGCCCGGTGCAATTTTCATCGTAGACCCGAAGAAGGAAAGAATCGCAGTTAAGGAAGCAAGAATTTTAGGAATCCCTGTTATAGGTATCGTTGATACAAACTGTGATCCTGATGATGTAGATTTTATAATCCCGGGTAATGACGATGCTATAAGAGCCGTTAAATTGATAGCTTCGAAGATGGCAGATGCTGTTATAGAAGGGCACCAGGGCGAAAGTTTTGCAGAAGAAGCTGCTGAGGAAGCTCAGCCGGAAGTTGAAGAAGAAGCAAAGCCTGAAGTCACAGAGAAGCCCGAAGAAAGTAAGTAGTCCAAGGTAGTATACAAGTAAAGGAGGAACAGTATGGCGGTAACTGCTCAAATGGTAAAAGAACTGCGTGAAATGACGGGTGCAGGCATGATGGATTGCAAGAAAGCTCTCGTTGAGGCAGATGCGGATATGGATAAGGCAGTTGATATTTTAAGGGAAAAAGGATTGTCCAAAGCGGCTAAAAAAGCAGGTAGAATAGCGGCAGAAGGTCTTGTTCGTATGGCTTTCTCAGACGACAGGAAACAGGCTGCTATGGTAGAAGTAAATTCGGAGACCGACTTCGTGTCAAAGAATCCTGAATTTATAGAGTTTGTAGAAGCTTTAGCAGCTAAAGCACTTGAGGTTGGCGGCAATATGGAATCGTTCATGGAAGTTCCATTCGGAACCGAATCGAGTGTAAAGGACGCTTTGACTAACAAGATCGCAAAGATCGGCGAAAATATGAATATCAGACGTTTTGTAAAGCAGGAAGCCGATGGAGTGGTCTACACGGGATATATGCACGGTGGCGGAAGGATAGGCGTAATAGTAGGTCTTGAGACGGAAGCATCTGCTGATGAAGTAGAAGTGGTAGCTAAAGATGTAGCTATGCAGGTGGCATCTATGAGTCCTAAGTTTATGGACGAATCGGAAGTGGATCAAGAGTGGTTAAAGCAGGAAACGGAAATAGCAAAGCAACAATTGCTAAATGAAGGCAAAAAACCTGAGTTGCTCGACAGAATTATACCTGGGAAAATCAAGGCTCTCTTAAAGGAAGTTTGCTTAGTGAATCAGAAGTTTGTCAAAGATTCTGATATGAGCGTTGGCGAGTATGTCGATGCGGAAGCAAAAAAATTAGGTAAAGATATTAAAATCGCATCTATGGTAAGATATGAAGTTGGCGAAGGCATCGAGAAGAAAGAAGAGGATTTCGCAGCTGAAGTTGCCGCACAACAGGCAGCGGTAAAATCTTGCTGAAGATAAGCTGTACTCTCAGTTGAGAGAATAGTGCCAGGCGTCATGTCTTTAATTGTAAATTGAGAGTTATAGGACAAAAAGTGTTGATAAAAACCGCTATCATCGTTGTTAATTCAATGGTGATAGCGGTTTTAAGTTTTTTAAAAGAAGATAAAGGGTGG
>PDWI01007951.1_pt1 | contig 19147 bp, 28 predicted proteins | sample 1430891 | NCBI WGS metagenome assembly PDWI01 (sample SAMN01162508, study PRJNA174530) | Oral metagenome, whole genome shotgun sequencing project. | biome: Marine environment; feature: Marine mammal; material: Swab sample of the gingival sulcus; isolation source: swab sample of gingival sulcus...
AATACTATTGAAGATATTGAACTTGATTTTGGTTATGTGTTGACAGATCCCAACTTAAAAGCTCATATGATTGATCAATTTAATATTAACTTTCGGGGAATTTGTGCAGCATGTCGCAAAAAAGTTCACTAAAATCTGATCTTAATAATTTTGTTTTAATTGGACCAGGGAAAGTAGGTATTACTTTTGCACATCTTCTTAAACCCTATTTAAAGCTAGTTGGTGTGTATGGACGTTCTCAACGTCGCTCTTATGATACAAAAAAGTGGCTCAATTGATTCATTCCAAAGATATAGAGAAAATAATAGGAATAGGAACTGTTATTTCCACTTATGCACCACTTTTTAAGAGTGAGCAATGCAAATCCTATTTTTATTCAACAACGCAAGAATTCTTAAATTCGGTAGATGAGAAAGAGTTTTCAGACCAATTGATTTTATTAAAAGGAGCGAGAGAATTTCGTTTTGAACAGATTGTACAGCGTTTGCAAAAAAGAGTTCATCAAACAACGCTTGATGTGAATTTGAATGCTTTGGTGCATAACTTAAATACCTTTCGTGAACAGTTAAAACCTACCACCAAAATAATGTGTATGGTAAAAGCTTTTGGGTACGGAAGTGGGGCGATAGAGATAGCACGGACATTACAACATCATCAATGTGACTACCTAGCAGTAGCAGTGGCAGATGAAGGAGCGGAGTTAAGAAGAGCGGGAATTACCATACCGATTGTGGTGATGAACCCTGAAAAGAACTCCTTTGATACGCTTATTGCCAATCATTTAGAACCTGAGATATATAGTTTTGAGATTTTGAATTCATTTTTGGAATATACTCGAACAAAGGTAATTAATGATTATCCTGTTCATTTGAAATTTGATACAGGAATGCATCGTTTGGGATTTGAGGAGAAAGATTTAGAGCATTTAATTCGGATTTTAAAAAGTCAAAAGCAAGTAAAAATAGCGACATTGTTCTCTCATTTGTCAGGTGCTGATAGCGAAGAATTTGATGATTTTACGCATACACAAATTGATAATTTTACTACTTTTGCAGACCGAGTATCACGTGAGTTTTCATATCCTATTTTACGACATATTCTCAATTCGGCAGGTATCGAACGGTTTACAGACTATCAGCTGTATATGGTGCGATTGGGGATTGGATTGTATGGTGTGAGTGCTATCGATAATTCTCATTTAGATACGGTTTGTACACTTAAAACCATTATTTTACAAACGAAAACGATACAAAGTGGAGAAACGGTAGGTTATAGTAGGAGTGGAAAAGTTAATAAAGAGAGTGTTATCGGTATTATTCCCATTGGTTATGCTGATGGTTTTGACCGTGGATTAGGAAATGGTGTGGGTGAAGTGTGGGTGAATGGAAAACGAGCCAAAACAATAGGCAACGTTTGTATGGATTTGACATTGATTGATATTACGGGTATGGATGCGAAACCGGGAGATGTGGTGGAAGTATTTGGGCAGAATATTTCTATTACGGAGGTTGCACAAAAGATAGACACTATTCCTTATGAAATTTTAACCTCTGTTTCACAGCGTGTTAAGAGAGTATATTTTATAGATTAATAAATAATAGTAAAAAATATAGGTTATGAGTTTTTTTTCGCCAAAGATGAAGTCTTTTTTTCTCAATAAATATGTAATAACAGTTTTAATATTTCTGATTGTTATGCTATTTTTCAGTCGTTATAATTTAATTAGCCGTTGGGGATATGCTCGAACAATTGACCGATTAGAAACTGAAATAGGCGAGTATAAAGAGGAAATTAAAAAGAATAAAAAGAAAATTTTAGAAATTCAATCGGACGATGATATGCTTGAGAGATATGGTCGAGAAAGATTCTATTTCAAAAGAGAAAATGAAGATATTTATATAATCAACGAAGACGATGATGAATAAAAAACATTTGAATTTATTACAAATAATTGCTTCAGTAGCTGTATTTGTAGGAGTTATATTGAAATTTACCAATATAGAAGTTGCAAAATACCTGTTTGCGGCAGGAGTATTGGGACTTTTTATTGTACAGATATTATATGCTTATCAAACAAGAAAAGAGCCTGTTAGAAATAAGCGAATAGCCTCTCTTATGTTTATAGTAACTGTTGTTCTTGGTGTCGGTGCTTATTTTATGTATATCGGAAATGATAACTGGGTGCTTACTGTTCTGATATATGCTTTGGTTTCACTCTTTTTATCATTTAGAGGGAAGAAATGAGTTTTTAATACTAAAGTCTAAAATGAAAAAGAAGAATTATAGAGCATTGTTGAAAGTAGTATTGATTTTTCTTTTGTTATCTTCTTTTACTAAAAATCAAAATTTAGAGGATAAACAGGAAAAAAATAAACTAAACGGTTTACAAGCGAAAGTTAAATCTTATACTAATTTTACTTATACAGCAATCAACAGATTTGGTAAAATTGTAAAAGGAGAAAGAAAAAAATATAGTAATCATAAAATAAAATATGATGAACAGGGAAATGAAATAGAAGTAATTTATTATAATGCAGATGGTAGTTTAGATTGGAAAACAATCACTTTATATAATGCTAAAGGCAATAAAATAGAATCTTGGGAGCATTTTTCTAATAAAAAAATAAAGTCTAATAAATATACTTATCAGTATGACAATAGTGATAATTTAATTGAAATAAATAAGTCTAAATCTGATGGAACTTTAATTTGGAAATCGACTCTTATATACAATAAAAAAGGAAAGTTAATAGAAAAAAAACGTTATAAGTCTGATGGAAGTTTAGAAAATAAATTTACTCATAAATATGATAGTTTAGGAAATGAAACTAAACTAAGTAACTATGATGCTTCAGGAGCATTAAACTGGTTTTCTACTTATCAATATGATGAAAATAAAAATGTTATAGAAGAACAACATTATAATTCTTCCGGAGAATTAGACACTAGAGTTAATTTTAAATTTGATTGTCAAGGGAATATTATAGAAAGATGTGAGTATAATTCAGATAAAATCATATTAAGAAAAACGATTTCTAAATATGATGAAAAAGAAAATGTTATAGAAAGTATTGACTATGAGTCTGATGGAGAATTATTGAAATATTTCTGTAAATATATATATGATGAAAAAGGAAACTGGATAAAACAAATAGAGTACGAAGGTAATATACCAATTATTATTGTTGAAAGAGAGTATGAATATTATAAATAATAATAATATAGTCCTCATAGAGTCTTAAATCTATCAGGACTATATACTTTTGTTACTTTCATCTTTATAAACTTAACAAACTATTTTTGGATTATCTTATCCAAATTACTTGTTGTTTCTTTGATATAGTCTTCCGAAATTTCATAATTAACCAAATTTCCTGCAAGATATTGGTCGTACGATGCCATATCTACAAATCCGTGTCCCGAGAGATTAAACAGTATCGTTTTCTTTTTACCTTCTTCTTTTGCTATTTTAGCTTCTCTAATAGCCGCTGCAATAGCGTGTGAAGATTCAGGAGCTGGCATAATTCCTTCCGTTTGAGCAAATAATACTCCTGCTTCAAATGCTTCCAATTGTGGAATATCGGTTGCTTCCATTAGTTTATCTTCTAATAATTGACTAATAATACTTCCGGCACCGTGATAACGCAAACCTCCTGCGTGAATATTAGCAGGTGAAAACTGATGTCCAAGTGTAAACATAGGAATAAGAGGTGTATAACCAGCTTCATCACCATAATCATACTCCATCACTCCACGTGTTAATTTTGGACAAGCAGCTGGTTCGGCAGCCACAAAACGAGTTTTAGAACCGTTGGAAAAGTTATTTCTCATAAAAGGAAACGATATTCCCGAGAAATTAGAACCACCACCAAAAGCACCAATTACCACATCAGGGTAAGCATCGGCTATTTCCATCTGTTTTTCTGCTTCCAAGCCGATAATGGTTTGATGTAATGAAACGTGATTTAGTACACTTCCTAATGCGTATTTACAGTTATCTGTTTGAATTGCCAATTCTACTGCTTCTGATATGGCTGTTCCCAGACTTCCTTGATAGGTTGGGTTATCAGTTAATATTTTCCGTCCTGCTTTGGTGGACATACTCGGAGAAGCAATCACTTGTGCCCCCCAAGTTTGCATTAAAGAGCGTCTGTAAGGCTTCTGTTCGTAACTTACTTTTACCATATAAACTGCTAATTCCAATCCAAAGGCTTTAGAAGCAAATGCAAGAGCTGTTCCCCATTGTCCTGCTCCTGTTTCGGTAGTAATATTGGTAACTCCTTCTTTTTTACAGTAATAAGCCTGTGGAAGTGCTGAGTTCAGTTTGTGAGACCCAACAGGACTAACACTTTCATTTTTAAAGTAGATGTGTGCCGGAGTATCCAATGCTTTTTCCAAATTATAAGCCCTTACAAGTGGAGTAGGGCGATAGATTTTATATTTATCCAACACCTCTTCCGGTATTTCAATCCATTTATCTTTGGTATTAAACTCTTGATTACTTGCCTCTTTACTAAATAGAGGATACAAGTGTTCTGATGTTAATGCTTGTTTCGTTTTGGGGTCAAGCAAAGGACGTGGTTTATTGGGCATTTCTGCCAAAATATTATACCATTTTGTTGGCATCTCTTTTTCTGAAAGAATGATTTTCTTTGTTTTAGTCATATTTCTATTTTTAAGTTATGAATTTAATTTCTATTTTTTTCGATATAAAAAAACCTATTGTTAACTGTAAACAATAGGCTGAAAATATTTTACAATACGTCAATAAATAGTCAAACCTCATTGTTTACAATGAAATCTACACCAATACCAACAATTATTAAAAAAAGTGTTCATCATTTAATTAAAATGTAATTTTTAACAAAGATAAAATGAATATTTCAAATCTCCAAATAATTTAATTTCTTTGTAGTTAAAAAATAGCCCAAAATAGTAGTTTAGCCAAAGGAATATATCTTGTGAATATTGAAAATAAATATAATTAAAAAGGTAATTATTAAATAAAGAATGTGTACTCGTTTATTATGTCAAATAGAATAGAGAGGAAAATCAGGGATATTTTAAACAAACAAATAGGGTTGAAAAATAGGAAAATGTTTTAAACAAAGTACAATGATAAATTTTCCAAACAAAAACTATCTATCAGAATTTTTTATCTTCAAATTCATTTTAACCAATCGAACTACTAAATTTACACAAATAAAGTAATTTTTATTCCTTTTATAATTATTTCTTAAAATAAAAAAACACGCATTTTAAAGACACTTTTTAAAAACAGAATATTTTTCTTATAATTTATAGTATGCTAAAATTTAACATAATTTAATAATAAAAAGAATTATTTTTTTATGCTACTATTTGACAATAATAGAAAAGAAAAAATATTTATTAATGTATTTTAGAAAATGCATAATAATCAATTAAGCATTTTCCCATCACAAAATTAACATCAGAATAAAAAGTATTTACAGGAACTTGCCCAGTAACAGAAAAAGAATTTAAATCAGGCAAAGTTAAATATAAAATAGTCATTTCACTCTCAATATTAGATACAACACCAAGAAGAAAAAAAAGTTTTCCATTCAATGAACCACTATCAAAAGAAAAAAACTTAGTTTTACGTTCAATTTTAACATTATCCGGAGAAGTCTGCAAAATATAAGCAGCTTGGTCAACCATTAATTTATATTCACTTTCACACATAGTTATTTAATTTTAAAGATTTTCAAAATTAATTCAATAAGATAAATTAACAATTTTAATATTAATTCAATTGGGATTTTTAAGAAATTCATCATATACCATATTTTAAAAATAATACATTCCATTTTTCAAATTCAGAACGAGAAAGTTCTTTAGACAACCAACCTTTTAAATCCATAGGAGTACCTAAAAGGTCATTTTTTCCAAATCCTAAATATTTAGGATTTCCAAAAGCATTATAAACCTTTAATAAGCCAGTAGGATAGAGAGTAATAACGGCATAAACTTCTTCGATTGCTTTCTCATCAGTACCAAACCAATTCATAGCAGAAAACAATTTCTCGGATAAAGTTTGTATATACTTATCAGTTAAGACACCTCCATTAGTAAAAGGACTATCAGAAACATCAAAACGTCTTAATTTAGAAGTTATCCATTTTTTTATAGATTTAAACTTAAAAAAAAGTAAAAAACCAACAACAAAATAAAATAAACCACGAAAAAATGACGTTTTATTTTTAGAATTATTTAAGAAAGAAAAGAATTTAGATTTCATAATATTAACAATTAAAAATAAAAAAAAATGAAGAAATTTACAATTACATTATTATTAGTAGTAGTAACAACATTAAGTTATTCAGAAACTAAAACAACTTTAGAGGACTACAATTACCTAACAAAAGGTTTAAAATTTCAGTTAGACAATGGATTAGGAATAAAACAAGGCTACAATTTAAAACAAATAGGACAATTCAATAATTCAGTAGAATACTGTAAAATATTTGCTTTTTATAAAGAAAGTAACCCCGATGAAATAATAGCAGCACTAGTAACAATAGAAACAAAAGATAAAGTACATTATCTATGTATTCCAAACGAAAATAGCGATATAAATATAAAACAAGCAAGTTACGACTTAATCAATACAACTTTAACAAAAGAACAAGTAACATTGATAGCATTTGCACTAGCATATATTAACTAAAAAATAAATCTGCTTCTTTTTTACGTCTAATAATAAGACCTTTTAAAGTTCTACCTCCAGACGTAATATAATGCTCCGTAAACCATTTATAAATTTCAATATAAGGCGCTTTTCTGTTAATTAAACGGAAAAGCGTTTCACTTCCACCAGTATTATAAGTATGTGAAATTAAAGCGTCTATTTGATTTTGATTCAAAGGAACACTTATATTATCACTAACAATATTTTCATAAGTTTGCAAATCCTTTTGTAATAATTTTAATCCCTGGTTACGAGTAATGAAACTATAATCCGGGAATAAAGACAATAGATAAGATTTAGAGACATTCCCTTTTAACTGTTTACCATTATAAAAAAAGGTATGCCCGAAACCAATAGTCCAAACATTAGAACTATCTAAATAAGGAGATGGACGAAACCCCTCAAACTCTGTGAGGAGTTTCAAACCATTCATTGACATTTTAACAGATAAAGAACCCACAGGACTAAAAGTATTAACAGAATTAGAAACAACTATTTTATTTTTTTTTTTCTTTGATAAAAATAATAAGCAACAGAGCTAATTATAGAAATCAAAGGAATCCAATATTTTTTTAAAAAATTTTTCATAACTACCATTTTAATAATGAATTATTACTTTTTAAACTTTCTGCGATGACATCATTCCAAAAGTCTCGCATCGTCATTTTAGTGACAAAATCTTTAAACAAATATTCTTTCAATTTCTCTTGAAATATCCATATTGGTAATAAGAACACAACAAGAGAAATCAAAGAATACTGAATCAATGTACTAACTTTCATTGGTATCAGATTTTAATTCATTGATAAAAGCTTCAAAGGCTTTCAATAAAGCATTAACAACTTTAAAAACTTCGCTCATTTTTTCAACAGAACCAACAATTTTACTAACTATATTCATAATAAAGAAAAAATAAAAGATTAACGTTTATAATTTTTACTAATATGTTTACCAAAATAACCACCATCATTAGCTTTAGGATTAGCTATGATATTTAATTCTTTAAGGTACATACGTTGAGTTTCAAAACAGAACAAACCACTAGTTTTAACAACTTCAAAAGTATTTCTATTAGTAATAGTAACAAACAAATTTATCCAAGTTTTTCCAGTTTTAGAAGTAGTAATTTTACTCTTTTCATAAGGACGAGCATAAAAAGTAAAAAATGCACCTTTATATTTTTTTCGCCAACCAAATAAGATAGGAGTATTTTTATCCTTCATTACAATTCGACACCCTGAGCGTTTTTTATAATCCTCTTCTTTTTTATTCTTATAAGCATAATCATATGCTTTTTGACTACGACCAAAATCGTGTCTTACTTCATTATCTGGAACAAATACATAAGGCATAACTATCTCCTCCTTCCTTTAGAATTAGACTTATTACCAAAAACGAAATACAAAACAGTAGCAACAACACCAAGAACAACATACCAGTATTTTTTTGCATAAAATAATACTTTTTTATACCATTTATGAGTAATAGCATTATCTGAAGTAGTAGCAGGCATTTTACCAGTTTCTTTAAAAACTTGAGCCTTAGCACTCTCTGTTACAGCTTCCACATTTTCATAAGTAGGTACAACATTATGACGCATCATAGTATCTACTATTTTATGCTTTTTAATAACTCCCTGTTCCTTAATTTTACGTTTCATAGCAAGTTGTGTTTCCGTTGGTATCTGATTTAATGCAGCCGCAGCAACACCACCCAAAGCGGGGAAACCAATAGCAGAACCAACAGCAGTACCAACAGTTCCAACACCTGCAACAATAGCAGTTTTACCTTTATCCCAAATATTATTAGAAAAATTAGAAATTTTTCTACCTATTTTTCTCCATTTTATTCCTAAAAAATTTCCCATAACTTATTATTTTTTAGATTTTTCAACTGGTTTTTTACTATCAACAAAATCCCCAAGAATGAACTCAAATGAATCTTTACAATCCGTATCTCGAATAATTTCCAATGTATCTACATTTTTCAAATTCAAGACGTAACTTTCTGCACGACTTAAATAGATATTACCAGAACCGTAAATATCAAGCTTACCCTGTTTAATTTTTTCTACAAACTCGTCTGCAGTTTGTAAAGTCATAACATCGTGGTCAGAAAAACGACCAGTAAAAGACAACCCACTTTTTTCTTGTAAAACGGCAGTAATATCATTATTTTGTGCCATTAAATAATCCAAATCTGTTTTATCAAGAACAGAAACAACACCGTTAATATGCTTAATTTGAATTTCATCAAATCCAGTAACAGGAAGAGATAAGAATTCAGAATCATTCGTATTAATTTGATAACGAGCAACACCAGCGGGAGCCGTCATTTTAGAATAATAAGCAACAAAATCGCTTAATTCTCCAACCTCGAAAGAATTCAAATTAATAGTATGAACATATGAAGGAATATCAAGAAAAGAGACTTCTAAATATTTATCATTGTCAACACTCAAATTTTGGTCAACTGATAACATTACAGGGTACAAAATAGAGCTATCATTAACAACAGAATAACCTTCATTATAAGTTGAAATGTCTGCCAATTTACCGATTTCAATATAAGGTACCAAAGTAGTTAAATGTCCATTGTCTGAATTTTGCAATGTTACATTAACTTTCATTTTATTTTCAATGTACTTTAGAATACCTTTAGGACATTGTTGATGTGCTGAATCAACTAAAACATTAACAAGTAACGTTTGGATAGGTTTAAAGATTTTAATACCTTCAACACGTCCATTTTTAGGAGTATAAGAACCAATTTTTGCCATAAATAAAACAATTTTTAAACAATTAATAATATGATTTAACAGTACAAAGGAAAGACTATAAAAAAAACCACATTAAGAGAAATGCAGTTTTTTGAAGAAAATAAAAGAAAAAAAGGTACAAAACTTCAGCTATGAAGATAAAATATAACGAACTTCTGAAAGAGACATTTTTTCATACTCTGCCAAATCAAAATCAGTAATACGTTTTTTATATTCTTTATTAAAAAAACGTTTAATTTCTCTTACTCTATCAATAGCAGTCTTATCAGATGAAACACCATAAAATTTTTTTATATCTTTTAATATAAGTTCCATAATTAGCGTATTTTAAAAAGTTGAAAACAAGATGAATAATCACGAAATTGTTTAACAAAATCGCCAGTACGTTTATTATAAACGTTTACAGAGGTAACAAACCCCAAATTTTTATTACAAAATTCCCAAAGTTTCGGTAAATTAGTAACAGTTCTATACTTTGCCGGCGGTCGATTTTCAAAAAAGAAAATAGCAGAAAATTTATTATAAGCCATATTATTTAAGTATTAAAATTTAGTTTTAATTGAGAGATAACAGAAGCAGAAAGAGTAGGGGAGTCACAACCAACATCACAAACGGAAGAAGTAACAACGTTAACAACAGTATCCAAAGAATTCGTAAAACATTCCTTGATATGTTCCATAAAAGTTTTAAAAAGCGTATGCATTTTATTCCTAAACGTTTTATAATGAAATAAAACAGTAGTGAAATGTTCTTCCTGAAAAATTTTAACTTCATCTTTTTTAGTTTTTTCTTCATTTTTAATAACATTACTTAATTCTTTTGTATAATTATCACTTAAAAAATCAACACAACGCCTGGAACGTGAAACACTACGAGAACATTGCCAAATTCTGCCCTCAATAGTGTACATCATTTTTACAGCAATATCCGAAAGGTCATATTTAGCAGAAAGTTCTGCAATATGTTTTTTTATCTGATTATCAGAATGTCCAAACCCTTTAGTCATATATTTAGAGATATATGCACCAATATTTTGAACTTTTTTAAGCCTCGCAATATCTGTAGAATTAGGTTGTAACCAATCAGTATTAACGCCATATTGATAAGCCTTTAATAATTGTTCATCTGATTTATTTTCTTTACTTCTTAACCTTTTATAATCATCAAAAGAGAGTTTTCTCATTTTTTTAGCATAACGATCAACATATCCCAGTTTATTAATAATTCGATTCCAAAGATGACGAATATAAATGCTATTAATATTTTTATCTATAAGCAAATGAAAATGAATATTACCATTAATTTGCTTTTCTGCAACCCAAACAAAATTTTTAACACCTTGATTTTCTTTTATTTCAGTTAAAAATTGATTAAAACATTTAGATTTTATTTCTTTATCTGAATGATAATGCTTTATATGGTGCATAGAATAAGACTTTATTTGACTACTTGGAAGCGTAAGAGTTACAAATGCAATATTATCCTTACCTTTTCCATTAATTAAAATATCAGAATCAACAGACAAAAGAAAATTATTAATTGAACGGTTTAGATTTCTGCGACCTTTTTCACTTAAAACGCCCCTATGTTTTGAAAATACCGGCGGTTTAATCTTTTCTTCAATTCCAAACTCATTTTTTTTAGTGGGAGCTAAAAATTTCATTGTTACAGAATCTAACGTTCTATAATATTGAGTTACGGAAGTGGCAGAAATTGAAACAAACGGAATTTTATAAAATCTTTCAGACATTGCAAAAAATTTGAATTGTGGGAGATTAGACAAGCCAACCCTTTAAGGTCTTTTTTAAGGTGTGTTTTTCATATATTAGAGATAATTAAACCGTATAGGATTAGTAAAAAATGACGTAGTAGTCATATAAATAGGCAATTTATCTACAAGAAAACTATTTAATAAAAGCTCTTTTTCAAAATTAGTATAATTACGAAAATTAACAGAAAATAAATCAATACCAATCAAAGCAAGAAACAACATCAATTCAGTGCTTTTATATGCCCGAATGTGATAACGTTCATTATTAGCATAAACAAAACAAGTAAAAGGACTATAAAAGTCAATCTTAAGAGAATAATAGGAAATAATTAAATAACGATTTTTTCGAACTGAAAACTTTATATTATGTTTTTTTAAGTCCTTAGAAAATTTCTTTAATAAATCAAGTCGTTTCATTAAAAATCAATAATTTCTACACATTTAAAATAAATTCGGTCAGAATGGAAATTAAAAGATTCGCCTGACACTACTAAATCACGGACCTCCGATAATGGTAAAGAAAAATGTGTCGCTAAAACAAGAGTCGATTTATAAAAATTTAGAGGTACTCCAGATTCAAGAAAAGCAACATAAACATATTCTTTCATAATAGTATTATTTAAAATTAAAAATTGCGATGTGAAAAGAATCACACCGCAAAAATAATAAAATATTTTTCTTATAATTTATATTATGTCAAATAATGTTTTTTTGAAATCATCCCTACTTTAATGTATTCGTTATTTTAAAATATAAAAAAAGACTCTCGTTATAATTAAATTATAGACGAAAGTCTTTTCTACTTATGAAAACAAAATTTATTTTTATTTTTTATCCATAATGGTGATTAAATCCAACACTTTGTTTGAATAACCCCACTCGTTATCATACCAGCTAACTACTTTAACAAAGTTGTCTGTCAATGCAATACCAGCAGCAGCATCAAATACTGATGTACGAGCTTCTCCAATAAAATCAGAAGAAACAACTGCTTCGTCAGTATATCCAAGGATTCCTTTCAATTCGTTTTCTGATGCAGATTTCATTGCAGCACAAACTTCTTCATAAGTAGCACCTTTTTCTAATCTACAAGTTAAGTCAACAACTGAAACGTCCAATGTAGGAACACGGAATGCCATACCTGTTAATTTTCCGTTCAATTCAGGAATTACTTTACCAACAGCTTTTGCAGCACCTGTTGAAGATGGAATAATGTTACCTGCAGCAGCACGTCCACCTCTCCAGTCTTTCATTGAAGGACCATCAACTGTTTTTTGAGTTGCAGTAGTAGCGTGAACTGTTGTCATTAAACCTTCTTTCATTCCGAATTTATCGTTAAGCACTTTTGCGATTGGTGCCAAACAGTTAGTAGTACAAGAAGCGTTAGAAACGATCACCACAAACGAACATTGGCGTATCATCTTTAGAAGGAGCAGACATTACAACACGTTTTGCACCTGCTTGAATGTGAGCTTCTGCTTTTTCTTTTGTCAAGAAAAGACCAGTTGATTCTACAACATATTCAGCACCAACTTCGTTCCATTTAAGGTCAGCCGGATTTCTTTCAGAAGTTACACGGATAGTTTTTCCGTTAACAACCAAGTTACCGTCTTTTACTTCTACAGTTCCGTCAAAACGTCCGTGAACTGTATCATAACGCAACATATATGAGATGTATTCTACATCTAATAAATCATTAATACCTACTACATCAATGTCTTTTCTGTTTACAGAAGCACGGAATACTAAACGTCCAATACGTCCGAAACCATTAATACCTACTTTAATCATTTTATTTATTGTTTTAAATTAAAAAATCTGTTTGAATAATCGAATGCAAAAGTACTGTTTTTTCCTCAAAAAAGCAAATTAATTTTGAATAATTAAAGATACAATATCTTCAGTTTTTATTTTTACCTTTTTTTTGAGAATAGATGGTGTTAATATTAAAAATATTGTAAATAATTGAATAAGACAATAAACTTGTTATTGTTAATAACAAAGCAATGATTAACAATAATGTAGAAATAAATTCATCCAGTAATCCGGTATAAAAAAGTATCACAAAAATGACAGTAAATAAAAGTCTTATACTTCTATCCACAGTGCCAATATTGGGACTAATCTTCATATTATTATGTTTAGGTTTATAAAATGTATTTATATTTTATTAGATATTATTAACGCCTACTACTGCTATTTTATTTTTTAACGGATTGGCATACATTTCTATTATTCTTTCTTGTAAAAAATCTTTATCTTTATGCTCCAAATCTACTTTAGCCAACTGACTTTTCATATATTTTTCTATTTTATCAACTTCTTCGGTAGATAGAGTATCTGTAAATAAATTTGTGTTATACATTTTATCATATGCCCATTTGTTGATAGGGAAAATGGCATAATTAGAATGAATTTTCTTATCTATAAGTTCAATGGCCAATTTTACTTGTTCATTTTTATTATCAGTTTGTTCTTGTATTTTATCTAATTCCTCATTAATACATTCCGAAACGTTGTAAACAATATGTCCTTTATAACCGATAATTCCCGTTTGCATATTGATTAAATCATCTTGTGGTGTCTTTTTATGTTCCGGATTATCTCGTTTTTGTTGGAATTCTTTCGCTTTTAAGAAATCACAAGGGTCATGCTCGTAAGTCACGGTAACCGGACAAATATTAATCGATTTTAAGTTCTCAATAAAGGATTTTGATTCTCCTGATAAAGCGAGCATTTTAAGTAAACTTGTTTGTGTACGGTCATCAGAATCCTTTGCCCTACCCTCTCGTTGTGCTATCCAAATAGACTCTCCTTTTTCATTGATAACATAATGAATATAGGCTGAAAGTTGTTTAGAACTTGCCAAAATTTCTCTTGGAGTTAATCCTCTTTTTACGATAAAGCTCTTATTGACTCTCACCAAATCTTTTATCCAAGGAAAAACAAACAGATTATCCCCTATCGCTATTTCAACTGTTTTTCTGTTGTTTTCGATAAATTTCATACACAAAAGAGAAGAATCAAGTACTATATCTCGATGATTACTAATAAAAAGATATTGTTTTGTAGGGTCTAACTTTTCCAAACCGTTCATTATAATACCTTCTGTTTTATTTGCCTCAAGATATTTTAGATATGGAAGAATCATCTCTTTTTGAAAAGCATCTACATTGTCAAAAGAACTTATTTTCTCTTTTAACAGTGGTTTAGGCATCAAAGGAAAAATGGTGCTAACCACTTTCATAAACTGTTTTTCTTCTGTTAAACCTTGTAGTACCGCTTGTATTTCATCTGAACGATAAGGTCTTATATCATCAAATTCGTTTTTCATAATGACTTTTATTGTAAGTTTATAATAACTTCTATTGTAAAACAATGGTTAGATAGATAAAAATGATTGGAGTTGAAAAAATCATACTATCCAATCTATCCAATAAGCCACCGTGTCCGGGCATAATATTTCCTGAATCTTTCACTCCAACAGTGCGTTTTAGCATCGACTCTACCAAATCTCCCAACGTTCCAAAAATAGAAACTAATTGAGTGAAAATAATCCATTGAATCAATGATAATTCAGGGATATAGAGAGAAAGAACATATCCTAAAATTCCTGCTAATACCATTCCTCCTAAGAATCCTTCCCAAGTTTTTTTAGGCGAAATACGTTCAAAAAGTTTATGTTTTCCAATCATAGAGCCTATCATATAAGCTCCTACATCATTTATCCAAAGTCCCAGAAATATAGCCAATACGAAATAAGCTCCATTATTCCAATAAATATAACTTAATATAGAAAAAGGTAAAGCAACATACACTTGACCTAATACGAAATAGGACAAATTATGAATTGGATTTTTCGTTTCTCTGAAAAGTTCTATAATAAAAACAGTAAATACAAAAAACAGATAAACCAAAAAGTAGTGAAATTCAATTACCTCTGAAGCATTCAAATAAGATAGCAAGAAAAGAAGTAAAGCCCCGAAGAGTCCTATCAATGATTGTACATTCACATTTTTCTGTGTATTTGACAATCCATAAAACTCTCTTATTACAAGCAACATCGCTAATCCAAAAACAACCCCAAAAACAGTTGGTAACCAAAAAAGTGAGCCTAGAATAATTAGTACAAATACAGTTCCACTAATACTCCGAGTTACAATATCGTTTAATTTTGCCATAATTTATGTTTTAATCCTATTTTGCTTATAAACACGTAATTATTGTTGCGAAGTTTCGTCTTTTGAATTATTGTTGCTGTTATTCTCATCTTCTTTCTGAGCATTTTTCTCTTTTTCCTCTTGTTCTTTTTTCTTTCTCTCTCCATTCAAACGCATCAACTCATCTCCACGTGATTCCCAAGGACGTTTTCCAAATATTCTTTCTACATCTTCTGTATAGATAACCTCTTTTTCAATTAAGAGTTGAGCCAATTCGTTATGTCCTTCAGCATTATCTCTTAATATTTGTTTAGCACGTTCATATTGTACTGCAATAATATTTTTTGCTTCTTGGTCTATCATTTCTGCTGTTGTATCGCTATATGGTTTGGTAAATCCATAATCGGATTGTCCGGTAGAATCATAATAACTCAAATTGGGCAATTTTTCACTCATTCCAAAATAAGCAACCATAGCGTATGCTCGTTTTGTTACACGTTCCAAATCATTCAATGCTCCTGTTGAAGATTGATTTAAGAAGACCTCTTCAGCAGCACGACCTCCCAAAGTAGCACACATTTCATCAAGAATATGTTCTTTTACTGTGAGCTGTCTCTCTTCAGGAAGATACCAAGCAGCTCCTAAGGCTTCTCCACGTGGTACAATGGTCACTTTTACCAATGGATTAGCGTGTTCTAATTTCCAACTGATAGTAGCGTGTCCTGCTTCGTGGAAAGCGATAGAACGCTTCTCTTCCAAAGTGGTAATCTTCGTTTTACGCTCTAATCCTCCGATAATTCTATCTACTGCATCTAAAAAATCTTGTTTTCCAACAAATTCGTTATTCTTTCTTGCTGCAATCAGAGCCGCTTCATTACAAACATTGGCAATGTCTGCACCCGAAAATCCCGGTGTTTGTCTTGACATAAACTCCACATCTACAGTATCGTCAATTTTCAACGGACGTAAATGAACTTGAAATATTTCTTTACGTTCTTGGATATCAGGTAAATCAACGCTTATCTGACGGTCGAAACGTCCTGCACGAAGCAATGCTTTATCCAAAATGTCAGCACGGTTGGTAGCTGCCAAAATAATCACTCCACTATTAGTACCAAAACCGTCCATTTCAGTAAGTAACTGGTTAAGCGTATTTTCTCTTTCATCATTACTTCCCATATTTGGATTTTTTCCTCTGGCACGTCCTACCGCATCTATCTCATCAATAAAGATAATACTTGGAGACTTTTCTTTCGCCTGACGGAATAAATCTCTTACACGCGAAGCCCCTACTCCAACAAACATTTCCACAAAATCAGAGCCTGACATTGAGAAAAACGGTACATCAGCCTCTCCTGCGACAGCCTTTGCCAGTAACGTTTTTCCCGTTCCCGGAGGGCCTACAAGCAATGCTCCTTTCGGAATCTTACCTCCCAATTGGGTATATTTATCGGGATTTTTAAGAAAAGCAACAATTTCTTCTACTTCTTCTTTGGCTCCCTCTAATCCGGCAACATCTTTAAAGGTTATCTTATTTTTATTTTCTCCTTTTTCAAACAGTTTGGCACGTGATTTTCCTACGTTAAAGATACCACCGGGTCCTCCGCCTCCCATTCCTGTCATACGTCTATTAAGCATCCAAAATAGGAATACCAAAAGAATGACAGGCATAAAAAGAGTTAAGAAAATATTGAAATAATCAGTTTCTCGGTGTACCGCAAATGCGATATTTCGATTTTTATTTAGTAATTGTTCAGCCCTTAACCTCTCTATTGAAGTTTCGTTTAATACAGAAGTTTGAACAACAGGATTTTTAAGATATAATTCAGCATCTTTTCCAAAAACTTGTTTTAACGAGTCTTTGAATATCTTTCCAAAAGCCACTTCCTTATTACTATAATAGTCTATTTTTTCTACATAGCCACTTTTAACATACGCTTCAAATACACTCCAATCAACTTCTTTGCCTTTTTTATCATTATCAAAAAACGCAGCTGCAAATAATCCCAATAAAATTAGAAAGTACAACCAATTAAGATTGAATTTTTTAGTTTCATTTTTGCCTTTTTTAGTTGGTCTATTGGGTAACTTCGGCTTTTCTTGTTCCATATAATTTTCTCTTTTTTCTTTTAATTGTGATAATTGAAAACTTAAAACGCTTAATAGGACAATTTTGTTTTTCTTTTTAGTAAAATTTAATCTAAATCCTCCACGTAAGTTAATTCTGCATCAGCCCAAAGATGCTCTAAATCGTAAAATTCTCGTTGTTCTCGCTGAAAAAGATGTACCATAATGTGCCCATAATCTAACGCTATCCATTGAGAATGTTTGAAGCCGTCTATACCAAAAGGTTTTTCTTTTATTTGTTCACGAACATAATCTTTTACTGAGTGTCCCAACGCATTGACGTGAGTTTGAGAATCTCCCTCTCCTATCACAAAAAAACTGCAAGGGGCATCTTCCAGTTTTGTCATATCAACAACCACTATTTTCTTTCCTTTTTTCTCTTGAATTCCTTCTACAATTTTATCTATCATATTAAAAGTATCTATTTTTATTTATGTTGCAAAAATAATGCTTTTTTATTGTTTATACTATTTTATTCCTTTTATTTTCGTAGCTGTAAAATAAAAGTATTTTTTTACTAAAAGCCTATTAGATAAATTATGTTTGATTAGTAGTAATAATTTTAGAAATAATATATAAAACTTAATAGGTTCAATATTTGTTATTCAATACAGTTAAATTATAAATTGTAAGAATATGAAAACAGCGTTAATAACAGGAGCAAGTAGTGGAATTGGACGTGAATTAGCTTGGATTCACGCAAGTCGTGGTGGCAATCTGCTACTTGTTGCACGTAGAGAAGATAAGTTATTAGAATTAAAAGAAGATATTCAAAAAAAATATGGGGTAAAGGTGTTTGTCTTTGTACAAGATTTGACACAAGAGAACGGAGTCGATAATGTGCTTGAATTGATAGAAAAAGAGAGTTTAAAGATTGATTATCTTATTAATAATGCGGGATTTGGAGGAATAGGTGCTTTTCACGAAAGACATTGGGAAAGTGATAAAAAAATGATTTTACTTAATGTACTTGCTCTTACTGAAATGACTCGAAAAATACTTCCTCATATGCTTAAAAATCAATCCGGAAAGATTCTTAATATTTCATCTATTGCATCTCTGATGCCCGGACCTTTACAAGCTGTTTATTTTGCTACAAAAGCCTATGTAACCTCCTTTAGTAATGCTATTAATGAAGAATTAAAAGGTAGTAATATTACTGTTACGACACTACTACCTGCTCCAACTGAAACAGAATTTGGAAAAATTTCCGAAATGGATAAAACACCTCTTTTCAACAAAACAGCTTCTGCATATAAAGTTGCTAAAGAGGGGTATGGTGCAATGTTAAAAGGAAAATTAAATATCGTGTCAGGAACAACTAAACTACTCCCCTACTTTATTCACTTTATTCCTAATAAAATGATATTGAAATACGTTAAGATAAAGCAACGAATTAGTAAAAAAGAATCGGTTAAAAAGTAAAAATAACAAGTTGTAGAAATTAAAAACCTAAAACTTCAATAAAAAGTAGTACTTTTGCGTAAAATCAGTAGGTTGGTTTGTCGCAGTAATCAGACGATTATTGAGGAAAGTCCGAGCAACACAGAGTGCCATACTTCTTAACGGGAAGTTGCTCGTGAGGGCAAAGTAGCGTA
>PDWI01004336.1_pt1 | contig 19146 bp, 13 predicted proteins | sample 1430891 | NCBI WGS metagenome assembly PDWI01 (sample SAMN01162508, study PRJNA174530) | Oral metagenome, whole genome shotgun sequencing project. | biome: Marine environment; feature: Marine mammal; material: Swab sample of the gingival sulcus; isolation source: swab sample of gingival sulcus...
TTGTGAAACTCAATTTGTTAGTTGCTCTTCCAAACAATTGCCCCTCACCCTAACCCTCTCCCCCGCGGGGAGAGGGAATAATTCATTGTAAAAATTTAATTTTTTTGAAAAATTGATGTCCAACTGCGTTTTTTAGGATTAATAAGCCGCACTCCCCGGTGTGCGCGGAAAGGCGATAACATCGCGCACATTGGCCACTCCTGTAACATAGCTAACCACGCGCTCTAAACCTAGCCCAAACCCCGAATGCGGGGTAGTGCCATAACGGCGCAAATCCAGATACCAATCGTAATCGGCGGGATTTAATCCTGTTTCTATCATGCGTGCTTCCAACACTTCAAGACGCTCTTCACGCTGCGAGCCACCAATAATTTCGCCAATGCCGGGGGCGAGTACATCCATAGCCGCCACCGTGCGGTTATCGTCGTTAAGGCGCATGTAAAAACTCTTAATACCTTTAGGGTAATCGCTAACTACCGCGGGTTTTTTAAAGTGCGTTTCCACCAAATAGCGCTCGTGCTCCGATTGCAAATCTACGCCCCACTCTATGGGGTATTCAAAAGATTGTCCCGAACGTTTTAAAATGTCAATGGCATCAGTGTAGGTCACGCGCTCAAAACCTGCATTGGCCAAGGCTTCAACCCGCGCTAATACGCCTTTTTCAACAAAGCGATTAAAGAAATCCATATCTTCGGCGTGATTGTCCAGTAAATCGCGGCAAATAAATTGCAACATCGACTGCGCCAAATCAGCGCAACCGTCCAAATCGGTAAAGGCCACTTCAGGCTCTACCATCCAAAATTCCGCCAAATGCCTTGAAGTATTAGAGTTTTCCGCGCGGAACGTCGGACCAAAGGTATAAACTTTCGACATCGCTTGGGCATAGGCCTCGGCATTTAATTGTCCTGAGACCGCCAAAAAAGCTTCTCGACCAAAGAAATCTTGTTGATAATCAATTTGTCCTTGCTCATTTTTGGGTAAATTGAGCATATCCAGTGTCGACACGCGGAACAAGTCTCCCGCGCCCTCACAGTCGGAGGCAGTGATAATCGGCGTATGAATCCAACAATAGCCATTGTCATCCATAAAGCGGTGAATCGCCTGTGAAACCGCGTGGCGAATGCGCGTCGTCGCCGCCACGACATTGGTGCGCGGACGCAGGTGAGCCACGCTACGCAAAAATTCCATGGTATGGCGCTTAGGCTGCACGGGGTAGCTTTCAGGGTGGTCTATTGCCCCCACAATGTTGACCTGCTCGGCCTGCACTTCGACACTTTGTCCTTTGCCTTGGGAAACCACCAATTTTCCGATGACTTCAACCGCACAGCCACTACTTAGGTGTTTGACAGCCTCATAGTTAGCGACAGTATTCGGCACCACGGCTTGAATACCATTTAAATCACTGCCGTCGTAAAGTGCTAAAAAAGTAATCCCTGCTTTGGATTCGCGCGTTGTGCGTACCCAGCCTTGTAGGGTGACCGTGTGACCGATGCGCTTGTCATCGGCTTTGATGGTTTTGAAGGAATCTAATTTTTTCATCGTATTCTATTCAGGTTAAAAAGTTAATATAAAAGAAGCCGTTGAAGAACCCGCCTAGCGGTTTAATTTCAAGGCGCACGGCGCGCAAAAAGCGGAGTTTACACGCAGTAAATGAGCATTTTGAGCACCGCGCAACGCAGAAATTAATCCGTGCAGGCAGTTATTCAAAGGTTTCTAAAAATTCACCAATAACTTACGGCACAGGCTTTGTCACGCTTAAAATGCCCACAAAGGGCACAAAGTGAAACGTGCTATTTTCACCCTTGACGTATAGCTCAGAGATATTGCCGTCCAAATACAGGGCATTGTCACAACCCAATTGTTTAATGGCTTGGGCGAATTGGTAAAAATTGCTGCTCATATAAGCAGTGGCGACAAAATACAACTCGCCCTTAGGCGTAGTGCACACACCGTTACGCGCATAAAAGGATTGACTTTTAGGTAAAAATTTAGCGTTAATCTTGCCATGAATCAGCAACATCGGCCCCGATTGTGTCGCCAAACGAATGGACTGTTCTCGCCCCGCGTAGCGCTGTTGATACGCGCGCGTAGTCACGATATGGGCGTTGTCATCCTTGTCGATGAGAAAAACCCCATTGGGCTGTAGATGGAAATTGCCCGTTCCGCGGTGGCGATTGAGCGATTTTAACACTTCGCCATTTTCCACATGCAATCCCGCGGGCGTGTCGTTGTTGGCATAAATACCCGCATTCATCAGCACCATCACTTCACTATGCTTTTCCAACGCTCGCTTTAAGGTGGAAAAATGTCGGTAAGGTTTGCCTTGAGCATCTTTCCAGTGCAAAGTGACTTGGGCGGGATTCACCGCCAGTGCGCGAAAGCGTTTACCTTGATAGGACAGTGTTTTCTCTACGAGTGGGGGTGTTGTGTTTGCTGGTTGCTCGGCCGCGGCAGGCGACAAAATCGTATAGAAAAGCAGTAGTGCCATTACGCACTTGCCCAACATTTTTATAGCCAACACGCCACCTCTAATCATCCTGTTGAACGAATCGAACAATACGCCGACGATTGCGCTTAGTCGGGCGACCTTTGAGATGAGTTGCGCCCGCACTCTGATTAGCGAGCTTTCGCAACTCTGCTTCGCGTTGGCGTTGTTCAATACTTTCTGGGGTTTCACTATACAAAGTCTGCGCCGCGGTAAAATTGCCACGCTTATCGCTGAGTGCCAACACTTCTACCTCAAAGCGTTGCGGCGGTTTATTGATGCGAATAACTTGTCCAATCTGCACGTCCTTACTCGGTTTAACGCGCTGACCGTTAACGTGAACGCGCCCTCCCTTAACGGCCTCTGTCGCCAAGCTGCGCGTTTTAAAAAAACGCGCCGCCCACAACCATTTATCTAAGCGTACCGTCAGCTGTGTCTTCATCTACCTACCTAGAGATTACCACTCACTAACGGCGAGTCCTTTTATTGTTCTGTAGGCTTTCCTCAATGCCAACGGTATCGGGAAGCAAAATATTTACCTCTAAGATTTCTGAATGACCGTTGCTATTGATGCTGGCATCAACACTATCAATATCAATCTTCACGTATTTATTGATTGCTTCTAAAATATCTCGACGCATTTTATCGAGAAAATCGGGGCGTCTAGCATCAGCGCGCGAATGCTCGACAATAATTTTTAAACGCTCTTTGGCTAAACTGGCCGAAGGCGCTTTTTTCTTTGCAAAGACACCAAAAAATTCCATTTTACCCTCCCAGAATACGAGTAAAGATACCTTTCTTTTTAGGCTCTAAGAAACGATGTGGCACATCTTTGCCCAAAAAGCGAGAGACTAAATCCGCATAGGCCTGACCAGCAGAACCACTACTCTCTAAAATAACGGGATCTCCCTTATTGGATGCCGTTAACACATCACTAGATTCGGGAATAACCCCCAATAACGAAATCCCTAAAATTTCGATAATATCTTCCACGGACATCATTTCGCCCACACCGACACGCTCGGGAATATAGCGACTCAAAACGAGGTGATGCTTAACTTGCCGCCCTTCTTCGGCAGCTTTAGACTTACTGTCCAAAACGCCCAAAATGCGGTCGGAGTCGCGCACTGACGCCACTTCGGGATTGGTGACAATCAGTGCTTCGTCAGCATAGTAAAGCGCCAAATAAGCACCGCGCTCAATACCCGCGGGACTGTCACAGATAACGTATTCAAAATCCAACGCTTTTAATTGCTCAATCACCTCACCAACGGCATCTTTTTCCAGTGCGTCTTTATCGCGCGTCTGCGATGCAGGCAGGATATAGAGATTTTCAACACGCTTGTCTTTAATCAGCGCTTGCTTTAAGCCCGCTTCACCTTGTGTAACATTGACAAAATCAAACACGACACGACGCTCGCATCCCATAATTAAATCGAGGTTACGCAAGCCGACATCAAAATCAATGACCGCGGTTTTGTAGCCGCGCATGGCAAGCCCCATGGAAAAACTGGCACTGGTAGTTGTCTTGCCGACACCACCCTTCCCTGAAGTCACAACGATGATTTTAGTCATTTCATCTCCTAAAATAGTAGTTAAAGTATGAATATTATTATAGCGAAAAAAAGCACAACCTCTCACCCTCTAGTGAAATTTGTACTCTCTGATTGTGAAATTCTTCATGAATATCTTCTAGTTGTTTATAATTCCCAGCAATGGAAACCAACTCGGCATCCAAGTTTTGGCAAAAAATACTGGTACCTTCATCACCTGTCACCCCCGCAATGGCACGACCACTTAATTTGCCGTAAACGTGAATACTTCCCCCTGCAATTACCTCAGCACCGTGGCTAACAAAACCTACCACTGTTAAATCCCCTTGGGCATAGAGACGCTGACCACTGCGTACAGGTGCGCGAACCACCAAGTTATTGGGAGGAAAGACTCCGCCTTGGTCACTGGGTTGCTGATCAAAGGTTTTTCTTGGCTCTCGATGCTCTGCAGACGCGTCGTACCGCCCAGCGCCACTTGTAACCTCAATGTCTTTGTTGCTTCCCGCGGTGGCAAGGTGCTCACTTTTGCCGTGCAACACAGGTAATACACCCAGTCCTGTTTTAACCAAAGCTTCGCGGAAAGAGGCGCGGTCACTAATCAAAGCAACGGGATTAATGCCCTCCCCTTGTAGAAAGGCAATCAAGGCATAAACATCCAGCGACAGCGCATTCTCACTGTCAAATTCACTGATATCAATGACCAATTGCATACCGATAAACATCATCGGTGCTTGTTTGATTTTTTTTTGCAACTGTTCTTTAAGCGCCACAAAGTCTTGGGAAAACAGCTTAAGAACGGTTAAATTGGGCAAATTATTCTTAAAAATAAGCAGTGGGTTCGTCATAAGTAAACGTCAAGAGTTATCCAGTTATACATAAAAACGGTGCCACCAGTTCCAGCTCAGCTTATAGACTTATAGAATAGAGCGGGACACCGCGACGCTATAGCTTATCATGTTTCTATCGCAACACTGCCTTTTTTGTTATCCTTTTTTCTGTTTCGTTGACCTCAACTGTGGTCTCCTCCGTAGCCTCTCCTGTCTGCTCAGGCACTTGTTCCTCTTTACCTGTCTTTTTTTTCTGCTGATTTTCCTCAATGATGCGACTCACCGCTTCGATACCTTCTGCCTGATAGTCAAAAACATTGTCACGCCCGCCTAACTGTAGCCAATAAGGGCTTTTGATGAGGTAACGACGCACTTCAGGCGTAAGTGAGGTAAGATGTAAATCGCCACCGCGCTTACGCAATATCTGACGAATGAAGAGTAGCAATTCCAACCCTGAAATGTCAATTAAGTTAACCCCTCCGCAAATTAATACAACGTGCGTGCCATACTTTAGGCGCTTGGCATCAATGCTCTTGCGAATATGCTCTACCGAACCAAAGAAAATTGAGCCATCAACGCGAACAATTTCCAAGTAAGGATGCTCACTTTGTTGGCTACGCAAGGGAATTAAACGATGGTAGGGATCTAGCTTATCCACTGTCATATGCAATACCATGGGTGTTGAGGTTTTTTGCAAGTACATCAGCAACGATAAAAACATACCGCTATAGATGGCAAATTCGAGACTTAAAAATAAAGTCGATAACAAGGTAACCACAAAGACAGCACTTTCAGCACGACTGGTGGTGAACACATTTTTGATATGCCCCCAATCAATCAGCTGATAACCAATCAGCATAATAATGGCTGACATGGTCGCCGTGGGTAAAAAAGCCGTCACATCGGTGGCAAATAACAACACCAACAAGATAAGTCCAGAAGCCATAATACTGGACAACGGCGTTACCGCGCCCGCGCTGTAATTGACCCCCGTGCGCGTAAAAGAGCTGGAGGAAAAAAAGCCACTGGTAAAGCTACAGGCGATATTCGCCAAGCCCTGCGCCACAAATTCTTGATTGGCATCAATGGACTGCCCTGATTTAATGGCAATGGTTTTGGCGATGGATACCGCTTGAATCAGACCCAGCGTTGCCAAAGCAATAGCAGCGGCAAACCACTCGCGCACCTGATACCACGTCAAATCGGGAATCATAAAGGTCGGCAAGCCCTGTGGCAAAGCGCCCACCATTTTTACGTTAGGTTCTTTCAACACTATGGACATCAAGGTAACCGCCACACCGCCGTAAATCATGGCAATCAACAGGTAAGGCAATTTTTTGAAAAATGTCTTAAAAACCAATGCAACCATCAACGTCGATAGCGATAGAAATAGAATGGAGAGATTAGTTTCACCGATGTGACGATAGACTTCGCGCAACGTCAGGGCAATATTTTCTTGACGAGAAAAATTAATCCCCATAATGCCTTTGAGTTGCGAACTCATAATCAGCAATGCTGCGCCCGTAGAAAAACCCAAAATCACCGTATGAGAAATAAAATCGACAATATGCCCTAGACGACACAGTCCCAAGACTAGCTGAATCGCGCCCGCCAACAACGTCAGCACCAATACCATGCTAATAAACATGGGGGTTTCGGGCACGCCGCCAGTTTGCGCTTGGCTACGCATCAAAATGCCAAAGACGACAATGGAAGTTGCCACTGTCGGCCCTGAAACCGTATGCCACGAGCTACCAAATAGCGCGGTAACAATGGGCGCAACCATGGCCGCATACAGACCAAACTCAGGCGGCAAGCCGGCAATCATGGCAAAGGCCAAGCCCTGTGGCAGGGCAAAAATCGCACTGGTAATGCCGGCAAACAAGTCGAAGCGCAATGTTCTTACACTCAGTTTGTTTAGCCAGAGCAAAAAGGGAAAGACAGCAAACAACAGTGACATAAGCAATTCACGATGCTTGTTTTCAGCTTGGGAGGAGGAGGCAGAAGACATCTTGGCAACAGATTATAGAAGGAAAGTAAAACCTCATCTAGCACAAAAAAATAGCGCTAGATGAGGATTGGGTCAAAACAACGGACTTATGACTTTTTCAGCGCGTCAAAAGAAATCGTCACCTCGTTGGCATCTTGCATGTACTTATCCAGTTGGTCGAAATTCATGTAGCGGTAGGTATCCTCCTTGTCGCTATTGAGCTCTTCGGCATAAGATAAATACTCTTCAACCGTGGGCAAACGCCCCAAGAGTGAAGCCACTGTCGCTAACTCCGCCGAAGCCAAATACACGTCGGCACCCTGCCCCAAACGGTTGGGGAAGTTACGCGTGGACGTAGAGACTGCTGTGCTTTTGGCGGCGATACGCGCTTGGTTACCCATGCACAGCGAGCACCCCGGCATTTCCGTACGCGCCCCACTTTTGCCGTAAATGCTGTAATAGCCTTCTTCGGTTAGTAGCGCGGCATCCATTTTTGTCGGCGGCGCAATCCACAAACGCGTAGGGATGCCATCCGCAAATTTATCTAGTAGCTTACCTGCCGCGCGGAAATGGCCAATATTGGTCATACACGAACCGATAAAGACTTCATCGATATGACTGCCCGCTACTTCTGACAGTAGGCGCGCATCATCGGGGTCGTTGGGGGCGCACAGCACGGGTTCTTTAATTTCGCTCATATCGATGTCGATAACAGCGGCGTATTCGGCATCTTCGTCCGCTTGCAACAATTCGGGATTGGCAATCCATTCCTGCATGGCGACGATGCGGCGTTCTAGCGTGCGCTTATCACCGTAGCCATTGGCAATCATCCACTTGAGCAAGACAATATTGGATTGTAAATATTCAATAATCGGGGCTTTATCCAGCTTAATCGTACAGGCCGCCGCTGAGCGCTCTGCCGAAGCATCCGAAAGTTCAAACGCTTGCTCCACTTTGAGGTTTTCTAGCCCCTCAATTTCTAAAATCCGTCCCGAGAAGATATTTTTCTTACCCGCCTTTTCCACCGTCAGCAAGCCCTCCTGAATGGCATAATAAGGAATGGCATGCACCAAATCGCGCAGAGTAATGCCGGGTTGCATCTCGCCGTTAAAGCGCACCAATACCGATTCAGGCATATCCAGTGGCATCACGCCTGTTGCCGCGCCAAAGGCTACCAAGCCCGAGCCCGCGGGAAAGGAAATGCCGATGGGGAAACGCGTGTGAGAATCGCCACCTGTACCCACGGTATCAGGGAGCAACATGCGGTTTAACCACGAGTGAATCACGCCGTCACCCGGGCGCAAGGATACGCCACCGCGGTTCATAATAAAGTCAGGCAAAGTGGCATGCGTGGTCACATCCACAGGCTTAGGATAGGCCGCGGTATGACAAAATGACTGCATAACCAAATCGGCAGAAAAGCCTAAACACGCCAAATCTTTTAATTCATCGCGCGTCATCGGCCCTGTGGTATCTTGCGAACCCACGGTGGTCATGCGCGGCTCACAGTATTGGCCGGGACGAATGCCTTCGACCCCACAGGCCTTACCGACCATTTTTTGTGCCAAGGTAAAGCCCGCGCTACTACCCGCCACATCCTCGGGCTTTTTAAAGACCTCGCTCTCTGGTAAGCCCAAAGACTGGCGCGCACGGTGTGTCAAACCGCGACCGATAATCAGAGGAATGCGTCCGCCAGCCTGCACTTCATCTAACAGCACGTCCGTTTTTAATTCAAATTCGGCAATCACTTCGTCACTGTCGTGGCGAGTGACTTTGCCCGCGTAAGGATAGACATCAATGACATCGCCCATATTCATATTAGAGACATCGACTTCAATGGGGAGCGCGCCCGAATCTTCCGCGGTATTAAAGAAAATCGGAGCAATTTTTCCGCCCAAGACAAAACCGCCATCACGCTTGTTGGGAATATAGGGAATATCATCGCCCATGTGCCACAATACCGAGTTAATGGCCGATTTGCGCGAAGAGCCCGTGCCCACCACATCGCCAACATAGGCCAACGGAAAGCCTTTGTCTTTCAATTCTTGTAAGTATTTCATTGGCCCAATCACGCCGTCCTCATCGGGGACGATGCCATCGCGGGTGTTTTTTAGCATGGCCTTGGCGTGCAAAGGGATGTCAGGGCGCGACCAAGCATCTTGCGCGGGCGACAAATCATCGGTATTGGTTTCCCCTGTGACCTTAAAGACAGTCAGGGTGATTTTTTCAGCCAAGGCGGGGCGGGAGGTAAACCACTCGGCATCCGCCCACGACTGAATGATTTGCTGGGCAAAGGCATTGCCCGCTTTGGCCTTATCTTCAACATCGTGGAAGCTATCAAACATCAACAAGGTGTGCGACAACACCTTGACAACTTCCGCGGCCAAGTCTTCGTTATCTAGGGCATCGACAAGCGGCTTAATATTGTAGCCGCCCTGCATGGTGCCCAACAATTGAATAGCGCGGGCGGGAGAAATCAGTGGTGAACTGGCTTCACCAGTGACAATAGCGGAAAGGAAAGAAGCTTTCACGTAACTGGCGTCATCAACACCCGCGGGGATACGATGAATAAACAGAGAGAGTAATTCCTCACTTTCCTCTGCGGGAGGATTCTTAAGCAGCTCAATCAAATCGGCAGTTTGCGCGGCATCTAATGCTAACGGCACAATGCCGATTTCGGCGCGCTCACTGACATGTTGATGGTAGCTTTGTAAAAATTCTGACATAAAATTGCCCTCATAATGTTATATTTGTATTATTTTTTATTTATTTCTCACTCGGTAGCGCGCTTCGCTCACCCCTCATAAACAACTGACAATCAATGCAGGCGCAATTGATTTAGATGCTTACAATCATGATATTAGTCGTTATAACACGCGACACGGTAGGCACGACATTTTACACGATATTTACACAAATATCGACTCACGAACGCCATTTTAGCATATTTTTTATATCTACCCATAAAAAAAATAATCCCCAACCATTAAGTCTAAACAAAAACTTCGATGATAGTTCAGATGGGTGATACAATACGCCGACTTTTTTGACTTTTACTCATTATTTTTTACTGTGGATATCGAACAGTCAACGCTCATTTGGATTGCGCGTATTATTTTTGCTGGCATTTTTACCTTTATTGGTTATAGCGTTTGGCGCTTTATGCGTCGTGAACGCGTAATCAGCGTTACCGAACACCCTACTTATCAACCTCCCGCTGATACTGAACTCCCAAAGGAAGATGTTATCCTGACAGTTATCGCCAAACCCGGGCGATTTTTTGACCACGCAAGACTATTTCAAGTTATGCAAGACTTAGGTTTTCACTATTCTGAGGATCATGTTTTTGAATACTTAGTTCCTGACAGTGACTACATTGCCTTTACTGTCATTAATATTCGCGCCCCTTATGTTTTCAGCACGGATCCTAAGCAAATGTCCCCCACTAACGGTCTCGTTGCCATTATGCAGCTACCTGTAGCGGATGGTGACCATCAAGTGGATTACTTTCATTTGCTTTTGTCGGTACTTGACGAATTGCACACCCTACTGGATGCCGAGTTGTGCGACTACAATCAGAAGCTGTTAAACAATCATCAACTCTACGATATGCAAAGACACGTTGAATACTTTGAACAAAATTACAATAACACCATCCAATATGACTATCAGTAATCACTACCGCGCGCTTATCGACAAAGTCCACACCTACGACCATCATTACTACGTTTTAGACGAACCGCTAATCCCCGATGCCGACTATGATGCCTTGGTGAGGGAAATCCGCACACTGGAGAAGCAACATCCCGAAATAATCGCGCCCGATTCACCCAGTCAGCGCGTGGGTGGCGGATTGCTGGATAAGTTTGCATCGGTGGCTCATGCCATTCCCATGCTGTCGCTAGACAATGTGTTTAACGACGACGAATTAGGCGAATTTTACCAGCGTGTTAGCGAGCGCCTCGACCTGCCAACAGACAGCGATATCGATTTTGCTGTTGAGCCCAAATTGGACGGACTCGCCATGTCATTGCGCTACGAAAACGGCGTCTTGACGCAAGCGCTAACCCGCGGCGATGGACAAGTAGGTGAGAATGTATTGGAAAATGTTAAAACTATTCGCTGCATCCCCCTAAAGCTCCGAGAAAGCGAAACACTGATGCCGCCCGCGGTACTCGAAGTGCGCGGCGAAGTCTTTATGCCCAAAGCTGGCTTTACTCAACTCAATCAAAGACAACTCGCTAACGGAGAAAAAACCTTTGCCAATCCGCGCAACGCCGCGGCGGGTAGTTTAAGACAACTCGATTCCCGCATTACCGCCACCCGCCCGTTGGCATTTTTCACCTATGGACTGGGAGACATCCAAGGGCTAGACCGCCCTACTTCCTATGCCGCGGCTATTAACTTATTACAACAGTTTGGCATACCGACTTGTCCGCTGTTTAAAGTGGTCACAGGTCGCGATGCACTGCTAGCCTACTACCGCGACATTTTGACGCAGCGCGATGCCCTAGATTATGAAATTGACGGCGTGGTTTACAAAGTCAATGACTACGCTTTACAACAGCGCCTAGGCTTTGTCAGCCGCGCACCGCGCTGGGCAATTGCCCACAAATTTCCCGCCCAAGAGAAATCGACACAGGTTGAAGACATTGCCATTCAAGTGGGACGCACGGGCGCACTCACGCCCGTAGCGCGTTTACAACCCGTCGAAGTCGGCGGCGTTACCGTCACCAACGCCACGTTGCACAACGCCGATGAATTGGCGCGCAAAGATATTCGCGTTGGCGACCGCGTTATCGTCCGCCGCGCGGGTGACGTTATTCCCGAAGTGGTGCGCTACATTCCCGAATATCGCCAAGCTGACAGCCAAGCCTTTGTCATGCCCCGCGCTTGCCCCGTTTGTGGCAGCGAGGTCGTCAAGCCCGCGGGCGAAGCCGTCACCCGTTGTTTAGCTGGGCTGTTTTGCCCCGCGCAGCGCAAACAGGCGCTGATTCACTTTGTTTCGCGTAAAGCCATGGATATTGACGGTTTAGGGGAAAAAGTCATTGAACAGCTGGTGGATGCCGAGCTAATTCACACGCCTGCCGATATTTATCAGCTCGAACACGCGCAACTGGCGAACTTAGAACGCATGGGCGACAAATCGGCAAGCAACGCCATTAATGCCATTAACGCCAGCAAAGCCCCGACATTTGCGCGGTTGCTGTTTGCCTTGGGCATACGCGAAGTTGGCGAAGTCACCGCGCAATTGCTCGCCGAGCACTACGCCGATTTTGAGGCGCTGTACGCCACCGACGTAGAAACACTAGAAGGCATAGAGGGCATAGGCCCAGTGATGGCCGCCTATATTGTCGGCTTTTTCGCCGAACCGCATAACCGCGAAGTCATTGCGCGCCTGCTGGCCAGCGGTGTCGCACCGCGCAACGACGTACAAAGCGTTGCTAGCGAAGGCTATTTTGTCGGCAAAAAAGTCGTGGTGACGGGTACGTTGTCCAACATGAAGCGCGATGAGGCCAAAGCGCAACTCAAAGCCTTGGGCGCTAGAGTACAGTCTTCCGTTTCCAAAAATACCGATATATTAATCGCGGGAGAAAAGGCAGGTTCTAAGCTAACTAAAGCCCAAGACTTAGGCGTTGAGGTGTTGGATGAAGAGGCTTTTAGTTTGCTGATAAACAAGTAGGAAAATAAACTCGTCTACTGTCCTCGCAAAAACAAACTATCTAACTGATTTATCGTTAAACGTGTCCAAGTGGGACGGCCGTGGTTACACTGGTCGCTTCGCTCAGTACGCTCCATATCGCGCAATAAGGCATTCATTTCTGACAGCGATAATTTGTGATTGGCACGTACCGCGGCGTGACAAGCCATGGTGCCTAAAATGGGATTGATGGCCGTTTCGCTAGCGCGTTTGCCTTGGAAATTAGCGAGCTGTTCTAAGACTTCCAAGGTGAGACGTTCGGCATGGCGGTTGCTTAAAATGGCCGGTATTTCCCGCACAGCGATATGCGTCGGAGAAGTAAAATCAAAGATAAACCCCAACTGCTTGAGTAAAGAGGCTTCACTTTCCGCCGCCTCAACCTGTTCAGTAGTCAACTCTAGTGACAATGGCATCAGCAGTGTTTGCGTGGCAATGTGACCGTCATAAAAAGCCTGCTTCATGCGTTCGTAGACAATGCGCTCATGCGCGGCATGCATATCGACAATGACCAGACCGTCACGATTTTCTGCCAAAATATAAATGCCATGAATTTGTGCCAGCGCCCGCCCTAGCGGCTGTTGCTCATCAGTATCAGAAAAGCCACTTCTCTCACTGATAGCAGACGCCGATAGCGAAGAGGGCGAGTCACCTTCTGCAGCCGTTGAAGCAGCGCTATCCATATGCTGGTGGTCTCCACCACGGGGCATTAACTGGTATTCGGCTAAGCTGTCCCGCGCCCCCGCCTTGGCCTGCATTGCCGCGGGCGGTAAGGCAGAACGTCTAGGCTCAGCATGGGATTTTTTGTCTTCAAAGTCATAGTTAATGCCCTGTGTCTTAGGCATGACCGCGGGCGCGGTAGTCGTACGATTCGTTGGTGCTTCAGCGCTAGTATGGTCAACGAGCTCATGACTTTTCGGCTGTGCCAGTGCGTGGTGTAGACTCGAATAAATAAAATCGTGAACCAATCGTCCTTGGTGGAAACGCACTTCTTGCTTGGCGGGATGGGCGTTGACATCGACTTGTTCGGGGGCTAACTCAATATGTAATAAAAAAACGGGATGGCGTTTGCCATACAATACGTCGGCGTAAGCTTGTTTGATGGCATGTACGACCAAGCGATCTTTAATGAAGCGTTGATTGACGTAAAAATACTGTTTATTAGCTTGTGAGCTGGCAATATTCGGACTACCTACCCATCCCCACAGGCGAATACCTTGGCGCGTTTCGTCAATAAATGTCGTTTGCTCATCGTCATTTTCCGTAAAAATTTCTTGATGGCGCTTGGCTTCATAATTGTCCGCACCCGCCGCCCAACGATACACCACTTTGCCATTGTGCGACAGCGAAAAGCCAATATTAGGATGAGCAAATGCCAAGCGTTTAAACCAGTCGGCGATGTGAGAAAATTCGGTTTTTTCCGTCTTTAAAAAGCGCTTGCGCGCGGGAATATTAAAAAATAAATCGTGAACCTCAACGGTTGTTCCCACGGGGTGTGCCGCGGCAGTAACAACTTTTTCATTGGTAATTTGCCACGCATTGTCGGCCTCAGCCACTTTAGAAATCACTTTCATGCGGCTCACCGCGGCAATGCTGGCGAGCGCTTCGCCACGGAAACCCATTGTCAGCACGTGTTCTAAATCGTAGAGATTGCGAATTTTGCTGGTGGCGTGACTGGCCAGTGCCAGCGGCAAGTCTTCTTTGCTGATGCCTTTGCCATTATCGCGAACGACCAGCGCTTTCATGCCGCCATTGATGATATCGACATCAATTTGGCTAGCACCTGCATCCAAGCTATTTTCAAGTAACTCTTTGATAATGGAAGCGGGTCGTTCGATGACCTCACCCGCGGCAATTTGATTAACTAGATGATTATCTAGTTGTTTTATAAGCGGCACAAGCGTTTCTATTCGTCAAAAAAGCCAAAATGGCGAATGCGCTGATAGCGGGCGTCCAGCATGGCTTGCTCATCCTGCGCCTGGATGTCAGCCAGCGCTGTCTGCAATTGCATTTTTATATTGCGCGCCATCGCAGGCACATCGCGGTGAGCGCCTCCCAATGGTTCTTCTATGATGCCGCTAATTAAGCCCAATTCCAGTAATTTATCCGCGGTAATATTCATGGCTTCGGCGGCATCTTCGGCGCGCTCGGCGCTACGCCACAAAATCGACGCACAACCCTCGGGAGAAATCACTGAATACACAGCGTATTGCAACATAAACACGCGATCGCCTACACCAATCGCTAAGGCACCGCCAGAGCCCCCTTCGCCAATCACGGTACAAATAATCGGCGTTTTCAAAGTGGTCATTTCGTATAAGTTGCGCGCAATGGCTTCGCTTTGTCCGCGCTCTTCCGCGCCAATACCTGGATAAGCACCCGGAGTATCAATAAAGGTGATAATTGGCAGTCCAAATTTTTCTGCAAGCTGCATCAACCGCTCGGCCTTGCGATAACCCTCAGGTCTCGGCATGCCAAAATTTCGCGCCACTTTTTCTTTGGTACCGCGACCTTTATGGTGACCAATAACCATTACGGGTTGACCATCTAGTTTGGCGATTCCGCCGACAATGGCTTTATCGTCAGCGTAGGCGCGGTCGCCATGAAGCTCGTAAAAGTCGGTAAAAATCTCATCAATATATTCCAAAGTGTAGGGACGCAAGGGGTGACGCGCTAACTTGGCCGTCTCCCACGGAGTCAGCTTGGCAAAAATCTCTTTGGTGAGCTTTTCAGATTTTTCTTGCAAATGCGCCATGTCTTCGGTGATGTCGATGCCCATATCGGGCTTCTCCGACAATTGGCGCAACTCGTTGATTTTTTCTTGCAATTCAACAATAGGACGTTCAATATCAATGTATTCTTCAGTAATCATTTTAAATAGTATCGGGTAAAAAGTTGTCCATAGGTGTGAAACAAGAAAAACGCTAGCCTTAGTTTAGAAAACTTGCAACTCCAAGACTTCCAAATCAATTAACAACAACTCATATTGGGGAAGCTTATCAAGTTTGACACAACTGTGGAACGGTGATTGTAATTCCTTAGAAACTTCGACCAAGGCACTCTCACGCACTTTGAATAGGCGTGGCGCATCATCGGCAATTATCGCATAACTACTAAACTCTAGGTGCTCACTAATACAAGACACCACAACTAAGCGACGATGCCCACTATCTGCGCTCTTATTTGATTTACCCCCTTCCAACAAGCGCGATACATCTAAAATCGGCACTTTTTCATTTTGGTAAAGAATTGAACCTACTAGCGCTTGATGAGAATAACTCGATGGCAGTGGGATGGCATAAGGCAACACGTATTCCACCAAGCTTCTCGGCAAGACAACCGCGACATCCCGCTGGAACGGAATAATCATGGCTTCGATTTGTGCACTCATAAATTACCTCTATTGTTTGTTCAGTTTTTTACCCAAGATAGCTTCTAAACTATCAATCAGCGTCTCCTCAGAATAAGGCTTACCAAGGTAGTCGTTGACACCAATGCCCTCGGCACGTTGACGGTGTTTATCACCTGTGCGCGAAGTAATCATGACAATAGGCACATCAGAAATCGCACTGTTATTGCGAACATGAGTAGCAAATTCAAAGCCATCCATACGTGGCATTTCAATATCAAGCAGAATAACATCTGGTATCCAATCACCAATAACGTCAATGGCATCCAAACCATCTTTAGCGGTACGAGCCTCAATATCGTATTTACTGAGAATCTTCGTAGTCACTTTGCGCATGGTAACGGAGTCATCAACCACCAAGACACGTGACTGTTGTGAAGCACTAGAAACATCTTGTGGGTTAATGACATCGCGAATATCAATGCCTTGCTCTTGTAGACTCAAGAAGTGACGCGCTAACGTGGTCACTTCCATAACGGGAACGGGGAGACCATTATCTAACACCGTTGCTCCAACAATACCCGGTAAAGTCGTAAATTGCGGGTTAACTGACTTGATAATCACTTCTTGACGACCAAGAATGTCTTCAACTTCTAGCGCCAAACGTCTTGCTCCTACACGAATCAGCAACACAGGTACACCTTGGGGCTGTGGAATTTTCTCGGCGTAGGGATCGATAAAATCAATAAGACTTTCCAATTTATAGCGATTCTGACCGTAGGTATAGTAAGTTTCTTCTCCCGATTCAAAGGGTTCGTAAACCTCACGCGAGAGGCGAGAAATCCCTTCAATCGCCATCATGGGCACGGCGTAATCAAAGCGTCCAACGCGAATAGCCAGCGCCTCAGTAATCGACATGGCAAACGGCATGCGAATAAAGGTTGCCATACCTCGCCCTGTTTCACTTTCGACTTCGATAGCCCCTTGGTGAGCATCAATCACATCGCGCAAAACATCCATGCCGATACCGCGACCTGAAATTTGCGTTGCCTGCTCTTGCGTAGAAAAGCCTGGTTCAAACAACAATTGTAAGAGGTATTGCTTGTCATTAGCGCGGCTTTCATCCAACATGTTCATACGACGCGCTTTGTTACGAATCGCATCCAAATTCGCACCGCGACCATCATCGGCAAGCATAAAGCCAATCTCTGCACCTTCGCGTCGAACAGCAATGCGAATACGTCCTTTGCGCGGTTTGCCCACTTTCATACGTTCTTCTGGAGATTCAATACCGTGAGCCAATGAGTTACGAATAGTGTGCTCAAAACCTGCAATCAAATCTTCGAGCATATTGCGTTCAATGTCGTTGTGTCCGCCGTAAATCTGTACAACGACCTCTTTGCCCAATTCAGCGGCAACCTGCTCAACCAAACGCTCAACCCGCGGTGCTACCGAATCGAAGCGCACCAAAGACGCTGACAAAATACCATCCTGTAATTCCCGCTGGATATTGTTTTGGTCAAGCAAAATTTGACGCGTTTCATCCACAAAATCCGTCAATGAACCTCGAATACTCTGTAAATCGTGCATTGACTCTGCCAATAAGCGCGACAACTGTTGAATTTCTGAAAAACGGTCTAGCTCCAACGGATCGAAATCAGCATCATCAACTTCACTCTCTTCGTGGCGGAACAAAATCTGCGCTTCTGTCTCATTCTCTAAGCGGCGCAGTTGTTCGGAAACGCGATTAACGGTACGCGACAACTCCTCAAGTTGGAAGTCGTGCTCAAACAGGTGACGCTCAACGCGAGAGCGCGCAATCACATCCTCACCCACCAAACTGGTCAATTGATCAATCAATTCAGAACGAACCCGCAACATGTAAGAGCGACGCTCGCCTTTACCACGTTTCCTATCAGCAGGATGTGACGTTTTGGACGCGCCTTCATCGCTCTCTTTGGAATCAACTTCTTGACGTTTCGGCGCTGGCAATTCAAGCTGCTTACCCGTTTGCGCCGACAAGAAGCTATTCAACGCCTCATAATATTCTGGCGACTCAACAATCGTTTGATGGTTATCAGCCATCTCTACCATGTCGTTGGTCAACATTAGACCTTGGCTGAGTACTTGGCAGGCACCGTCCTTATCATTCACCAAACCATCGACAATATGATCAAGTAGGGTTTCGATATTGTGCGACAAGTCACCGAGGACACTAAGTTCCGCCATGCGCGCACCACCTTTTAAGGTGTGCAATCCGCGCTGCATTTCTTGTAGTGCACTCAGGTCACCATAGTCCGCTTTCCAATCGCTCAAACTATTATTGTTATTTCTGACAATATCTTTGGCTTCACTCAAGAAGATATCAAGAATCGTCGCATCCAACTCATTGGGGTCATTATATTTCAACCCTTGGTAATTATTTTCATTTGCTGAATTACCGCGCATCTGGGCACCAGATGCTACCGCATCAGCGCCACTGCTACCTGATACGCCACCTCTTGCACGACTCAAATTACTAATCGGAGCACCAACTGGCGTATCCGCTTGAGGAGATGCCGAGGCAGTTGCCACGGTACGGTCTATTGTATTCTGCACATCTTCATCAAAGCTAGACTGCAAAGACGAACGCAAGGGAGACTGTTTGTTGCTAGAAAACACATCATGAGTTGCTATGCTACTGTCTAGTGCAGGCGCTCCCTCACTGAGGAATTCAGAGAACCAACTAGAAGCACTTGCAATGACTTCTGCGCGAATTTCCTGTCCTTCACTGTTATTTTTAATTGCATTTGCTGAACGCGCAAACTCATCAATCGCAGTTTCAACTCGCCCAGTGGTCTCCTCGTCAGGTCTTTCCCCTTTAGCGGCAACTTGAGAAAGAATATTACTAACCGAACTCCCTAACTCTACACCACTTTCAAAGCCATGCTCCTCAGAAGTTTCGGTAATGTCTTTAACATCTTCCGTTAGATTGCCAAAGTGTTCATTTAACTCAAAATCTGTCTGCTTCCAGTTACCGAAATGCGCTTTTGAGTTATCTATAGCTGGTTGCGCCGCACGCGCATAACTAATGTAAGTACTCTGGGTGGTCGAAGCGGTAGCCTCACCAGCAGGCAACGGACCACCTTCCAGCTGCTGTTTGCCTGTTTGTGCTAGCAAGAAGCTATTCAACGCCTCGTAGTATTCTGGCGATTCAACAATCGTGCGATAGTTACCTGCCATCTCTACCATGTCAGTGGTCAGC
>PDWI01004337.1_pt1 | contig 19146 bp, 19 predicted proteins | sample 1430891 | NCBI WGS metagenome assembly PDWI01 (sample SAMN01162508, study PRJNA174530) | Oral metagenome, whole genome shotgun sequencing project. | biome: Marine environment; feature: Marine mammal; material: Swab sample of the gingival sulcus; isolation source: swab sample of gingival sulcus...
ATCATCTCAAATCATCGCGACATAGGAATAAACTATCTAAAACAAAGGACGAGTCAAACTTGTCCTTTTAATTTACAGATTTTTCTATTATATAAATTCCAAGAATATCTTGTTATAATAAAATGTAAACAATTTAAATTTTCTTGTTACAAAACATAGTTTACCTTCGTTATTGAGTGTAGAAGGATAAAATAAGTTTGCCTTTTAATTGAACTGACCTCATTAAAGTTAAATTTTTAAGTTTAACTTTTTGGGATCAGTTCACAAACCTCGCCCTTTTTAATTAGCTTCTATTTTTCTATAAACTCAATAGCTTCTTTGTAGCCATTTTCAAAGTTTTTAAGGATTCTATCTCTTTTGTAGATGATAATGGTACCAAGATAGTGTTTGAATTTTAGGTCGTATATGTTAACCTTTCTTTTAGGTTTTACCCTAGTGTGAAATTTATGCAGACGAATTTGGATAATATCATCAAGTCCATAATCAGCCAGCATATTGGAGGGTAGATTATTGTAAAAACCACCATCAAGATAGTACTTGCCATCCAGTTTTTTTTGTTTAAATACTGGTAAATATGAGCTTGCTATTAAATACTTTTTTAATTTGCCCTCTGGCATATCATCAATCATCAGTTCTTCAGGTTTAAAGTCGCTTAAATTATAGGTTACTAAACCCATTTTTATATCAGAATTTCTAACAGCTTCTTCATCAATTTCTCTATCTATTAAATTAACAAGTGGGTCAATATTTAAACCCCCACTAAAAGTTGTTTTAACAATCCCTTTTCCTAAGTCTATCGGGTTCACATTTTTAAAATCGAGTTTCAGGGCGTTTTCGATGTCTTGATTTTGAAATTCAAAAATGTCTGAAATATCAAAGTTATGCCACAAGGCTTCTAATTTATCTATTTTTTTCATCGCAACAAAGGCGGCGTTTAATGAGCCTATTGAGGTTCCGCATACAGCGCCAATTTTAATACCTCTATCAAATAGTGCTTTAATTGCGCCAGCTTGATAGCTTCCTCTTAGTCCGCCACCTTCTAGTGCTAATCCATATGTTTTACTTTTGTCTAGCATATTGTCATCCTTTGATATTTTATTGATTGATAGATTTTATAATATCATTAAATTTTTATGAAATCAATAGAACAGCTTCATTGCAAAAAATTAGTATTTGTGGTAAACTAAGGCTTGGAAAGTAGGTGGATAATGAATATAGAAAATAGAAATGAAGAAAAGCGTTTTGCAGTCTTAATTGATGCTGATAACGTTTCCTCTAAATATATAAAATACATATTTGAAGAAATATCGAATTATGGTCTTATTACATATAAAAGAATCTATGGCGATTGGACAAGTAAGGCGGCGTCTAATTGGAAGCAAACTTTACTTGAAAACTCTGTTTCGCCAATACAACAATACTCTTATACAACTGGAAAAAACTCTACGGATTCAGCTATGATAATTGATGCTATGGATATTTTATATTCAGGCACGGTTGATGGTTTTTGTTTGGTTTCAAGTGATAGCGATTTTACAAGGCTGGCGTCACGTCTTAGAGAGGCCGGTATGACAGTTATTGGTATGGGTGAAAAAAAGACACCAAAGGCATTTAGTGTTGCTTGTAATTATTTTAAATATTTGGATATACTTTACGAAAACGATAGCCAAGATACTCAAAATGAAGAAAATGTGAATTTAGGTATAATAGAAGAGAGTATTAAGAAGATAATAGCTGAATATGGCGATGAATATGGTGGCATAAACATCGGTGAACTGGGTTCAAGGTTGGTAAAAAGACATCCAGACTTTGATGTAAGAAACTTTGGCTATACCAAACTTTCAAGTATGCTAGAAAGATTGAAGTCAGTAAGTTTAAAACGTACAGAGACTGCGATTATGGTTAATTTAACACAAGCAAGACTTGATCAGAATTCAATAGAAAAGGCGATTGTTAGTCTTGTTGAAAATTCTGGTGATGAGGAAATGAATTTAGCACAACTAAGCCAAAAGATAAGTGATGCTTTTCCTAATTTTGATGTTAGGACTTATGGTTATACAAAGTTTTTTAAGTTTATCAATGATATCCCTGAATTAAAAGTGAACAGCAGAGGAAAAAATGGCTGCATAAAAACAGTGGAATTATCAAAGTGAGGTAAGTAAACGTTGGCAGCCAAAAATGATGTTTTTAGAGGGGATGTTTTTATTGTGGACTTATCGCCTGTAGTTGGGTCAGAACAAGGTGGAGAACGTCCAGGCTTAGTAGTTCAAAATAATACTGGAAATAAGTTTAGTCCAACAGTAATAGTTGCGGCAATAAGTGGAAAAATAAAAAAGCCAAAATTACCTACTCATATCGCTATTCCAAAAGGCAAATATGGTTTGCTGAAAGATTCTGTGGTGATGTTAGAACAGGTGAGGACGGTTGATAGAAAACGCTTGATTCATAAAGTGGGGCACGCTGATGCCGATTTTATGAAAAAAGTGGATAAAGCATTAAAAATTAGTTTTGATGTTTAAAATTACGCATATGTGAGAAATTTAATTGGTTATGGAGATAATTATGAAAAAAAAATTGTTGATTCTGTTTAGTATGGGGTTGCTTTTGTTTAGTGCATTGTCTTTACATAGTTTTAGTGATGATACAGATCCTTTAATAAGCAAGTCATACTTTGATAAAAAAATAGAAGAATTGGAAGAAAAAATAAAAAATAGTCAGGGTTCCGCTGCTTCCGGTGCTGTTGCTTTTAAACCTCTAAATTTTTCGGCAGGGGATACCATCATTTTTAAAGAGGGAACAGAATTTATTTTAAGATCTGGTGAAGCCAAAATAATAGATCCGACTGGTAATGGCTTAGCAGATATTACTAATGGTAGCAATTTAATTAACGGAAGTGTGTTGCCTACAAATCACAACGTATTATGTCCAAGGAGTGATAATAGAGGTATCTATTGTGATACAGAGGTTTGGGTAATGATAAAAGGTTCTTATTCAAAGGAGGTTTTAGAAAAAGAATCCAAAGTAGATGACACTAGTAAAAAAGGCAATCTAAACAATGATGATTTGTAGGAACATGGTGAGGCAAAAAGCAGATGAATAAAGTTAGTATAATGGGCGTTAATTTTGACGCCTTGACTATTGATATGGCACTTGAAAAAGTTAAGCTTTTAATTGATAAAGGGACAAGTTCTTTAATAGTTACGCCAAACCCAGAAATGCTAGTGGATTCTAGCAGAAATCCGAAATTAAAACAAGCTTTAAATGAAGCGAGTTTATCTATTCCGGACGGAATAGGTGTGATATATGGGGCAAAAATTTTAAATAAACCATTAAAAACAAGAGTGACAGGAATTGACTTGATGACAAAAATATTAGGCTTTTTGTCCGAAAGTAAAGGTTCTTATTTTTTGTTTGGTTCTAAACCGGATGTTGCTAAAAAAGCGGCAACTAAAATAAATGAACAATTTACAGGGATAACTTGTGCTGGCACCCATCACGGGTATTTTAAAGATGAAGATGAAAAGAATATAATATCAATGATAAATGAGGCTAAACCAGATGTTCTGTTTGTTGGTTTAGGTTCGCCCAAGCAAGAAACATGGGTTTATAACAATTTAGATAAACTTAATGCTACTGTATGTATGTGTATAGGTGGTGCAATTGATGTGTATTCAGGGAACATACAAAGGGCACCCAAGTGGATTAGTAAGATAGGTTTTGAGTGGTTATATAGAGCCATAAAAGAACCGAAACGCTTTAAAAGATTGCTAAAAATACCGGTGTTTTTTGTAAAAATTTTCACAGTAAAGTAGCAGTAACATAGAAATTTACGCACTTATAACATTCTGAGGCTTGACACAGGGTGTATAATAGTAAGTGTGATACAAAAGAGGACAAAGATGATTAAATATGTTAATGTAAGCAAAGTCTATGGCAAGGATAACGTTGTTTTAGATGATGTCAATATCAATATAAAAAAAGGTGAGTTTGTTTTTATAATTGGTCATAGTGGTGCAGGAAAATCAACCTTTATGAAGTTGCTATTTAAGGAAGAAAATCCAACAAGTGGTAGGATTTTTGTTGCAGATAGAGAGATTACTAAATTAAGTAGACGCATAGTTCCTCAAATTAGACGTAATATTGGTATGATATTTCAAGATTTCAAATTATTAGAAAATAAAACAGTTTATGATAATGTAGCCTATGCTATGGAAATAATAGGTGAAAAAAATATAGTTATTCGTAGAGAAGTACCTAGGATGCTTCAACTGATGGGGATAGCGGAAAAAGCAAAAAGCTATCCTAGAGAGTTATCAGGTGGTGAAAAGCAACGTGTTGCAATAGCTAGGGCAATGGTAAATAATCCACCAGTATTGATGGCGGATGAACCAACTGGAAATTTGGATAAAGCAACCGCAGACGAAATTATGGCACTTATTGAAAGAATCAATCGATATGGAACAACGGTTATTATGGCTACACATGATGAACAGATTGTCAATAAGATGCAAAAGCGAGTGATAGAGCTTAGGTGTGGTAGGGTAGTAAAAGACAAGGTTGGAGGTTATTATCATGCGAATTAGACCAATATACAATCTTAAAGAAGCTATCTTAAACTTATGGAAGAATAAGACAAATACCGTGGGTTCTATTTTTGTGATGTCTTTTACCTTTGCAATACTAGGTATTGTTTTTATGATCGTTATGAATGTCAATATGCTGATAAAGCAAACTCAGAGCACGTTAGATGAGATTATAGTATTCATTGAAGATGATGTTACTTCCGAAGAAATCGATTCAATGTATACTGACTTACAAAATATCAAAGGGGTAAATTCTGTGGTTTTTGAGGACAAGGAGACTGCCTTTGAAAAATGGAAAGAAGAAGACTTTGGTGAAGATGCTCATCTTTTAGATGGCATAGGAGAAAGCCCTCTGCCAAATGCTTTTTATATTAAAATACATGATATCAGTATGGCTAATGATGTAGTTGAAAATATTGAAAAAATAGATGGCATAGAAGATATAAAATATTATAGAGAAGAAGTCGAGAGTATGATAACATTCGGTAAAGTTGTGGCTAAAATAGGCTTGGGTGTTATTGCGATACTCTTAATTTTATGTTTCTTTGTTGTCAGCAATACAATAAAAATCGCTGTAAATTCAAGGTCGCTAGAAATCAACATTATGAAGTTTGTTGGCGCTAAAAATCACTTTATTAGAGGACCCTTTATTATAGAGGGTATGCTGATAGGTATTATTTCTTCACTATTTTCTTCTGGAATAGTGTATATCTTATATAAATATGTAATAGATAGTTTTGCGTTTGATAGTTATACTATGATAGATGGTAGTAAATTATTTACAGTTGTTGATCCAATGTATTTAATTGAAAACTTTGTGTTTATAGTTGTAGTTTTAGGACTGGGGATAGGAACATTAGGTTCTATTCGTTCAACCAGAAAACACTTGAAAGTGTAATAAGATGAAGAATATCAATCAAAAAATAAAAATGTCATTTGTTGTTGTCTTTGTTGTTTTTATAGCATCAGCTTTAGTTGTGTTTGCAAGTGTTACGCCAAACTCAATATTTAATGAAATAAAACATCCTGACGAAATACAAAAGCTAGAAGACGAAAAAAATGAAATAGAAGAAACTATTGCAGCAACTAAGGCGGAATATGAAGAACAGGTTAAGCTTTATTCCATTCAGGAACAAGAACTTGCTAGTTTGCAAGCTCAAATAATGGATCAAATTGCTCAAATAGAACAAACAGAACTTGATATAGAAAATAAAACGCAAGAGGTTGAAGATAAAAAGCTAGAGGTAAAAAAAGCTAGGATTGATGTTGAAGATCACATTGCTGCTTTAAGAAAACGACTGAGAGCCATGTATAAGTTTGGCAAGACTGGTTATTTACAAATCATTCTAAGGTCAGAAAATTTAGTAAATGCACTGACAAGGCTTGATAGAATAAGGTTCTTAGCTGATTATGATAAAAGTATGCTAGAAGACTTACAGCTTTTGCAAGAAATTTTAGAGATTAAGCAGGCAGAATTAGAAGATGAAAAACAAGCCTTAGAAGATTTAAAAGAACAGCAAATTGAACAAAAAGAAGCGTTAGAAATTTCTTATGAGCAAGAGTTAGCTAAAAAACAACAGATATTTGAAAATATGGAAGCTCTGGAAAGACAAAAGCAGCAATTAGAAGCAGAAAGCCAAAGAATAACTCAAACACTAATGCAGATGAAGATCAAGAGAGACTTTGTTGGTGGAGAAATGATATGGCCACTTGATTATAACTTTAATACGATAACTTCTTTCTTTGGACCTAGAATAGAACCAATACCTGGCTCGGGTGCAAATCATGGTGCCATAGATATAGCTGCACCAACTGGCAATCATATATATGCAGCACTTGGTGGAGAAATTCTTGCTTCTGAATTTATGTGGGGATACGGAAATTGTGTGATGATCGACCACGGTGGTGGTATAGTAACGTTATATGCTCATGCCAGTCAACGATTAGTTAGTAAGGGTGATTATGTAAACAGAGGTGATGTAATAGCACTGGTTGGTTCAACAGGATTTTCAACAGGGCCGCACCTTCACTTTGAAGTTAGGGTAAATGGTACTAGGGTAGACCCTTTGAATTATGTAGTTAGACCTTAGGATAAATAAAGGATATGATAAAAATATGCAAGAAAATTTTGATAAAAATATAGTTCAAGAAGATTCTCTTGAAGAGGATAATCAGCAGGACGAAAATGTAAAAATAATAGTTAAAACAAAGTATCCAATTTGGCTTATTGCTATGTGCATCATCTTTTTATTGACTAGTGTATTTTTACTTATGAGATTTAGAGAGCTAAGCGAGTTAAATAGGGTTATTTATAATAACTTAGATAGCTCAAAAAATAGTGAACAAGTTATTGATTTGGGAAAAAAAGACCTTGGGTATTATAAAGCAAGATACGAAAAAATTGATCAATTGAGAGATTATATAGAAGACCATTTTTATCGAGAAGTAAAAGATGAAGACATTGAAAATGGCGTTATAAGGGGGTTGTTCTTTTCTTTAGAAGATCCCTATTCAACCTATTTTACTAAAGAAGAATATCAGTCGTTTAATGAACTCAATCAAGGTTCTTATGGTGGTTTAGGAATAACTATCAGCCCGTCAAAAACTGGTTATATAACTGTTATAAGCACTTTTGATGATACACCAGCTTCGAGAGCAGGAATAAAACATGATGATAAAATTATCAAAGTTAATGGCGAAGTTTATACTGCAGACAAAATGGATATTGCTATTAGCAAGATGAAGGGGGAGCCTGGCACCACTGTTAATATAACTATTTTACGTGATGATGAAGAAATAGAGATGGAGTTAGAAAGGGCTGAAATAGTAATAGATTCAGTGAAGGCTGAAATGATAGATGAAGAATCTAAGATTGCTTATATCAGAATAAGGAGTTTTGATCAAAAAGTCTCGGAAGAATTTGAAGAACATTATAATGAATTAAAAGCACAAGGAATGAAGGCCTTTGTGATAGATTTAAGAGGAAATCCTGGTGGTAGTTTAAGTGAATGTGTTAAGCTAACAGACTTTGTGCTTGGTGAAGGACGTATAGTATCAACCAAAAATAGACAAGGTGAAGAAGAAGTTTATAATTCAAAAGCCAGTAAAATAGATATCCCATTTATTGTTTTAATAGATGGTGGTAGTGCATCAGCATCGGAAATTTTTTCAGCAGCTGTGCAAGACGGTGGTGCAGCAAAACTACTTGGCACAACTACTTTTGGTAAGGGCGTTGTGCAAACAGTTATTCCTTTAAGTGATGGTTCTGCTTTTAAAATCACAACATCGGAGTATTTTACGCCTAACGGCAAGAATATACATGAAAAAGGTGTAAAGCCAGATATAGAATTAGAGCTATCAGAAGATTTTGACATAGAAGATAGAAGTACAGATAACCAACTGAATAGGGCTGTCGAGATTTTATTGGAAGGACTTAATCAATAACATAAATGAGAAGAGCGGAGGTATTATGATATTACGAAGAGCAAACATATATGATGCTACTGATATAGCAAAGGTTCATGTGAAAGTTTGGAATGAATTTCATAAGGAAAGAGTTTCAGAACCATTTTTGAAGCATTTTAATTTTGAATATCGCAAAAAGTATTGGGTTCGATTTATCAATGAAAATAGAATTTGTTTTGTTGTTGAAGAAAAGGGTGGTAGCATAGACGGTTTTGTTGTACCTGGTTTAAAACGACTAAACGAGAATGAAAATGTTGGTGAAATTCTGATGCACTATGTTAATGACAATCAGCATTATGAACAAAATTTTGCTTCACTTTTATTGGCATCAGCGATGCTTTTTCAAAAAAACAATGCCAATACAATGTTTACTTGGATTCATCGAGAACATCCTAGTATTGAAAAATACAAAGGCTTAGGTGGGGTTGAAACAAGTGCAAAAGTAGATAGAATGGATTCAAAAGATATTATTAAAATAAAACTAGAATGGACTGACTTAGAAAAACTAAATGAAGAAAACCAAAGTATACTTGACAATATGATTGTTGAGTTTTAAGGAGATTACATTGAAGAAAATAAAATATTTGGAACTTTTACCAATAATCATTATAACTTTTCTAGCATACAGGTTAATAAATGAGAAGTTTTTATTTACAAATTCACTGAATTACATTCTAAAAATGTGTGCGCCATTTTTTTGGGCGTTAGCAATTGCCTATATTGTTAATATATCAATGAGGTTTCTTGAGAAAAGATTTAAATTAAAAAGGGGCTTATCGCTTACAATTTCGTACTTACTAGTTTTTGCTTTGTTCTTTTTATTCTTTTTTGTTGTCATACCACAACTTATAAGTTCTGTGCCAAACCTTGTTAATGATTCTTCTAATTTTGCTAAAGATTTTGAAATTTGGTATCAAACAAATATAGCAGGTAAATTCGGTGCTGATTCAAATCAATATGGTATTGACATCAATAAAATAGTGACTGATAAAATGCAAGAAGTGTTAGAGTTCATACCAACTATTTTACAAAGTCTTGTTTCGGGAATTGGGCAAATGGCAATTTCAATCACCACAGGTTTAATAGACTTTTTTATAGGTTTGGTAGTTTCAGTATATGTTCTAATGGATAAAGAAGACTTTTTTGCTAAAACAAAAAAATTATCTAACGCTTATTTTGGACAAGAGTTTACAAATAAAGCATCTAAAATAGCAAATGATACGGATGAAATATTTGCAAATTATCTTGTTGCAAAGTCACTCGATTCACTGATAGTAGGTATTATAGCTATAATAGGCTTAAAGCTTCTTGGACTGCAATATGCTTTTCTTTTTGGTATAATAATTGGTGTAACAAATATGATTCCGTACTTTGGACCAATTATAGGTATGGTGCCAGTAGCAATAATCACAGTGTTTATTTCACCAATGCAGGCTTTATGGGCAGTGATATTTATCCTTGTCTTACAGCAAGTTGATGGCAATATCATAGGACCAAAAATTGTCGATGGAAAAGTTGGTTTACCAGCATTATGGGGTGTAGTTTCAGTAACAATTGGTGGCACCTTATTTGGCTTCTTAGGAATGCTTTTAGGGACGCCAGTTTTTGCGGTGTTTAGAAAAATAGTACTCGATGTTCAAGAAAAAAGACTTGAACAAAAAGGATTGGTATAGAATATATTCTCTAAAAAAGTAGAGGAGTGTCAAGAATTATAGTGTTTTTAAGGAGGCACAAATTATGAAAAGAGTAGTAGTAAACGGCATAGGTAGAATGGGTAAACTAGTAGTTAGAAAACTTATTGAAAACCCAAACTTTGAACTAGTTGGTGTTAACGCCACGTTTAAGCAAGAACCAGCAGAAACTTTAGCTTATATTCTTAAATATGATAGTGCACAAGGCACATTTAAAAATCATAATTTTGAAGTAAAGGACGAAGTTTTACATGTTGATGGTAAGCCAATTAAGATTTTCAATTATAGAAATGCAGAAGAAGCACCTTGGAAAGAAGAAAACATAGATATAGTTGTTGAATGTACTGGCGCTTATAATGACAAAGAAAAGGCGATGGCTCATATTAAAGCCGGTGCCAAAAAAGTGGTAATTTCTGCACCAGCTAAGGGTGACTTAAAAACAGTTGTTTTTGGTGTGAACGATCAAATTCTTGATAAAGATGATATCGTTGTTTCGGGTGCATCTTGTACAACAAACTGTTTAGCACCAGTTGTTAAAGTATTAGAAGACAATTTTGGTATTGAAAAGGGCTTTATGACAACAGTTCACGCTTATACAAATGACCAAGGTTTAGTTGATGTTAAGCATAAAAAACCAATTTCAGCAAGACGTGGTAGAGCGGGTGCGCAAAACATAGTACCAACATCAACAGGTGCTGCCAAGGCAATCGGTTTGGTTATGCCTGAATTAAAAGGGAAACTAGATGGTATTGCTTTAAGAGTTCCTACGGTAACAGGATCTTGCGTAGATTTAGTTGTGGAGTTGAAGAAGAATGTTAGTGAAAAAGAGATCAATGAGGCAATGAAAAAAGCAGCGAATGATACTTTAGGATATACTGAAGACCCAATTGTTTCATCAGATATTATCGCTTCTGATTATGGTTCAATCTTCGATGCTTTAAGCACAAAGGTTATGGAAGTTGACGGCAAACAAATGGTTAAAATCATTACTTGGTATGATAATGAGTCTTCTTACGTTGCCCAGTTAATTAGATTAACTGAAAAAGTTGCTGCTCTATAAATTTTATTAACTGTTGAGTAAGTTAGTATATTTTTACGTAGGACTTTTGAGATGATAACAAAGAAATAAAGAAATTGCCAGCGGAGTTTAGACATACCTAAATGATTGAAACAATTATCTGAATTTTCTGAAGTTAGCATTCAAAAAGACAAGTAGTAGAAAGGACACAAGATGAATAAAAAAACCATAAGAGACATAGATGTTAAAGGCAAAAGAGTTTTACTAAGAGCAGATTTTAACGTGCCTATGAAAGATGGTGTTGTTACTGACGATAATAAAATAGTTTCAGAACTAACAACTATTAAATATCTTTTAGATGGTGGTGCAAAACTTATTATATTCTCTCATCTAGGGAAGGTTAAAAAAGAAGAGGATAAGATAGGTAAAAGTTTACAGCCGGTTGCTCAGAGACTGTCAGAATTATTAGGTAAAGAAGTTAAGTTTATTCCAGAAACTAGAGGTAAAGCGCTTGAGGAAGCTGTAAGTTTACTCAAGGAAGGCGAAATGTTGATGTTTGAAAACACAAGATTTGAGCCAGGCGAAACTAAAAATGACCACGAATTAGGTAATTACTGGGCATCTTTGGGCGATATTTTTGTCAATGATGCCTTTGGTACAGCTCACAGAAAACATGCTTCAAATGTTGGTATATCAGGGAATTTAGAAACTGTTACAGGTATCCTAATGGAAAAAGAAATTGACTTTTTTGATGCTTGTTTAAAGCATCCTGAAAGACCTTATGTTGCAATACTTGGTGGCGCAAAGGTTTCAGATAAAATTCAATTGATAGATAAATTGATAGACAAAACGGATAAAATTCTAATAGGTGGTGGCATGGCTTATACTTTCTTTAAAGCAATGGGCTATGAAACAGGGCAGTCGCTGATCGAAGAACACAGATTAGATGTTGCACTTGATGCCATAAAAAAAGCTGAAGAAAAGGGTGTTAAACTTATTTTGCCAGTAGATAATGTGGTCTCAAAAGAGTTCAGAAATGATGCAGAGCATAAAACTGTTGATGTGAAAGATATCCCACTTAACATGATGGGCTTAGATATTGGTGAAAAAACTATTGCGCTATTTAGAAAAGAGCTTCAAGGAGCAAAAACAGTAGTTTGGAATGGTCCAATGGGTGTATTTGAAATGGATAATTTTGCCAAGGGAACCTTAGGTGTTTGTCAAGTCCTTAGTGAAATGACGGATGCCAAAACAATTATTGGTGGTGGTGACAGTGCTGCTGCAGCTATCAAAATGGGCTTCCAAGATAAGTTTTCACATATTTCAACAGGTGGTGGCGCTTCGTTAGAATTCTTAGAGGGTAAAGAATTACCAGGTATTATGGCAATAAGTGATGTTAACCATTGCTCTTGATGTTAATTGAAAGCTGGTGCGGTGCATTGGCATAAAAAGGAAAAAACAATGAAAAGAAAACTAGTAATAGTTGGCAATTGGAAGATGAACGGCTCAATTGCCGATTTAAAACAATTCATAAAAGACTTGAAACCAAGTGTTTCTGATCAAGTAGATGCTGGTTTATGTGTGCCATACACATTGCTTTCTACTTTAAAGGAAGAAGCAAATGGTATAAACTTTAAGATAGGTGCACAGAATATGCACTATAACGAATCAGGTGCATTTACTGGTGAAATTAGCCCTGATATGCTACTCGAAATAGGCGTTGATACAGTTATAATAGGTCATTCTGAGCGTAGAAGTTATTATAATGAAACGGATGAAACAGTTAATCTTAAATTACTAAAAGCAATAGAAAAGAATTTGCATCCAATAGTATGTGTTGGCGAAAGTCTAGAACAGCGTGAAAAAGGAATGGCTAAGGACATCTGTAAAAGGCAAGTTGAAAATGCCTTTAAAGGAGTTTTAAAAACGGATGCTGAAAATGTTATTCTTGCGTATGAACCAATTTGGGCAATCGGTACTGGCAAAACCGCCTCAAGTGAAGATGCCGAAGAAATGGCACTTTATATTAGAAATGTTGTAAAAGATATTTTTGATGAGATTACAGCTGATAAAATTCGCATTCAGTACGGTGGTAGTGTAAAACCATCGAATGTTGAAGAACTAATGGCTATGCCAAATATTGATGGAGCTTTGGTTGGCGGAGCTTCATTAAAAGCAGAAGATTTTGCAAAACTAATAGATTTAAATATTTAATTAAAGAGGAGGATTAAAATGTCAGTAATAGCAGATATTTATGCAAGAGAAATCTTGGATTCAAGGGGAAACCCAACAGTAGAAGTTGAGTGTATTTTAGATGATGGTACAATACAAACAGCAGGAATTCCATCAGGTGCTTCAACAGGCGCTTTTGAGGCGGTTGAACTTAGAGATGGCGACAAGTCAAGATACTTAGGTAAGGGTGTTTTAAAAGCTGTTGATAATGTCAATGATATTATTGCACCAGAACTAGAGGGGTTACTTGCACAAGACCAAACCTTAGTTGATCAAATTATGATAGACTTAGATGGCACACCTAACAAAGCAAAGCTTGGTGCAAACGCAATTCTTGGTGTATCATTAGCGGTAGCAAAGGCAGCAGCTGAAGCGTCTAATTTGCCTGTGTTCCAATATATTGGTGGGCCAAACGCAAAAACACTACCAGTGCCAATGATGAACATTTTAAATGGTGGTTCGCACGCAGATAACAACGTTGATATACAAGAATTTATGATCATGCCAGTTGGTGCTTCTAACTATACAGAAGGTTTGAGAATGGGTACAGAAATTTATCATTCTTTAAAGGCTGTATTAAAAGAAAAAGGCTTAGCAACAGGTGTTGGTGATGAAGGCGGCTTTGCACCAAACCTGCCATCTAATGAAGAAGCGTTAAAAGTAATCTTAGAAGCTGTTGAAAAGGCTGGTTACAAGGCAGGCGAAGATATTTTACTTGCACTTGATGTGGCAGCTAGTGAAATTTATGATAAAGAGAAGAAAGTTTACAAACTAGCTTCTGAAAATAAAGAGCTTACATCTACTGAAATGATAGATTACTATGAAGGTTTAATTGACAAGTATCCAATAATTTCAATCGAAGATGGATTAGACGAAGAAGACTGGGACGCTTGGAAGGAAATGACTGCTAGACTAGGAAATAGAATTCAGATAGTTGGGGACGATTTATTCGTTACTAATACTGAAAGATTAGCTAGAGGAATCGAAGAGAAGGCAGCAAACTCTATTCTTATAAAACTTAACCAAATAGGAACGCTAACTGAAACTTTGGAAACTATTGAAATGGCTAAGAGAGCTGGCTTTACTTGTGTAATTTCTCACAGATCTGGCGAAACCGATGAAAGCATAATAGCTGACCTTGCTGTTGCTGTAAATTCAGGACAAATCAAGACAGGTGCGCCATGTAGAATAGACAGAGTTGCTAAGTATAACCAGCTTTTAAGAATTGATGAAATGCTTGGCGATTTAGGCGACTACTTAGGAACGGACGCATTTTATAATATAAAATAGGTAGTATGGTAAATAAAGATTTAAGTAGCGGTAAAAATCTATCTGAACTTGCAATTGGAGTTTTTGACTCTGGTTTAGGTGGCGTAAGCGTACTGAACACAATAAGCGAACTAATGCCGAATGAAACATTGATTTATTATGGGGATTCGGCATTTGCTCCTTATGGTTTAAAGAGTTCAGAAGATGTTATTAACAGAGTATTTAATGTAGTGGACGAGCTGGTGGCTAGGGGCATTAAAGCACTAGTCATCGCTTGTAATACAGCTACTAGTGTGGCTGTTACTTTACTTAGAGAAAAATATGATATGCCCATACTAGGTTTAGAACCTGCTTTAAAACCAGCGATTGATGCTGGCAAGCAAAATGTCTTGGTACTCGCTACTGAAATTACCATAAGAGAAACAAAATTTGCCAATTTGTCTAAAAAATTCGAGGATAAAGCGTTAATCCACAAGGTGCCTGCAAGTAGGTTGGTTGATATTGTAGAGTCAGATAATATCAATGTTGATACAGTCAAGTTTGCTCTGCAAGATGCTTTAAAAACAGAACGTATAAAAGATTATGATGCAGTGGTGTTAGGTTGTACTCATTTTATATTTGCTAAAGATGAAATTCAAAACTTAATTCCTCATGCCACCATTTTTGATGGCAATATTGGTGTTACAGAACATTTAAAAGCACTATTAACAAAAAATAATTTACTAAACACAGGTAAAAAACGGGAAACGCTGTTTTTGAGTTCTGATTCAGCTATGATAGAGAGGTTTAAAAAATATGCAACAAGATAAGTATGATAACTATACGCTTATTTTAGAACTTGATATCCAAAATTTAGATGCTAAAATTTGTGATTTTGTGGAAAATCATGCCGAAAAGTTTAGACTAGAAGCTGATCTTTTAACCGAAAAATACATCAATAGGGTAAAACAAATTAATGTCAGGGAACAGTCTAAAATTCATAAATGTTCCATGAAAAAAGTAAATGATGCGATGGAACGAGCTGAAAGGAAGTTATACAACTTTTTGTTGAGTTTTGTGTAGTAAATTTTATTATGTTATCTTGAGCATTACTTACTATTCACGTAGCCGAAGGATCTTAACAAGGATATGCAAAGTATCATAAGAAGCCTGCCAGCTGAGCAGGCTTTTTAAATTCATAAATACTTGTATTTTTTTTATAATTTGTTATAATAATAACCATGTGAGTTATAATAAAAAAATGTAAATTATATATTTTTTTTAATCACATCGCAAAATTATATTCTAAAAATTCTAGGTATAGAAAGGAATGGTAAAACGATGAAAAAAACACTAAGTATTTTATTGGCATTTGCACTTATAGTTGCAAATTTTAGCAATTTTTCAGTAAATGCATCACCGGTTTCTCAAGATAACTTACCTATAAAATGGTTAAGTAAAAACTACGAATCTGTGCGAGTAATTGCAGAAAATAAAATAATTGCTAAGCAAAACGGAAAATATGGTGTAATTGATTTTAATGAAAATGTGATGATACCTTTTGAATACGACTCAATCATGCTAGTGAGCGATGAGCGTTATCTTGTAAACAAAGGTGGAAAAGTTGACGAAGATTTTATGTTTTATGTAGAAGGTGGAAAATTCGGAGTAGTTGATGAAAAAGGAAATGTAGTTATTCCATTAAAATATGATGATTTATCATTAGCTGATGATAATTTATTAACTGCAAAATTAGGTAAAAAGTATGGCGTGATTGATTTACAAGAAAATGTAAAAGTACCATTTAAATATGCGTATATAAGTTCTTATGGTGTTCCATTTAGTGCAAATATAGGTGGTGAAAAAGACCCTGAATATAAATATAGTGTAAATGGTGGTAAATGGGGTATGATAGATGCTAATGGTAATGAAATTATACCATTTATATATAACGAAAGTTTCTATACAGTAGGAGATTTAGCGATAGTTAGTAAGGGCGGCACATATGATAAAGAAGTAAATTTATATTATGATAGTGAGTATGGTTTAATAGATGAAGCTGGAAAGGTAGTAGTACCATTTGCAAAGGGTAATATATCAAAATCAACTTGTGAAAATGATATAGACAATATATATATCAGGAATCTGTTTGCTTTTGAGGGCGAAGATAAAGAAGTTTATGATAACAATGGAAAAAATATTACAAAAGAATATGCAAAGGCTTTAGCAAAAGAAAAAGCGAAGGAATATAGAGTTGATGATTTTATCACTGAGAATTTACTTTCTATTAAGAAAAATAACAAAGGTGGCATTGTCAATAAAACTGGAAAAATTGTGCAAGATTCTTTAGATGCAGATCAATTTTTATATATGATAAACGGTGTTTTAGCAGTAAAAAAAGACAATAAATATGGTCTTTTAAACAAAGAGGGTAAACTACTTATTGATTATAAATATGATGAATTAAGACCAACTCATACTGACTTTATAATTGCCAATAAGGGTGGCAGATTTAATGAAGAAAAATATGAACTTATTGGTGGAAAGTATGGTGTTATTGATAAGTCAGATAAAGAAATTGTACCTATAAAATATGATGACATTGATATTATGTTTGGCAATGATATGTTAATTGTTACATTAAATAGTAAACAGGGCATAATGACTATGAATTCAAATATTATAATTCCAATACAGTATGATGAGATAAAGTCAGGTGTTTTTGATACCGAAACGTTTATTCCTATCAATTATGTAGTAGTGAACAATGATAAGTATGGCATTGTAGATGATAAAGGTAATGCTATTATAGAAATGAACTATGATTTTATAGACTGTTTTTATGAATATACAGCGTTTGAGAAAGATGGCAAGTGGGGCATATTAAAAAATACTGCTCTTGGTCAAGCTGAAATCACAGAAGAAATGCCATCTAATTCAGATGAAGTTAAAGCAGTATACAGCACCCAAAATATCACAGTAAATGGCAAAGAAATAAAAGGTTTAGAGGTTTATAGTATTGAAGGACATAATTACTTTAAACTAAGAGATATAGCAAAGCTTGCGAATGATAAAGATGCTAAGTTTTCAGTAAATTGGAACGGCGCTAAAAAGTTAATTTCATTAAAAACAGGCGAAGCTTATCAGGCTGTTGGTACCGAACTTCAAGCCGGGAATGGCATGGATAAAGTAGGTGTTAAGTCAACAGCTCAGCTAGAAGTAAATGGCAACGTTGTAGAGCTTGAGGCTTATACGATTGAAGAGCAAACCTATTTCCAAATTAGAGAACTTGGCGAAGCGTTAAGCTTTGATGTGAAATGGAATAATACAAGTCGAACAGTTGAGTTAGAAATGTAAATTGTATAGCAAGATTTCTTCACTACGACTCCGCCTTCGGTCGAAATGACAAGTTTACGTCATCCTGAGCGGAGTAATCCGTTAGCATTACGTAGTCGAAGGATCTTAACAAACATATGCAAAGTATCCTAAAAAGCCTGCCAATATGTGCAGGCTTTTTAATTTTCCCGTAAGAAATTTTTAATAAAAATTTTTATTGTAATTAGCCAGCTCTAAGACTATAATAATGCAAGTAAAAACTTATAGTTAAAAAGGCTTTTGTTAGCTAGAAAGAGGTGGAGTTTGAAGAAGAATAGTTTATTATTATTATGTGTTATGGCGTTGTTTTTGCTTGTATCATGTAAAAGTGAGACAGAAAGCTTTGATAAAAACGCGAGGTTTATTGATAAGATTGCGTATTCCAATTTAGTAGATGAAGAAATAAAAGAAGAAGTACAAAAATCCTTAATAGAAGCGGGCTTAGATGCTGAAAATGTCTATGCTTTCTTAAATGAAGTAAGAGCGTATAATGATACTGTTGGTGATGTCGGTTTGGTGAAAGAAGGTTTCAATGTTTCAGATAATTTAATACCAATGTATGATGTGGAAAAAATTGATGAAAAATGGTTTGCTAAAAACCCTGAATTTATCGGCTATGATTGTAGAATGACAGCTTTTTTATTGGCAGATAATATGATTGAAGTTAAAAATCCTTCAAGTGAACTTAGTCCAAAACTTTTTATGGATAATGATGCCATAGAATTTAGTAACAATCCAAAGTTTAATGAAGACAGCATAAAAGATTTTAATACATTATTTACTGGTATTCCTGCCGAACTGACAAAGGATGTTGATAAGCACATAGAAGAAGTTAAGAATTATTTGGCAAAGAGTCAAATAATATTTAATAATAAAAAACAAGCTTCTGTTATAAGCGTTTATATGCACGATGATTTAGATAATGAATTGTTTGTAGGGCATACAGGTATTTTAGTTCCTAGTGTCAATGGCGATTACTTATTATTTGTTGAAAAAATAAGTTTTCAAGAACCATATCAAGTCTTAAAGTTTAACAACAGGCAGGAATTAAATGATTACTTAATGAATAAGTATGATAATTGGCTACCTACTGAGACAGCAAGGCCATTTATCATGGAAAATGGCGATGTGTTAAATGGGTACAGATTAAATCCAAATTTAAAATAAGACTGGTTTATTTGAAAGAGGTAGGGTGTGAAAGGAAAAAATTTATTAATAGTATTCTTACTAGTACTTACATGTATTCTATCCTTTATAGTAATTAGAAATGAAATTACTATAAAGGGAGATTTAGAACTTATACGTTCTAAGGAAAAAGAATCTGATGAGCTTGAAACAGACAAACACGATAAGCTGGACAAAGATAGGTATGATGAAGAAAGTAAGGTAGATAGCTTAAATGAAGAAGAGATGGAACTTTCTGATTTCTTGAATGATGATGATGGATTAGAAACGCCAACTAGAGAATATGGAACAGAAGAATTTATTATTACCAATTCTGGTAAAATACTAACATATATTGTTTATCCAAAGG
>PDWI01004338.1_pt1 | contig 19144 bp, 15 predicted proteins | sample 1430891 | NCBI WGS metagenome assembly PDWI01 (sample SAMN01162508, study PRJNA174530) | Oral metagenome, whole genome shotgun sequencing project. | biome: Marine environment; feature: Marine mammal; material: Swab sample of the gingival sulcus; isolation source: swab sample of gingival sulcus...
GCGGATGCCATTGGGCAGCTCGCCCTGGAAAACCGATTGCGACTTCTTGCTCATGGACAAAAGCTATATGCCCGCGAAGGTAGAGAAAGTATCAATACCTAGCCCCCCAAGCAGGGCTACTCTACACAACCCTTCGCTACAAAATGCGCCACCAAGCCCCATGAAGAGCAAACTGTGTAAATACCCTCTACCGTTTCCCCCTTAGCTTTTACCATGCCTCTACTAGTCATTACGCCCAAAATGGATAAAACATGCATTTCCCTTCCAACTTTCAATCTTCAAAAGCAATTGTCACGCTAATATCCAACTGCCTATGGCTACAGCGTAGAGCAAGGGGAGCTTTCCAGTACTAGCACAGGTAAGGCAACTCAAAATGCCCCAGCAAAAGCCATAAATAGCACTACCTTTGCCCTAAACAACCCAAAAGCAACACGCATGGACAGAGAGAAATGGGTACGCCCGCTTAGCCCCCTACAGGAGGCCGTAACGCAACACGCCGCCACCGAACCACCATTTACAGGTACATACTACCGCCACAGCGAGAGCGGCACCTACCGTTGCATCGTATGCGATGCGCCGCTGTTCTCCTCCCAGGCCAAGTTCCACTCCCCCTGCGGCTGGCCAGCCTTCAGCGACGAGGCGCTGGAGGGGGCGATAACGCAGCACCGCGACACTAGCCACGGAATGGAGCGCATAGAGGTACGGTGCGCACGCTGCGAGGCGCATCTGGGGCATCTGTTCTACGATGGCCCTGCCCCCAGCCATCAACGCTACTGCATCAACTCTGCCTCCCTGCACTTCGAGGGGAGCGGCGGGGAGTAGGGCTAGCGCTCGGCGTGCACCTTGGCCAGCAGGCCGCAGGCCGCCTCAATGTCCAGGCCACGGGACGAGCGCACGGTTGCCCGTATCCCCATAGCATTGAGCATGTCACGTAGCTCGCTCATCCGCTCTGCGCGGGGCGAGTCGTAGGGGGCATCCTCATGCGGGTGGTAGGCTATCAGATTGACCAGGCTGGGAATACCGCGCAGCAAACGCGCGAGGGCCTCCATGTGCCCGTCCGTGTCATTCACCCCACGGAGCACCACGTACTCAAAGGATAGCCGCCGCTGCCCCGACCAGTTGCGCGACTTCAGTATCCCCATCAGTCTGGTTATGGGGAAAGCACGAGAGGCGGGCACAAGCTCCTGCCGCTCCATCTCAAAGGGCGTGTGTAGACTGATGGCCAGGTGCGCCTCCGACTCGTGCAGGAAGCGTAGCAGCCCCTGCTCGCGCCCCACCGTGGAGACGGTGATTCGCCGGGGGCTCATGGCCAGCCCCCAGGGGGCAGTAAGCACATCCAACGTACGCATGAGCGCATCGAGGTTGTCAAAGGGTTCGCCCATCCCCATGAAAACCAGGTTGGTCAGCTCAGTACTCTCCTCTACGCTAAGCACCTGGTTGAGTATCTTCGCCGCATCCAGGTTCCCCTGGAAATCCTGCTGACCAGTGGCGCAGAAGGAGCAGCCCATACGGCAACCGGACTGCGTGGACAGGCAGAGGGTTCTCCTCTCCCCATCCGGTATCATGGCAGCCTCGATAGTCGAATCGCCACCGGCCGGAAAGAGGTACTTCTTCGTGCCATCGCGCGAAACGGAGCAGGTGATGGGCGCATCTCGCCCTATGGTGTAGGTGACCTCCAGGGCCTCTCGGCCGTTCTTCGAGATGTTGGTCATCTCCGCGAAGGAGGTGGCCCGCTTCTCGTATATCCACTGGGCGATCTGCTTACCCACGAAGGGCTTTAGGCCGATGGCCTCAGCGCAGCGACTCAGCTCTTTGGCGCTTAGACCTAGGAGGATCTGCTTCTCCATATGCTCTGGTAATCTTTATGCTTAGGGGTTTGACGAACGGTATAGAAGGGTAAAATCTATACCCAGGAGGAGGAGGATTGCGAAGCCCTGCGTCCCCACGTCTAAGAAGCTCAGGAGAATAGCAAGGGCATAAAAAGGCAGAAGCGCTATACGTGCCCCCTGCTGCTTGCTATAGCTACGCATGAACACGGTGATGAGCCGCACAAGCAGGTAGGCTATGAGCGGGAAGGATACCACCACGCGCGGAATGGACGTAAAGGCCAAGCGTAGTAGGCTAATCAGCAGGGTGGCCGCAACGGTATAGCCCAGAGCCCTAAGCTCAAAGAGGCGACGCGTAGTCCTGGTCTGTGCCATGGTCTATCCCTGCTAGAAAATGGAGAGCCCCGTGCGGGTGGTGAACTCCTCTAGGAAATCTATCCCGAGCTCGGAGTTCCCGATGCTATTCAAACCGGGGGACCACGTAACCACAGAGAGATAGCCAGGGATAATACCGGCTATGCCCCCCCCCACCCCGCTCTTGGCCGGTATACCCACGCGAAAGGCAAAATCACCTGCACCATTGTATAGGCCAGTGGTTAGGAGGAGCGCATTGGTCCGCTTAGTCTGGCTCGGGGATAGAATTGGCCTACCGGTAAGCGGATTTACACCCTGGTTGGCCAGGAACTGGACAGCCTGGGCCAGCTGCTCGCAGCTCATGGTTATGGAACACTGCTGGAAGTAGGTGGCCAGCACATCGTCCACATGGTGGTGGATGTTCCCAAAGGACTTCATGAGGTAGGCCAAGGCCGCATTCCTATTCCCAGTTTCAAGCTCCGAGCGATACACCTCCTCATCATACGACAAATCCTCAACCCCTGTCAAACGACGTAGAAAGGCGAGCATTTCGGCTGTAGGGTCCGCATAATCATCTAGCAGGATATCGCTTATTACCATCGCCCCGGCATTGATGAAGGGATTGCGGGGGATGCCCTCCTCAGCCTCCAGTTGCACGAGCGAATTGAACGATATGCCTGCAGGTTCGTACGTTAAGCGCTTCCAAAGCCTATCCCCCCTCCCTGCAAATGCCATGGTAAAGGCGAAAAGCTTACTAACGGACTGTATGGAAAAACGATGCTGGTAATCACCACGGCCAACGCAGCTACCGTTTATCAGCTGCGCCGCTACGCCAAAGCTACTCCCATCCACCTGCGCTAGCGCAGGAATGTAATCTGCCACCCGACCAGCCCCCCTGCGCGGATAGAAATCCCAATAGAGGCTATCCACAGTCGCCTCAAAAGCAAGGGGATCTATATAGGAGGTACTTTTAGGGGCAATGAACATAGCTTTTGTACTTCAATAAATGCTGGGGCAAAAGTACAGATTTTCCCGCTATGCGAAATAACGAGCACATGTAAAAAAGCCCCTACGCTCAAGGAGCGTAGGGGCCAAAACCCTAGTTATATGCTACAGCCTAGATGAGGCCAGCTACAAGAATTATAGCAATCAGGAAGGGAACAACATACTTCAGAAGCCCTTCGATCATGATAATGCTCTTCATTTGGAGCGTACCCTCGTTGGTGATCTCCTTGGAGAAGAACTCCGTACCAGGACCCCAGCCTACGAAGAGTACCATCAGCAGACCACCAAGCGGCATGAGGATGTTAGAAGCTATGAAGTCGAAGAGGTCGAAGAGGTTCTTGCCGAAGATCGTGAAGTCGCCCAGCAGACCCATCGAAAGGGTTACAGGTACACCCAGAACCATTACAACAACCACGCTCAGAAGAGTTGCAGACAAACGCTTCATTTTGAAACGATCCACGAAGAACAGAACGACAACCTCTAGGAGTGAAATCATGGAGGTCAGAGCGGCAATGGTCAGCAGGAGGAAGAAGGCCATAGCCCAGAGACCACCCATCGCCATTTGTGCGAAAATCTTAGGAAGCGTGATGTACACTAGCGAAGGACCAGCACCCGGCTCTACACCAAAAGCAAATACTGCAGGGAAAATCATGACACCAGCCAGTACAGCAACAACCGTATCGGCAACGGACACCTGAACAGCCGTCTCGAGCAGGTTCTCCTTCTTCTGGATGTATGAACCATAGGTAATCAGAGCACCCATACCCAGCGAAAGCGAGAAGAATGCCTGACCCAGTGCGCTAAGAGCGGAATCAAAGGTCAGCTTGCTGAAATCCGGGTAGAACAGGAACTTCAGACCCTCGGAAGCACCATCAAGCATCACAGAACGCACGCAGATGATGACGATGATGACGAAGAGAGCCGGCATCAGAATCTTGGAGAACTTCTCGATACCCTTCGCAACCCCCTGGAGAATCACAAAAGCCGTAAGCGCCATGAAGACCACCTGCCAGAGCAACGAACGCCCCGGGTCTGCGATGAAATCACCGAAGTACTGCGCAGTATCTACACCCTCCTTGGCAATGCTGAAGGCCTTGAACATATACTCAAGGGTCCAGCCGGCCACGGTCGAGTAGAAGCTCATAATCAGCAGCGACGAGAGAATACCCATCATACCGACAATGCTCCAGCTCGTCTTCTTACCCACGATGTTGTCGAACGAAGTCGCAGCATCTGCCTGACCACGACGACCAATGGAGAACTCCACAAGCATCGTCGGGATACCAAGGATAAAGATAAAGGCGATGTAAATCAGCAGGAAGGCTGCCCCACCGTTGCTACCCGTCTCGTACGGGAACTTCCAGATGTTACCCAGACCCACAGCGGAACCCGCTGCCGCTGCAATAACGCCAAATTTCGAGCCAAAAGACTCACGTTGTTGATTTTCACTCATAGCTCTATTGTTTTAGGTTTGTAGCCCAAAGGTAAAAACAAAACCGGAATAAATGCAACTAAGCACCCAAATCAATTTGTACTTTAAATTACCTATACATGGTACAAAGACCTTCAAACCAACTTTCCACAACGCTAAAAGCTAAATCTTATGTGCGATAGCTGACCTTATACGATAAGAAAATTCACTACCACCCAGAAAAACTAGATGGGCTATCCACACGATATACCCGACGAATCCCCACCAACGAATTGACCGTATGGATAATACTCTCGAGCTCCTTACGGTTACGAACAGAAACGGAGATCACCCCCTGAAACTGGTTACCATCGCTCTGCATATTGACGTTGGTAATGTTGACTGGATTGCGCTCGTTAATGACAGAAGCGAACAAGTCAGCCAGCAAAGCCTTCCTATCATCACCGGTAAGATAGAAATGAGCGGTATAAAAACGCTCCTCGGACGATTCCCAGTGCACCTTAACTATCTTCTCACCGCGCTGCGCACTCAAGCGCTCCCCCTCCGGGCAGATTTTACGATGCACCACAACCACCTCCTCATCAAGCTGAAATCCCGTAACTACATCACCCGGGAGCGCAAAGCAGCAGGGAGACTGCTCGTACTCAAGCTGCTCATCGCTAGCCTGGCTCGAAGGTTGACCTACGAACGGTAGCTGGCGAGGAAGCAGCTTCCGGCTAGGCGACCGACGGATACTCAAGGGATAGTAGAAATACTTACGCTGGAGCTTCTTGCGTAGACGTGCGAGGTTGATGCTACCATCGGCTATGGCGATGTACAGATCGCCCAAATTCTCAGAGCTAATCGAAAAGTACGGGAGCAGTGGCAGCAAATCCGATTCCGAGAAATTCACCTCCATAGCCTCCACCATCGTAAGAACCCGCCGCCGCCCCACGGCCGTCTGCTGCTCACGGTAGTCCCGAACCGCCTGAGCTATACAATTCTTCGCCAGAGGAGTCCGGACGTAGTCCAGCCACTTCCGGCTGGGTAGCTGCGAATTGGCGCTGATTATATGCACCACTTCCCCCCCACGTATCTCATGATCCAAATTCATCAGCACACCATCCACGGTCGCCCCAAGGGCCGTATTACCTATGGCCCGTGAAAGCGCATAAGCACAGTCCAGAACAGTAGATCCACGCGGAACTTTATGCCGCCGCCCCGAGCTATCCGTAAAGGCTATCTGCTGACGAAGGATGCTTGACTGAATCTGGTTGACAAAAGTGGAGGTTGCACGACGGCTCTTGGAGAGCTCATTGGCCACCCCTTCACGAAAACTCGCTATCGCATCATTCCCACCCTCATGCTTATATCGCCAGTGAGACGCAAGGCCATACTCAGCTATCGAATCCATACGAACCGTACGAATCTGAACCTCTATCCATTCCCCCTGCTTGCTCAAAAGCGTACAATGCAAAGCCTCATAGCCATTGGCCTTTGGCTTGGTTACCCAATCGCGCGTACGATCCTGCTGCACCGTATAGAGGTTAGCCAGCAGGCTATAGATAAACCAGCACTGCGTACTCTCCGGTATATCCTGAACTGGAGTAAACACTATGCGCATCGCCAGCAAATCGTAGACCTCGCTGAAGGGAATATTCTTCTTCTCCATCTTCTTCCAGATGGAGTATATGGACTTCTGGCGACGCTGCAAAGTATGCTCTATCCCCAGATGCGTTAGCTGCTCCTCAAAGGGGAGGGCAAAATGGCTTATACGATCATTAAGCCCTTCTGATATCTGCTGGAGCTCATCAGCTATGGCTTTATAGGCCTTCGGGTATTTCGCCTTCAGGCTCAGGTTCTCCAGCTCAATCTTGACGTTATAAAGCCCAACACGCTCAGCAATAGGCGAGTAGAAGTAAGTCGTCTCGCTCGCTATCTTGTCGCGCTTATGCTCCGGCATCGCCCCCAGCGTACGCATGTTATGCAGGCGGTCCGCAAGCTTGATGAAGATGATACGGAAATCATCATCTATCGTCAGCAGCAGCTTCTGGTAGTTTATCTCCTGCTTTGACGCATCGCTCCCATCCAGCTCATCTATCTTCGTCAGGCCATCAACGATGTTCGCTATATTCGCATTGAACATCTCCCGCAGCTCCTCAACCGTGTAGGGCGTATCCTCCACCACATCGTGCAAAAGCGCAGCGCAGATGGCCTCCGCATCATGCGGCACAAGCTCCGTGGCTATCCGCGCAACAGCAACCGGGTGTAGAATATACGGCTCACCGGACTTACGGACCACCCCTTTGTGCGCGCTGTCCGCAAACTCAAACGCCCGGTCGACCATCTCGAGCTCCTCATCGCTATGAAGCCCAGAAGCCCGAACTAGCTCCCTATACTCCTGCTGGATTATCTCCTGATAATCATGGCTTTCTACCATCTCCCCCTTCGCGCTTAGTCGGGTATACCACCATAAAGGACCCCGTTTGAACCTTAGCCGTCCGACCAGGAACCTCTATCTTCACACGGTAGATATACGCCCCCTCCCGGGCATAATCCCCATTTGAGAGCTTACCATCCCACTGCTTACCCGTATAGACCAACTTACCAGACCGATCGTATATGTACATCTCATACTCGGTTACCAACTCTGGCTTCGGCTCAAACAGATTACGCTGCAAACCCAGAGAGGAACTCTTCTGCAGCGGTGCTATCCCGTTCGGCATCTCAACCGAGACATTCAGCTTGATACACTTCTCATCAGAAATGCTTATGCGCGTCCTATCCCGCGTCGCACTCACGTACTCATACGCCTTTACCACGTAGCAGAACCGGTTCACATACCGCTTACCCTCGACTACCCCTTTAAAACCCTCCAAGCCATGGGTCGGGTCTGCCAGATCATCCACATGCTTCAATTCGTGCGTATCATCCTGCCCTATCTTCAGAATCTCCTTCACCCGCGGCTCCTGGCCATCCAGCGTCGAAGAACGGTAAACATAGTACTCCGGGTAGTACGTCTGCTCCTCCTTGCCCAAACCCGGCCATGGGCTCGGGCGCCGAACAGAAAGCGTATCCCACACCAGCGTATTCTTATCCCCCTCATTGGATACTCGCAGCACTATGCTATTCGCCTTATTCGAAAACGCAAACTCCTGGTCGCAGTTGTTCACGGCCGCCAGATAGTAGTAGCGCTTCTTCTTCTGCAGGTTCTCCTCCTCGTCAAAATCATCGGCCGCCCCCGCATAGCCATCCGGCCCCAGCTCTTCCTGACCCACCGTCGCCACAACCTTGCGCGTCAGCTTAGCCTCGAAGGCGGCGCTATCATCCGAGCGCACCAGCTCGAACCGATTCGCAAAGGCACCCGGCAGAATCCTGTAGGATATATGGTTCGACTTCGGCGAGCTAACCACGCTATCGAGGAAAAGCAAGCCCGCAGCATTCTGGTGCGCTGGCGACTCCACGTTGCACAAATTCGACTGCGAGACCTTCCCATCCTGGCTCGTCGCACGAATGAAAAACCAGAGCTTCTTATTACCCGGGACATCCACCAGCACATCAGTCTCATCGATGAACGGCTCACCGTGCGTAGGCAGATTGGCAAAAGCACTCGAAGCCCCCAGCTTCACCTCGTACTTCACGTTGTTCCCCGGCCAACCTCGGTACGGATTCCACTTCATGTGCATCTTACCAACGCACTCATCATACTCGTACTCCAGAAACATCGTCGACTGCCGAGGAGTCAAGTCAGAGGGAATTTGGTCACCAACCTGATAGACCTTATCCCCAACCGTAGTCTCAACCTTCGCCGTGCAGTAGCTAGAGAGCGCAAAGGTCTGCGAACCCTCCAGGCCGTTCGCACCATCATCCCCAGTGAGAGGAAGATCCACATAGGTAACACCCAACGGTAGCGACTTAAGCAACACCAGATCCTTATCCCCGCTCTCAGAGATCTTCACCTTATACAGCAAAATACCCTCTATCGGCGGATAGTTCTTATGCGGCGGGGGGAGCTTCCAAAACACCGATATCTGCCCCGTAACCGGATGCATATTCACGCGCTCAAAAATCGGCTTCTGCGGCTTCTTCTTCATGAACGGGTTGGTACCCGGACCGGGCTGCGCATCCACACCGGAAAAGCCCACAAGCAGAAAAAACACTAATAGCAATAACCTCGATATACTCCTCATAATAACCCCTCCTTTACTATCCTTCTACGCAGAATCACCCCCATTTGATACCATCCAGCTCACGAACCGCCCCTGCCGCACTGAGCGTAAAGCCCGAGGGGGCAAGCCAACGCGCCGCCACCGTACGGATATCCTCCGCCGATATCGAACCTATTCGATCCGCATAAGCCGCGAAGTAGTCTGATGGCAGACCAGGATGCACAACCAGCGAACGCAGCTGCCGCACCGAGTTGAACACCCCATCAAAGCTCCTTAGCAGCATCCCGTGCATATAGTTACGCAGCACCTCCATCTCCACCTCCGAGGGCAACTCCACGCACAAACGCTCCATCTCCTCACGAATAGCTGGCAACGCATCCAGAATATACTGGCTACCGATCTCGCTGCTCACCGTAACCTGCAGGCCACCAGCCATCCGCGCCACATACGCATGGATGCCATAGGTGTAGCCCCTCTCCTCACGAATAGTCCGCATCAAACGGCTACCGAAAAAGCCACCGAGTAGCATAACCGCTATACGCAGGTCCAGCTCCTCGTCCAGCGGCAGCTCCGGAATCAAGCGCCCCAGCTCTACGGACACCTGGTTACCTATCGGGGCCTCGCTAAGCACCAAACGTTCCGTATCCCGCCCCGTTTCTACCGGGGGCAAATCCGCCACGCACGAACTATCCCCACCCCACGCTAGCGAACCCAGCATCTCCTTCACCCGCGCCTCCTGACCGTCATCCAGACCGCCGCTCACCAGCACCCGAGCCCCCCGGGGTAGCACATGCAACCCGTAGAAGGACTTCGCCCCATCCAGCGAAAGACCATCGTAATCGCTGGGCCCTACTACACGCCCCAGCGGATGTCCTGCCAGCAGCACCGACTGCAAAGCCCTCGATGCCAGAAAGCTCGACTCCTGCTCACGAATCTCTGCACCGGCCTTCTGCTTCTTACGCCACACCTCGAAGTAGTCAGCATCATACGAAGGGGAAACCAGCGACCCGGCCAGCAGCTCCCACGCAGAATCAAGCTTGTCCACCACGCAGCTCAACGATATCTTACCGTACCACGGCGTGGCGGCGGAGTAAAAACGGGCCCCCAGGTAGTCAACACGCCTAGAAATGGCCTCAGCATCCGCCCCCTTCATGCCCTTAGTCAGCAACGCCAGCGCCGCATCCGACTCCAGCTTATCAGCCTGAACCGAACGCCCACCAGGGAACAAGAGCTGCACCTTCACCGCAGGCGTACTACCCTCGCAGAGGCTATGGTAATGCATACCATTCCCCAAAACCTCGCTACGTAAAAAGGGAAAGGCCATCTCGCCACCCACATGCACCTCAGGTGCTACCGTCCTATCTAGCATACATCCTCCCATCTATTGCTTTACCTCCTAACTCCCTACCGCTTCGCCCGATACCGCAGTGTGCTGCTCTTCTCGCGCACGAAGGTAGCCCCCGCAACCGAACGCACCTGATCCAGCTTCACCGCACGCTCAAGCGCTACCCGCCTATTCACGTACTCTGCCCCACCCAGCGTCTCGTACTCCGCCAGTGCACGCGCACGATTCGCCGCCTTCAGCTCAGAGAAAACGACCCCGGCCTCGTACTTATTCTTTACCTTCTCCAGCTCCTCCTCCTCCACATCCTGCAGCCCAGCCAGCTCAGCCCACACGGCCGCCTCTGCCTCAGCAAAGCTTACACCCTCGCTCAGCATCCCGCTAATCATGAAAAGCCCTGCATCCCGGCTCCCGCTCACAACCGCATCCACGCTGGAGAACAGCCCCCGCTGATCCACCAAACGGGTATTGAACCGCGAGCTCTCACCATGCGAAAGAATATCCGAAATCACATCGTAAACCATGTACCCCTCATCCATACGCCCGCACATCGGGAAGGTGATGAAGAGCGCATCGCTCGGCACATCGCGCTCCACGCTCAGCTCCCTCGCCTCCACCTGCTCCGGCTCTACAGGTAGCGAACGCACGGGACGACTGCCCGCCGGAATCCCCCCGAACCATTTCTCCGCCAGCTCCTCCGCACGAGCATGCGATATATTGCCCGAGAAGGCCAGCACCGCATTGTTCGGCATGTAGAAGCGCGCAAAGAAATCCTTCACCTGCTCCATAGTCGCCTCCTCCACATGCGCAAGCTCCAGACCGATGGTCGGCCAGCGGTACGGATGAACCCTGTACGCCAAATCGAAAAGCAAGTGCGATATATCACCGTACGGCGCATTCAGGTAGTTCTGCTTGAACTCCTCGACCACCACCTTCCGCTGCACCTCCAGGCTATTGTCAGAGAAAGCCAGCGAGAGCATCCGATCGCTATCCAGCCACAGCGCCGTCTCGATATTCTCCGCGGGAACAGTGCAGTAGAAGCAGGTTATATCCTGGTTCGTAAAGGCATTATTCGTCCCCCCGGCCAGCTCCAGCGGCCTATCAAAATCCGGGATATTCACGCTGCCACCGAACATCAAATGCTCGAACAGATGCGCAAAACCCGTACGCCCGGCATCCTCATCGCTCGCACCCACATCGTACACGATGGCCATCGACACCAAGGGCGTTGTCCTGTCCTCATTGACCAGAACCCGAAGACCATTGCCTAGCGTAAAACGAGAAAAATCTATCATCCCTACCCCCTTATTCCAAATCTACTTCCCAGCCTACTTGGCCATACCATTCAGACGCTCAACAGCCTCACCAAAGGTCTGCACCAGCCTATCCATCACCTCGGCCACCGTCGGAATATCCCTGAACGCACCGGCAATCTGCCCAACCTCCAGCTCACCCCGCACCAAATCGCCATCGAAAATACCCATCCGACTCCTACCGCGCCCGATGAACTCCCGCTGCACCGCAGGGCTTGCCCCAGACCGCTCTAGCGCAGTAAGTGCATCGCTAAACTGGTTCGGCACCAAGCGGGTTGGCCCCCACGAACGCGAGGTCAGCATCGTACCCCTCTCACGCACCTCAAGCATATGCTCCTTGTAGGCCTCAGCCGCGGAGGACTCCACCGTTACCGCGAAGCGACTCCCTATCTGCACACCCTCAGCCCCCAGCGCCAGCGCCGCCGCCAAGCCACGCCCATCCATGTAGCCACCCGCAGAAACAATCGGTATCTTCACATCGGCCGCCACCATCTGCAGCAGCACGAGAGTCGAAATCTCCTCCAGGCCATTATGCCCACCGGCCTCCATACCCTCGCACACCACGAAGTCGCAACCCGCCGCCTCCACCTTCTGCGCCAGCTTCGGGCTAGGCACCACGTGCCCCACCTTCATCCCAGCCGCATGCGCACGCGCCGTGAACTTCTTTGGTGAACCCGCAGACGTAATCAGCACCGGTACACCCTCAGCCTCGCAAACGGCTACGCACTCCTCCACCTGGCTATAGAGCATCGGGATATTCACACCGAAGGGCTTATCGCATGCCGCCTTGTACTTCTTTATATGCTCCGACAGCAGAGCCGGAGTCATCGACCCCACACCTATAACGCCGAGGCCACCCGCCTCAGAAACCGCCGCCGCCAAACGCCAACCGCTACACCACACCATGCCCCCCTGAATAACAGGGAACTTTATACCTAGTAGCTGCGTCAACCTATTCGCTGAGAACATATCCTTATCCTTTTTTATAGCCCGCAAGGGGTAAATCTCCTACAATAATACCTTCAAATGTACTAAAAAATACGCTACCGGCAAGGCCAAGAGCATAGCATCCACCCGATCCAGCACGCCACCATGCCCCGGCAGAAAACGTCCCGAATCCTTAACCCCCACAGTACGCTTTAGCCGCGACTCGAACAAATCGCCCACAACCGCCGCTAGCGAAATCGCTACGCCAAATAGCACCCATGCATACACCTCACCCCGCTGCGTAAACCACGGGCCAAGGAATACTGACACCAGCACCGCGCAGACCACCCCACCAGCAAAGCCCTCCCAGCTCTTCTTCGGCGAAACGCTGGGGAACATCTTATGCCGACCTATAGCCGACCCCACCAGGTAGGCCCCCACATCATTCGACCAAACCCCAACGAGCACCATCGCTAGGTAGCCCCGGTTGACCCCGGCCAAAGCCATTGCCAGCACGCACGGCACCAGGAGGTAGAGCAAGCCCAGCAAGCCTACACCCACCTGCACGAACAGGCGCTCACGGCCGCTAAACACCACGTACACCAAAGAGCCAAAGAACACCAGCAGCAGGAAAAGCAGGAACAGCTCGCTCACGACAAAGATATAGTTCTGACCACCAAAGGCATAAGCCCCCAGAGCAAGACCTATAGCCCCGACCAGCAGCAGGGGAAGCCGGGGAACGCTAATCCCCTCAAGCCCCCCTACGAGCGTAACGTACTCATTCAGCCCGCCCAGTCCCAGCAGGAAGAACAAGAGCGCAGTGCTATAGTAGCCCCACCAAAGAGCCCCCAGCAGCACCGCCACGTAGGCAGCGCCGCTCAGGGCCCGCAGCTGTAGATTTGTCATAGCCCATGCTTGCACAGATCGCCCCCCTCAGCCCGCCTACTCCACTTCTCCAGTAGCACCGTAGCACGCCCAACCTCCTCCAGCGGCACTAGCAAGCGCGCGCTAGCCTTGATCGGAATCGGGTAGGCGCTACTACGCAAATCGTAAACCTCCGAAACCACCCCCTCATTCTCCAGGCGTCCCTGCACCAGCACCGCCTCCTCATACGAGGCGTACTCATCCATCACTACCCAGTTTGTATCCATGAATCCCTCACCCATAACCTTATCCTCCTTGCTTTATCTATTTCTAAATCCCCTCTACCCCTCACTCTCCGCATTCAATGCGTCCTCCGACGCACCGCTACCGGACTCCGAGACCTCCGCCGAACCGCCAACCTCAGGCTTCTTAGCCACATTGCCCGACGCCTCAGCAACCTCCTCGGCCACCCCGGTAGATTTCTCCTGCTCACCACCGTCCAGCACGACCGCATCCTCCACGCTTGCATCCCCTGCCGCCCGAAGATGGCTATTCGGGTCCCGCATAGTAGCCGCCAGCTCCTCCTGGCGGCTATTGCACTTACGCTCACCGTAGATCGCCACCAGGTCGTCCGAGAATATCACCTCCTCCTGCAGCAGGCGCTCAGCCAGCTGGTCAAGACCCGCACGATGCTCCACCAGTATCTCCTTCGCCCGGGCGTAGGCACTCGCTATCAGCGCGCGCACCTCGCCGTCTATCTCCTCGGCCGTCTTCTCGCTATAGGGCTTGCTGAACGACATCTGGCTTTCACCCGAAGAATCGAAGTAGCACATATTCACCAGGTCATCCGACATACCATAGTAGGCCACCATCGCGTACGCCATCTTATTGACCCGCTCCAAATCGTTCAATGCACCCGTCGAAATCTCCGAGAACACCACCTCCTCCGAGGCCCTGCCACCCAGCAATGCGCACATCTCGTGAAACATCTGCTCCGTCGTATTCAGCTGCCGCTCCTCCGGCACGTACCACGCTGCGCCCAGCGAGCGTCCACGGGGAATAATCGACACCTTCAGCAACGGATTCGCATGCTCCAGGAACCAGCTCACCGTCGCATGCCCCGCCTCATGGAAGGCCACCTTGCGCTTCTCCTCCGGCGTCAGGATCTTATTCTTACGCTCCAGACCACCCACGATCCGGTCTATCGCATCCAGGAAGTCCTGCCGCCCGACATGCTCCCGATCCTTACGGGCCGCTATCAGCGCCGCCTCATTGCACACATTCGCTATATCCGCCCCCGAGAAACCCGGAGTCTGCTTCGCCAGGAACGCAGGGTCAAAACCCTCCTCCAGCTTCAGCGGGCGAAGATGCACCTTGAATATCTCGTACCGCTCCGTATGGTCCGGTAGCTCCACGTGGATCTGCCTATCGAAACGCCCCGCACGCATCAGCGCGCCGTCCAGGATATCCGCACGGTTAGTCGCCGCCAGCACGATGATGCCCGTATTGGTCGCGAAGCCATCCATCTCCGTCAGCAGCTGGTTCAGCGTATTCTCCCGCTCCTCGCTGCTCGAGAAGCTCGCATTCTTCGCCCGGCTACGCCCTATCGCGTCGATCTCGTCGATGAAGATAATGCACGGCGCCTTCTCCTTAGCCTGCTTGAACAGGTCGCGCACCCGCGATGCGCCCACACCCACAAACATCTCCATGAAGTCCGAGCCAGAGAGGCTGAAGAACGGCACCTCCGCCTCACCCGCCACAGCCTTCGCCAGCAGCGTCTTACCCGTACCCGGAGGGCCCACCAGCAGCGCACCCTTCGGGATCTTACCCCCAAGCTCCGTGTACTTCTTCGGGTTCTTCAGGAAATCCACTATCTCCTCCACCTCAACCTTAGCCTCCTCCAGGCCAGCCACATCCTTGAACGTAACCTTAGTCCCGTTCTCCTTGTTGAAAATCTGCGCCCGCGACTTACCCATCGAGAAGATGTTACCACCGCCGCCAGCGCCACCGCCACCGCGCGACATCCGGCGGAAGATGAACATCCACACCGCCAGCATCAGCACGATGGGGAAAACCCAGTAGAAAAAGCCCCCGACGTAGTCCGGCTCCTCCACGTAGGTCGGGTAGATCTTCTTATCATCAGGCACACCCGCCTGCGCTGCATTCAGGTTCTCATTGAACGTCTCGATAGACCCTATCGTGAAGTAGAACGGCGCCGTCTCCCCGTACGACTTGATGTCCCCCAGCCGGCTCTCGAAGTGCTTAAGCCCATCCTGCGAGAGGTACACCTGTACTACCCCCTTGTTCCGCACCCCCACCAGCTTCGTCACGTAGCCCTTATCCAGCATCTGGAAACGAACCACCTGCCAATCCGTCTCGATGCTACGGCCGCCAGTGTAGAAGAACTTCACCCCCACGATAGCCAGCGCTATCAGCAGGTAGATCCAAAGTATATTCGGACGGCGCGAACCATCCACGCCTACACGAGAAAAGGGATTCTTCTTCCCCGAGAGCGGATTGCCCCCCTTGTTTTCACCCACTATATGTACTCCTTTATAAGCTTAGTCCACATACCACACTAGTCCTCATCCGCCACCTCGCGGCGAACCGCATCCTGCCAGAGCGACTCCAGATCGTAGAACGCACGCGCCTCAGTAGAGAACACATGCACCACCACATCGAAGTAGTCCATCACTATCCACTGCGCATTCTCCATCCCCGACATCCGCCACGGCCACTCCCCAGTGCCGGCCGCCACCCGGTCCTCCACCTCCTCGGCTATCGTCTTGATGTGCGGCGCGCTGTCCGCATGGCAGATTATGAAGAAGTCGCACACACGCTTCTCTATCCCGCGTAGGTCCAGCTCCACAATCTGCCGCGCCTTCTTCGAGCGCATCGCATTCTCCACCACACGAATCAGCTCGCGCTCCCGCACCTCCTTGTTCTCACTCACCATATACTACTTGCTACTTATCATTCTATATACACATAAGCCCCCAAGGGCATAACACCCCACGTACGCATAGCGTACAGAGAAGCTACCGCGAATATACACTTTTTTACAGAGATATAAGCCCCCGAATGCCCGGCTTTCCAGCCTCCCCCTCCGGCCCCCCTCCTAGAATGCAACGACCCTGCTACGCCTCCTCGCTCGCCCACTCCATCTCGCCCCGGCTCTCCCGCCGCGTGTCGATGCTCACCCCGATGATCACAACCCGCTTCCCCTGCCCCCGATGCTTCTCGGCATACCCCTGCTCCTTGATCTCCGCCAGCGCATCCTCCGCCGAATGCACCATCGGCCCCACCTTCAGCTCGAAGATGAAAACCCTGTCGCCGATATGCACCTCAACATCCGATCGCCCCTTGAGCGAGTACACCTCCGTGCGCACCAGCATGCCCAGCGCGCTGAACCACGCGTACAGCGCCGTCTGGAACAGCTCCTCGTACAGCCCCTCCCTACCATCCCCGCCCTCCTGCTCGATCTTCTTGCGCGCCATGGTGCTATAGGCCACCCCGGCCAACAGCCCACGAAGCCGCTCCATCGCCTCTGCGACCTCCCCCCCATGCAGCTGGCGAATGAAGGGCAGCATCTCCATCCGGCAGTTCTTGGGGCCATAGAGCGGCAGGACGACCTCCCAGAATGCGGTCCGCACCTCCCGGTTGGGAAAGCGCAGCTCGTAGCCACCGTAAGCGTCGAAGGTATCCACCCCGGCAATGGTCAAATAGCCACTCTGGAAAAGGAGGGGGATGGGATTCCTACCGCTCTCATCCAGACGGGTCAGCTCTACCTGGGTAACGTAGATGGGCCGGGAAAGCTTCGCAAAATCGTAGTCGTAGGTAGGGAACACCGTGGCCAGCAGCCGGCTCGTACCGCTCGACGCCCAGAAGGGCTCCAGCTCCATCTCGTCCAGGGCGAAGATAATGCTCTGCGGGTTGTAAACGTGCACATCCCGCCTGGTGAAACGGTAGCCATCGTAGTGCACGCGCAGCCTACCAACCATCCCATCAAAATCCAGCCCCTGCATCTCGGCCATCCGCCCGATCTCCTCGGGGAAGTTCTCAATCAGCTCCTCCTCAGTAATCCCGAAAAGTGCTGCATACTTCGGCGAAAAGCTCAGGTTGCGTAGCTGGTTTATACCGCTGAACAGGCTCAAATCGCTAAACTGCGTAATCCCAGTAATGACAACCAGATGCAGCATCCCGCTGCACTCCTTTATCGCCTTGTAAAAGCCCCGCAGCTCATCCTTGTAGTGGTAGTGCAGCGCCTCCTTATCCTTCGACAATGTATCGGTCAAGGGATTATCATACTCATCCACGAGAATAACGGGCTTAACCCCCTCCTGCTGGTAGGCAACATTTATGAGCGTTGCTATCCGGTCGCCTATATGGCCCTTAGGCCTTATACCATAGCGCTCCTCGTAGGGGCTAGCAAGGCGGTCGAATATCGTACGGATAGCGTCCCGCTCGGTAAAGCTCGAGCCCGAGAAGCCGAACGTAAACACCGGATGCTTCACCCACTCGGTCTCCCCTACCTCCCGCCGCTTCTCCTCCACCTTCAGCCCCTCGAAGAGGTCTCCACGCCCCTCGAAATAGCTCTTCAGCGTACTTATCATCAGGCTCTTGCCGAACCGACGAGGGCGGGCAAAGAACTGCACCTTGGCATCATGCGCCATCTCCCAGATCAAATCCGTCTTGTCCACGTACGCATAGCCATCGCTCCGCATCTCCTCGAAGCTCTGCACCCCGCAGGGCAGCTTGCCCCACCACATTTTGCCCCTATCCTGCTCTCGTTTCATAGTCTCCTTCTTTCTACTCTTCGCAAAGGTAGTCAAAAGCCGCGAAGGCTCCCCGAGCGAAACGCTCGAACGCCCGCCCCTCCCCCTGTCCTTCTCCACGAAGACATAGGCCGATCCCCACGGCCTCCCGCCTCCCTCCACCATGTAGTAGCAATGCAAATCCTGACCTACGAAGCCCTCCGGCACCGTAATCTGCAACCCCTCCCCAGCGCCCAGCCGCGCCGCATCCACATGGCACGTAGCGTTTACACCGGGGCAGTGAACCGCCACCCGTAGGCGCCCCACGCCACGGGGCAGTCCCCTCGGGAAGACCAGCGTCAACACCCGCCCCCTCCGGGCAACGGACATCGGGTAGTCCTCCATCCCCTGCCCCTGCGCCAGCCGAACCCGCGGGTAGTCTATGCACCATTGGGGCTTACCATCAGCCGGATTTACCTCCAGGCGCATGCCGCTGCGCATCAGCGCTCCCTGCGCCACGTGGTAGGCTCCACACTTCCGACCGTTCCTGGCCGTATACTCCGGGCGGAAGCCCACGCTCACCATGCATTGCATCTGCCGCAGGAAATTCGCCGCCACGGCGAACTTCTGCCGGTTCAGCTGCTGCGCCTCCGTACGGGGGTTATTGATCTTTTCGGCGCGGGACCTCGCCCGCATCTGGTCGTCCGACACGTAGACAACGACCGCCTCCCTACGCATCCACTTCGGACGCACGGGTACTATCTTCGCCATAATGCTATTCCTTATCTCAGGTGGTTAAGCAGAAATATCAGCACAAATATAGCACACCAAAAGCCCAATTCCAAACCGCCGGACGTAAGAAACGGATGGAAGGCCGGTTGATGTTTGACTTTCTGAAATATTTTCGATTACTTTGCACGCAAACAGTAGAAAAAAGGAGGAAACGCTATGAAACGTACATTCAAATTTGCCTTTATGGCTCTGCTCGCTGGCCTCATGGTCATGCCCCTAATCAGCTGCGAGGACGACGAGGACGACGACATCAAGGACGAAGGCGGCAAGAAGGAGCACAAAGACAATAACCAGAACAGCGATCCCCAGGATGGTACTCTGGCTGGCCTCTGGCGTTGCGACGGGGTCGTAGGTTCAGACCCCGCCCTCTCCATGATTGGCGGCTGG
>PDWI01004339.1_pt1 | contig 19144 bp, 15 predicted proteins | sample 1430891 | NCBI WGS metagenome assembly PDWI01 (sample SAMN01162508, study PRJNA174530) | Oral metagenome, whole genome shotgun sequencing project. | biome: Marine environment; feature: Marine mammal; material: Swab sample of the gingival sulcus; isolation source: swab sample of gingival sulcus...
ATTTCCCGAAATCTCCTTGTAATATCTCGATATTACTCGAAAATTTCATGAAATTTCTAATCAAAAATAAAGAAAGCTGTGGTCACAATATTAATCGAAATCAGGTTAATAAATTACATACGGTTGGTATCTTGCATCTTTTTGTGTTTGTAAAATCCTCCAAAAAGTTTTATTTTGCAATCCTGTATGCCTAAATCTTTACAATGGAAATAACCCGTATTTTTGATTTTCCCTATTATCAATTGGAAAATTACAATTTAGAAGCCGCATTAGTAACAAAATACAACGGCCGGTGGCAGAAGACTTCTACACAGGAATACATAGACAAAGCTAATGCCATGAGCCGTGCACTGGTACAATTAGGGGTAAAACAAAATGACAGAATTGCCGTCATTTCTTCTACCAATAGAACAGAGTGGAACATCGTGGATATAGGCATATCGCAGTTGGGTGCTCAGACTATTCCTGTTTATCCTTCTATTTCATCGGAAGAATACCTTTATATGATGAACCACAGCGAGTCTATCTATTGTTTTGTTTCTGACGAGGAGGTTTATAAAAAAGTAAAGGCTATTCAAGCTAAAACTAACATTAAAGAGGTATATAGTTTTGATGAGATTTCCGGTTGTAAGAATTATGTAGAATTGTTAAAACTGGGTGCCGATACAGACAACCAAGACGAGGTGGAAAAAATGAAATCCGCTGTAAAATCCGAAGATTTAGCTACCATTATTTACACCAGTGGTACTACCGGAAAGCCCAAAGGCGTTATGTTGTCTCATAACAATTTAGTGAGTAATGTAATTGACAGTTTACCTCGATTGCCGGAATTGGGAAAAGATGTTAGGGTACTTAGTTTTTTACCGCTCTGCCATGTTTTTGAACGGATACTTATCTATTTGTACCAATATGCCGGTGTAACGGTTCACTACGCCGAAGCATTAGATAAAATAGGTGAGAATTTAAGAGAAGTAAAACCGCATTTAATGAGTGTGGTTCCGCGTTTACTCGAAAAATTGTACGATAAAATCTACGTAAAAGGTGATGAACTAAGTGGTATAAAAAAATACTTGTTTTACTGGGCTATTAAAATAGGGGAACAATATGAGCCCTACGGTAAAAATGGTTTTTGGTATGAAAAAAAATTGGCTATAGCCAGAAAACTGGTGTTTAGTAAATGGAAAGATGCCTTAGGCGGGCATTTAAATACCATGGTTTCCGGTAGTGCAGCCTTAAACCCTAAATTAATAAGAATATTTTGTGCTACCGGAATGTACATTATGGAGGGTTATGGCCTTACCGAAACTTCACCGGTGATAGCTGTAAATATGTTGAATAATAATCTGTTTAAAATAGGTACAGTGGGTCAGCCTATTAGAAATGTGAAGGTTAAAATAGCCGATGACGGCGAAATTTTAATAAAAGGCCCCAATGTGATGATGGGATATTATAAAGATCCTGAAAAAACTGCTGCTGTTATGACCGGAGATTATTTTCATACCGGCGACAAAGGAGAAATAGATGCTGAAGGTTTCTTAAAAATTACCGGTCGAAAAAAAGAACTATTTAAAACGTCTGGTGGTAAGTATGTAATTCCTACATTATTAGAAAATAAATTTAAAGAATCACCTTTTATAGAGCAGATTATGGTTATAGGCGAAGGTGAAAAAATGCCGGCAGCTTTTATACAGCCTAATTTTGAATTTATTCGGGAATGGGCAAAACGCAAGCAGCATAAAATAGGTGCTACAAAAGAAGAGTTGATTAAAAATGAAAAAGTAATTGCCAGAATACAAAAAGAGGTGGATCGTTATAATAAACAATTTGGCAAATGGGAGCAAATAAAACGGTTTGAATTTACGCCTGTGGTTTGGGGAATAGACAATGGCCACCTAACCCCAACCATGAAAATGAAACGAGAAAATATTATGAACTTTTATAAACATTTGTACCAAAAGATTTATGGTTAAACGTATATTTGCAGCATTGATTTGAGCCTTAGAAATATGGAACATTTTATAGTATCAGCACGAAAATACAGGCCTAAAACCTTTGAAGATGTAGTGGGGCAAAAAGCCATTACCGGTACACTTGAAAATGCTATAAAAAATAATCAATTGGCTCAGGCCCTGTTGTTTACCGGTCCTAGGGGTGTAGGTAAAACTACCTGTGCCAGAATATTGGCAAAACGAATCAATGAGGCTTCGGGAGATACAAGTTCAGATGATGATTTTGCCTTTAATATTTTTGAATTGGATGCGGCTTCCAATAACTCCGTAGATGATATTAGAAATCTAACTGACCAAGTGCGTATTCCGCCTCAATCCGGAAACTATAAGGTCTATATTATAGATGAGGTGCACATGCTGTCTCAAGCCGCTTTTAATGCTTTTTTAAAAACATTGGAAGAGCCGCCTGCCCATGCCATTTTTATTTTGGCTACCACTGAGAAACACAAAATAATCCCTACTATTCTATCAAGGTGTCAAATATTTGATTTTAAACGAATAGGAATAGATGACATAAAGCAATACCTACACAAAATAGCAAAGAAAGAAAATATTGTTGTGGAAGATGATGCCCTGCATATTATCGCTCAAAAAGCTGATGGTGCTTTACGTGATGCCTTATCTATTTTTGATAGGGTGGTAAGTTTTACAAACAAAAACTTAACCCGTAAGTCTGTTGCGGAAAACTTAAATGTCCTTGACTACGAAGCCTATTTTAAAATTACAGATTTACTCTTAAAAAATGACATTCCTAATGTTCTAATAGCATACAATGATATTTTGGGGCAAGGGTTTGACGGCCATCACTTTATCAGTGGGTTGGCTACGCATTTTAGGGATTTGCTGGTTGCAAAAGACCCTGCTACGGTTACACTTCTTGAAGTAGGTGCTAAAACCAAAGAGCAATACGCTACTCAGAGCCAATCTTGCAATCTGCCATTTTTAATTGAAGCCATAGCATTGGCCAATGATTGCGAACTCCATTATAAAAATAGTAAAAACCAGCGATTATTGGTAGAATTGTGTTTGATGCAATTGGCTTCCTTAACAAAAAAAACAGCGAATACCGCTGAAAAAAAAAATCGTAAAAACTACATAATTCCGGCAGTTGCTTTTAAAGCTGTAGTACAGGATGTTGCACCACCAAAGATAAAAAAGAAACCTGCTGTAACCTCTCAGTTAGTTAAGTCACGGCCAAGCATAGAGACGGATGTAAAACCTGACAATGAAAACCCCAAGCCGGTATTAAAAAATTCACCCAAACGCAGTAGGTCAGCATTATCTTTAAACAGCATTCACAAAAAGAAACCTGCCTTAAAACATCAGCCCATTGCAGAAGAAGATATAGCCAATAAGCCAAAAGACGCTTTTACCGAAACTCAGTTACTGGATTTATACCAAAAATTTACGGATAGGACTACAAAAAAAGGCGGGAAGTTAATGGCCTCTATCTTAAATGCGGTTAGCCCGAAAGTAGTGCAAGATGAGGTTGTTATACATTTTCCCAATAGTATGATGAAGGCCGAATTCTTAAAAATAAAACCAAGGCTAAAGCGTTTTTTACAAACCGAACTCAATAATTATCACATAAAATTTAAGACAATAATTGACGAGAAAGTGGAAGAAAAATTTGCTTACACACCACAGGAAAAATATGAAAAATTATTAAAGAAGAACAAGGCTCTGGCTGAATTAAAAAGAACTTTTAAACTGGATTTATAAAACAATGCTTGGATTAAAATTACCTACAAAAAAAGAATGGGCTAACATTGCTAAAAATGATTTACAACAAATTTTAACAGACCATGCTTTTGCGGAGCAAAAAGCTGCTTCTAATGCGGTTTCTATAATTATTAATTATTCTGAAGAAACCGAAATGGTGTCTGCCATGAGTGAAATAGCCATAGAAGAAATGGAACATTTTAAAATGGTACATGACTTAATGGTAAAACGTGGCATGACATTAGGCAGGGGGCAATCTAATGATTACGCAAAAAAACTGCAACAATTTTTCCCAAAGACAAAAGACCGAAAGCAAGCCCTTATTCAGCGGTTATTGGTAGCTGCACTTATAGAAGCCCGGAGTTGTGAACGTTTTAAAGTGTTGTCAGAAAATGTAAATGATGCGGAGTTGGCCAAATTCTATCGTGACCTCATGATTTCCGAAGCAAACCATTACGTAACTTTCCTCAATTTTGCCAGAAAATACGAAGATCGCAAGATAGTAGATGAAAAATGGCAGGAACTACTGGCATACGAAGCTGAGTTTATGAAAGAACGGGGTGTTACCGCTAAAGTACATGGATGATTTATTTGGGAGCAGAACCGCAACATTATAATAATTAATTTTCTAAGGCTCTAAAATATAGTGTAAAAAGGCACATTTTATTTCGTTCAAATTTAAATTCCTTCGTATTTCTGATTGTAAGCCACCAGTAAATCCACCACTTTACTATAACTTTTTAGGCCTTCTTTTTGGCGGTTGGCTTTTAAAAAAGTATCGTATATTACATTGAAAACAGGTCGTGTAGGATTTTTATAGGACTGCCAAAAACTCTTTACGTTGGCCATGTCTTTCTTAATTCCCTTAGGTAAAGTAGCTGCAATGGCTTCAAATTTTGCTTCATCTCTAAGGTAAATAGCCTGAAGTACACGTTGTAAAGCATAAAAATAAGCAGAATATTTAAAATATAGATTATCTGAGTGGGCAGCTACCATAAAACCCAAAAAGCTAGCTTCATCTTCTGAGGCTATGCCCAGTTGATGAGCCGTTTCATGACAACTTACAGCCGGCTGAATGACATTGGGTATTTTTGAATTGAGTTGGGCTTCTCCTGTAATGGGATTGAGGTATCCGGCAAATCCCATATAACTCAGCGGCAGAGAAAATAGCGATTTTTTTGAGGAAACACGGGTTAAAATATCTCTGTAATTTTTAAATCGGTTTTGTTTGTAAGCCTCAGTTGTAAATCTTGCTATATGGCTGTGATTATAAGGAATGTTCACGGGGATTGAGTCATTTTCAACTAATTCTAATTGAATGCTCTTGGTACGGTCAATCATTTTATTGGCCAATAATTCCAAATCAAAAATGGTGATGGAATCTTTTGTCAACCCTAATTTATCTTCAAAGGATTGTCGGTAATAATTTAACCCCCACATTATATTGAATATAAAGTAAATAACGGATAGTATGGCCATGTATTTAAATAATCCGTATAGAGAAATTTTTGGTTTTTGCCTTATAATTTTAATCAATTTATAAATTGCCATACCTATTAAAATTGCAATTAAAACATCGCCTACGGAAAAAGGTATCCACCCAAAAATAAACCGCAAAAATTTTGAAATACCTATATAAAAAAAATTGGAATAATATTTTTCAACGGTTTGCGGATGCCTTGCTAATAGATGTATTAAAAGTAATTGTATAAGTAACCCGAGGTTAAGCAACTGGTATAAAACAAGTTTCTTCATTAGGGTAAATATAGATAAATTTTGGATATTAATTTATGCCAAAATGTTATTAACAAAAACTTTACTTGTTAACAGAAATTGTGTAAAATTTTATTACCTTATTGCAATATAAATGGGAAAGAAAAAATTACATTTGCCCCGATGAAAAGATTGCAGCCCCTACAATCAGATAACACCAAAAAAGGTTTGTTGGTAAACCTGGAAAAAGGCAAACTACCGCCTCAGGCCGTAGATTTGGAAGAAGCCGTTTTAGGTGCTATGATGATTGATAAGAAAGGGGTAGATGAAGTTATTGATATTTTACATGCTGATGCTTTCTACAAAAGTGCCCATCAATTTATTTTTGAGGCCATTTTTAAATTATTTAATGAAGCAGAACCTATTGATTTACTTACCGTTTCCAAAGAGCTAAAACAACAAGGTAAACTGGAAAGTGTAGGTGGTGATTTTTATCTGGTTGGTCTTACCCAAAAAGTATCTTCCTCGGCACATATTGAATTCCATGCCAGAATTATCATTCAAAAATATATTCAACGTAGATTAATAAGCATTTCTTCAGAAATTATTGATGACGCTTATGATGAAACTACCGATGTTTTTGACTTGTTAGATAGTGCAGAAACCAAATTGTTTGAAGTTACCCAGGGCAATTTAAAAAAGAGTTCCGAAGCCGCAGAAGGATTGGTATCACAAGCGTTAAAAAAAATTGAAGAGATTTCTAACAAAGAGGGAATGAGCGGTGTGCCATCCGGTTTTACTAAGTTGGATGCACTAACCTCGGGATGGCAGGCCTCAGATTTGGTCATTTTAGCAGCAAGGCCCGGTATGGGTAAAACCGCTTTTGTAATGTCCATGGCAAAAAATATGGCTATCAATTTTGACATTCCGGTAGCTATTTTTTCTTTGGAAATGTCCTCTGTACAGTTAATTACCAGAATGATTTCCAGTGAAACCGGTATTTCATCAGGAAAATTGCGAAAAGGAGACTTACAGCCACACGAATGGGAACAATTGAATATAAAAGTAAAAAACCTTTCAAAAGCTCCTATTTTTATAGATGATACACCTTCTTTATCCATTTTTGACCTCCGTGCCAAAGCCAGAAGATTGGTTTCCCAGCATCAGGTGCAAGTAGTAGTTATAGACTATTTACAATTAATGACGGCAGGAACAGCTACTAAAAGCAGTGGCAATAGGGAACAGGAAATTTCTACTATTTCCAGAAATTTAAAAGCCTTGGCAAAGGAATTATCTATTCCCGTTATTGCACTCTCCCAATTGTCAAGGGCAGTAGAAACCCGTGGTGGCAGTAAACGGCCGTTGCTTTCAGATTTGAGAGAATCCGGTGCCATAGAACAGGATGCAGATATTGTGTCGTTTATTTACCGGCCGGAATACTACGGCCTTACAGAATGGGATGATGAAGAACGTACCCCATGTGAAGGCCAAGCTGAATTTATTGTAGCCAAACACAGAAATGGAGGCTTAGACAATATTAAACTAAAATTTACCGGCCATCTGGCTCAATTCTCTGATTTGGAAGAATCTTTCACTACCGAATTCCAGTCAAAAATGAACGATTATATAGACCCTACAGATTTTCAAAATCCCGAAGATGCCTTTGGCAAACCGGAAATAGAAGAGGAAGATGATGTGCCATTTTAGAAGTTAAACGTTAGGCGGATAACTTGAACCTGCGAATAACCTGATAAAGCTTAAATTTACTTTCGTTTATTATATTATTCCTAAATTTGAATAATTATAAATTATAAATTTTGAATTCTAAAATATCAGCAATAATACTGGTTGTCCTGTTAACAGTTTACGGAAATTGCTATGCCCGTTTTTTACTCTTGCCAATGGATGAGATAAGCCAGAAAAACCATTTAAAAGCCTATGGTATTACTTATATGTCTTTGAAAAATGGCCATAAGGTAAAATGGTTGCTCAATTATAGAGGGGGTTCTTTTTTGCTGGAAGACATAGAGGCTTATAGAAATGAGTGCAAAATAAGAGGTGTTTCTTTTGAAGTTATTTCATATACAGAAGCAGAACAGATATTGGAGTTAATAGCTAGCCCGTCTCAAAATATGGAAGTAGTTACCTTGGAAAAAGCTCCAAAAATAGCCGTGTATTCGCCCAAAGATAAAATGCCATGGGACGATGCTGTAACCATGGTCTTAAATTATGCTGAGATACCTTATGATGTAATTTATGATACAGAGGTGATTACCGATAAGTTATTAGAATACGAATGGCTTCATTTGCACCACGAAGATTTTACTGGCCAGTATGGTAAATTTTACGGGGCTTACAGAATGGCACCATGGTATATTCAGGGGAAAAAAGATGCGGAGAAACTGGCCAAAGAATTGGGTTTTAATAAAGTTTCACAAGCAAAATTGGCTGTAGCCAAAAAAATAAAAGAATACGTCATAGGTGGCGGTTTTATGTTTGCTATGTGTTCTGCCACGGATAGTTTTGATATTGCCTTATCTGCTGAAGGCGTAGATATTTGTGAAACTATGTTTGATGGTGACCCGGCATCGGGCAATTATCAGGAAAAAATAGATTTTGACAAAACATTGGCTTTTACCAATTTTGAATTGGTTCAAAACCCCACCGAATATGAGTTTTCTTCCATTGATATGACCACAAAAAGACTTATAAACATGGATGAAGATTATTTTACCCTTCAGGAATATTCGGCTAAATGGGATCCGGTACCTACAATGCTCTGTCAGAACCATACGGTTTTAATCAAAGGTTTTATGGGGCAAACCACCAGTTTTAATCGGGCTACTGTAAAGCCTATGGTTATGGTAATGGGTGAAAACAAAAAAAATGGCGAAGCCAAATATATACACGGCGTTACCGGAAAAGGAATGTGGACTTTCTACGGCGGCCATGATCCCGAAGATTACCGCCATCTGGTAGGTGATCCAAAAACTGAACTGGACTTACACCCCAATTCTCCCGGCTACAGGCTTATTTTAAACAATGTATTGTTTCCCGCAGCCAAGAAAAAGAAACAAAAAACTTAAAAAAACAATTTTTCAGCAAACTGAAAGAGTTTAATACCAGTTCTGCTTTAAAAATACTCAAAAAATAAAATGATGAATTTTTGTGATAGATAAGGCGTAAAAATTAAGTATAGTCGTAGTTATAGTTTATTTTTACAACGAAATATAGCATAAAAAGGCACATTTTATTGAGTAATTTTAAGGTGGAAATGGTATAAATGAGTGTTAATAAAAAACCCGAAATCAGGGTTTGCCTGTTTCGGGTTTTTCACATTTAAACAGAAACTTAAATTACTGGGCCAAATTGGGTGGGTAAGCCTCCATAATTTCTGTTACAAATTCGTTTATTCTATTTTCTTTTTCAGTAATATCACCATTAGTTATTAAGGCTCCAACGCCCATACCTTGCCATACCAGTTCTTTTTTCTTGGCATCTATAAGGTCTATAAACAAGGTGCCTTCGGTAGATTTAGTTACGTTATTATAAGCTCCCCATCCAAAGCCATAAGGGCCAAAACCACCGTAATACCATGGGTACCAACCATTGTAGTAATCGTTATACACATTAATTTTTTCTCTGCTTTTGGTAAAAATGTTTACCAACAAATCCGGATTGTCAGATTTAGTAAAACCTTTTTTTAACAAATTGTCTTCTATAGAACGCAGTATTCTGCGTTTGTCTAAATCCGATACAGCTACTTTATTAATGCCTTTTTTGTAAAATGCAAAAGTCTTGTATTCATTAAAATCAACTTTCTTGTCGTAATCTGTAGAAACTCTTATGGAAGCACAGGAGGTGGCGATAAAAAGCAGAACCAAAGGAAGTATTTTTATATATTTCATCTCACTTTAATTTTATATTATTCTGTATACTTCTTATTTACATCAACAATCATGCCGAAAGCCTATAATTATCTACTTGTGTTGTTTCTAAAGCTATGCGTTTTTTTATCATAGCCGTATGGGCAATGCAAACAACCGCTTTGGCAGCAATAGCCTCTTTTTAAATGGTATTTTTCCGTAAACACACGATACCCTTTTTCATTAAAATAAAAATCTTCGTCTTCTAATTTATTCAGCATTTTAAAAGCAGTGGGTAAGTACAGTATGTTTCTAATTATTTTTGTAAAATTAGCGTAAAGATAAAACAAATACTAATTTTGCCATCAATATGCTGCCTTTGTACACTATAAGTAAAAATGAGCCTGTTTATCTTCCGGAGTTTCCTCAGATACAGCTTTTTATAAAGCGTGAAGATCAGATTCATCCTGCTATTTCGGGTAATAAATTTAGAAAGTTAAAGTATAACTTAGCAACGGCAAAATTACAAAACCACCATACGTTGCTCACTTTTGGAGGAGCTTATTCTAATCATATTGCCGCTGTTGCCGCTGCGGGAAAAGAAAACGGTTTTAAAACCATTGGTATAATACGAGGAGAAGAATTGGTTGATAAAATTGTGGAAAATCCTACACTTAGCTATGCCAAAAGCTGTGGAATGGAATTTATATTTGTAGATAGAAGTTTATATAGAAACAAGGAAAATCCCGATTTTCTAAATGAGATAAAACGTAAATATGGCCGTTTTTATCACTTGCCGGAAGGTGGTACCAATTCATTGGCAGTAAAGGGATGTGAAGAAATACTCACTAAAGAGGATACCTGTTTTGATTATATCTGTGTTGCCGTGGGTACCGGAGGAACCATATCCGGAATTGTAAATTCATCGTCAAATAATCAAACTGTAATTGGTTTTCCGGCTTTAAAAGGAGATTTTCTGGTAAAAGAGATAAAAAAATGGGTTAATAAATGCAATTGGCGTTTAGAAACCGGCTATCATTTTAACGGTTATGCGAAAATAAATTTTCAATTGGTGTCGTTTATAAATTGGTTTAAAAGTACGTATGGTATTCCGTTAGACCCCGTTTACACAGGAAAAATGATGTTTGGAATTGTTGAGATGATAAAAAACGGTACATTTAAAAAAAATGCCCGTATTTTAGCCATTCATACCGGTGGTCTACAAGGCATAGCCGGGATGAATCAATTGTTAAAGAAAAAAGGACTATCAACAATACAATGAAAATATCTATTTTAAAATATCTGGTATTATTAAGTGTTTTACTTCTTTTTGCCAATTGCCGCTCCAGAAAGAGTACGATTCGCAAAAACAACAGCAATACTGCTTATAAACAGCCTGCAACTTCGGTTTCTAAGCCGATAAAAGTTCAAAAAATAGCAGAAGCCGATGCAGTACTTGCCGATCTAATAGCCCGTAATCCTAATTTAAACGAAAATACTTTGGCCTATATAAAAGAATACAATGACATTGCCATTCTAAAGATGCTAGAATACAAAATTCCGGCCAGTATTACTTTGGCTCAAGGCATTTTAGAGTCCAGTAGCGGATTGAGCCGGTTGGCCGTAAAAGCGAATAACCATTTTGGTATTAAATGCCATAAATCTTGGGAGGGAAAAGGAATTCGCCATGATGATGATGCAAGGCAGGAATGTTTTAGGCACTATAATCATCCGTTGGAGTCGTTTAATGACCATTCTCTGTTTCTTACTGAGCGTAAAAGATATGCCGGCTTGTTTGATTTAAAACTTACGGATTACAAAGGTTGGGCAAAAGGCCTTAAAAAAGCGGGTTACGCCACAGATCCGCGGTATCCTAAAAAATTAATCACTTTGATAGAAGCCTATGAACTTTATAAATACGATGAATTTGATGAGACTTTTTTATACAGTGGAACAGTAGTAAAAAAAGAAGTTGCCCGAAATGCAAGATATATCGTGGTTCGTAAAGGCGATACGCTCTATTCATTGGCTAAAAATAACAACCTTAGCGTAGATAAATTAAAATGGCTTAATGGCCTTAAAAGCAATAATATAGACGTAGGTCAGAAGTTGTATATAGAATAGCAGATTTTGTAATATCTGCTAAATTCTAATTGGAAAATCTAAATCTTTGTCAAAAATGCCATCGTATCCACCCCATCAGCGTAATCTGTTAAAGAAGGTTGTTGTGTTGTGCCAAAATCGATGCCATTTTTAATATTACCAACTACACATTGAATGTGTTCCTTTTGGGTATTTAATTGTATTTCTAATTGATCCAAATCTGTGTAGTATTCATAAAACAAGGTAGCTATTGGTGAAGCAAAGTTGCTGTCCTCTTTTAGCATTAAAAATCCGTTTTCCAAAAGTTTAAACTCGCTCATTAAATAGACGGCTTTGTTATAATCGTAATTATTTTGATATTTGGGATAGTTTATGATGTCTTTATAGGCGTAAATGGCATTAAAAAACGGATCGAAATTGTAATTTTTGGGAACGTATAATTTAGATACACTTCTGCATCCCAATCCAAAATACCTAAAAATATCTTCGCCAAGTTGTTTTAGTTCCGTTTCTGTTTCATTTCCGGTGAGTACTGCTACGCCATTTCTGTTTTTTCTTATAATATGTGGTTTTCTTTTAAAATAATGCTCAAAATACCTTGCCGTATTATTACTGCCGGTAGCTATGGCAGCATCGTAATTATTGATGGTTTTATCTTTCTTAAACTCAATAAGGTTTTTAAATTGAGGATTTGTACTTATAAGATATTGTGAGATTAAAGGGAGCAGATGTTGATCGTTTGATGATTGTTTTATCTCTATTTGGTGTCCGGCCATGAGTACTGATAAAAAATCGTGAAAACCTACCAGAGGAATATTCCCGGCCATAATTACGGCAACAGTTTTTGTCCTATCCGTGGCAAAAGAATAATTAGCTGTCCATTTTTTAAGGTTATTTTCGGTTAATAAATCCCCCCAAACAGACAAGGCATACTTTATGTTTTCTGTTGTAAACCAGTTGTTTGCATTTGTTGCTTGATTAATTTGTACATTAAAAGCCTCGGCTGTATTTCTGTTTAATTCCTCAGTAAAAATTTTGTTATTTTTCGGGTCAGAATTGGTACTATATTTTTTTAAAAAATTGCCTAATTTGGCAAATGCGGTAATGTGATTGGATAAATTCATTATTCTTTTTAAATCAGTAGGATTTTTATAACTTTGCACCTGCAAATTTAATTAAAAAAATAATGGCCATAGTTATAACCGATGAATGTATAAATTGCGGAGCATGTGAACCCGAATGCCCTAATAATGCTATCTACGAAGGTGCAGAAGACTGGAGGTATAAGGATGGTACGCAGTTGAGCGGGCAAGTAGTGCTACCAGACGGCAAAGAAGTAGATGCTGAAGAAGACCAAGAACCCATAAGTGATGAAACTTATTTTATAGTACCTGATAAATGTACGGAATGTAAAGGTTTTCACGATGAACCCCAATGTGCAGCCGTATGTCCTGTGGATTGCTGTCTGCCGGATGATGACCATGTAGAAACTGAGGAATATCTGTTAACCAAGCAACGTTTTATGCATCCGGAATAGGGAAATTATCAAGTTCTATTCTAATTCTTATAAAAAATGACCAAAATGAATAGTATGTTTTGGTCGTTTTAATGATTTTCTCCTACCTTTATCCGAAAAAATATTATAATAATATAAATTTACCCAACGCTATTGCTTACTATTCCTAACATAGAACAACAACCGCTGCCGGCTATTAAAAAATTTCAGGAGGAAAAACTAATGGAATTACTGGCTTACCTAAAAAAAAATTCGTTATTCTATCAAAATTTGTTTAAGGCACATCAAATCAATATTGATAATGTAAGGACCTTGGAAGATTTAATTTCGCTTCCTGTTACCACCAAAGACGATTTGCAACTTCATAATGATGATTTTTACTGTGTGCCAAAAAGTAACATTGTGGATTATTCCACTACCAGCGGTACCCTTGGAGAGCCTGTTACCATTGCCCTTACTGATAAAGATTTAGACAGGTTGGCTTATAACGAAGCCATTTCTTTTGCTTGTGCCGGGATTACGGAAAATGATACGGTGCAGTTGATGACTACCATGGATAGGCGTTTTATGGCGGGCATGGCTTATTTTCTGGGAATTAGAAAACTGGGGGCTTCCATTATAAGAGTAGGGGCGGGAATCCCCGAAATGCAATGGGATTCTATTTTAAAATATAAACCTACTTATCTGGTTGCGGTACCTTCTTTTTTGTTAAAACTAATAGCTTATGCTAAAAAAAACGGGATAGATTATAGAAACTCCGGCGTAAAAGGGGTCATTTGTATAGGAGAAGCCATTAGAGATAATGAGTTTAATTTGAACCTATTGGGCAATAAAATTGTAAGCAACTGGCCGTTAAAATTATATTCTACTTATGCCTCTACCGAAATGAGTACTGCCTTTACGGAATGTGAATATACTAAAGGCGGCCACCATCATCCGGAATTGATTATTGTGGAAATACTGGATGATAATAACCAACCGGTTTCTAATGGCGACTATGGTGAACTTACTATTACCACCCTTGGAGTAGAAGCCATGCCGCTATTGCGTTTTAAAACCGGAGATTTAGTAAAAGCATTCTATGAACCGTGCCAGTGTGGCAGAAATTCTTTGAGGCTCAGTCCGGTATTGGGAAGAAAAAAACAGATGGTAAAGTATAAAGGTACTACTTTATACCCGCCGGTTTTGTTTGATTTGCTCAACAATATAGATGGAGTAGAGAATTATTTGATAGAGATTTCTACAAACGCCATTGGCACAGACCAGATTTTAATAAAAATAGGCAGTGAACAAGCCTCCGATGAATTATTAAAAACTGTAAGAGACCACTGCAGGGCAAAATTACGGGTGGCACCTGACATTCAATTTTGCGATATTGAAGAAATAAATTTGTTACGGTTTCCGGAAATGAGCAGGAAGCCGGTGCTGTTTTTAGACAAACGCTAGTTTTGATAAAAAATCAAAAATTTGTAATATTAAGAAATGCCCTTTAGATTATATCTTTTCAAGTGAAAAACCTATTAATATTTAAGATGTAATAATTTAATTATTAATTATTTAAACTAATTTATATCAACAATAGCATGAGCGGTGAAAATAACATAGAGATATCTTTTAAAGACATTGCTCCGTATTCGGAAAAAGAAATACATGCAGCTTTACAGTTTTTAAAAGGCAGTCCGGATTTTAAAGACGGTTTGCGTTATTTTTACCCTGATTATTCTGATGCCCTTATTGAACGGAAATTAGAAAAATGTAACTCCTGTGCTGATTTTCAGGTTACTTTTATTGAGCCTATTATCTCCAATTTGATTAAAAAATCCATCAATACGTTTAAAATAACCGGGTTGGATGTTATCAATAAAAAAGACAGCCACCTGTATCTGTCCAATCACCGTGATATTTTTTTGGACTCCGGTTTGTTACAATACAGCCTCTATCATCACGGCTATGATTTTACCGAGATTTCACTGGGAGACAATCTTATTGTAAACCCGTTGATAGAACGCGTGGCTAAACTGAATAATATGTACACGGTGTTTAGAAAAGGGAATAAATTGGAAAAATTAGATAATGCTAAAAATTTATCAGCTTATTTGCGGTATGCCCTTACACAGAAAAAAGTTTCGGCGTGGATAGCACACGGTAACGGAAGGGCAAAGGACGGTAATGATCAGACTTTTCCCGGCCTGATAAGAATGTTAATGATGAGCGGTACTTCTGATTATAAAAAATCTTTGTCGGAACTAAATATAGTGGTGGAGTCTGTTTCTTATCAATACGAACCCTGTGTGTTGGAAAAAGCGGTGGAATGCCATATTAAAGAGACCACCGGTTCTTATACAAAATACAAAGGCGAAAATGTAGAACATATACTCAAAGGTATTGAACAGTACAAAGGTAATGTTAGCCTGCATTTAGAAAAACTAAATGTAGAATATATTGATTTTTGCGGTACGCCAAAAGAAATTATAGCAAATATAACCGCAGAGATAGACAGGGTGGTATATAGCAATTACCAATTGTACAATACCAACTATATGGCACTGGATGTATTGGAAAATACTAATAAATATAGTGCATTTTATACGGAAACTGATTTGAACTCGTTTAAAACATATCTGAAAAAGCTAACAGAAGAAAATCATTTGCAAAAGAGAATTTTACAACTCTATGCCCAACCCGTTTTAAACAAAGAAAAATGCTGACAAAAGTTTATGGCAGCTCCGTTTTTGGAGTAGAAGCTACCCTCATAACTGTTGAAGTAAATGTGGATATTGGGGTAGGTTATCATCTGGTAGGTTTACCAGATAACGCCGTAAAAGAAAGTCATTACCGCATTGCTGCTGCCTTAAAAAATAACGGATATAAAATTCCTGGTAAAAAAATAACCATAAATATGGCACCGGCAGATATGAGAAAAGAAGGTTCTGCCTATGATTTAACCCTTGCCATGGGTATTTTGCAAGCCAGTGAACTTATATCGGTAGAGCATTTAGGCGAGTATATTATTATGGGGGAGCTTTCGCTGGATGGCTCCCTGCAACCTGTAAAAGGGGTGTTGCCTATTGCTATTAAAGCAAAAGAAGAAGGTTTTAAAGGTTTTATTTTACCCAAACAGAACGAAAAAGAAGCCGCTATTGTAAGTGGGCTAGATGTTTATGGAATGGAAAATATTGAACAAGTCATCAAATTTTTTCAGGGTACTTTTAACAAAAAACCTACTGTGGTAGATACCGGAAAAGAATTTCGGGAGAATTTAGAAAATCCGGAATTTGATTTTTCTGATGTAAAAGGCCAGGAATCCATAAAACGCTGTATGGAAATAGCTGCCGCCGGAGGACATAATATCATTTTAATAGGCCCGCCCGGGTCGGGAAAAACAATGTTGGCTAAGCGATTGCCCAGTATTTTGCCGCCCATGACTTTAAAAGAGGCTCTGGAAACCACAAAAATACACTCTGTAGTGGGTAGAATAAAAGAAAACAGAGGCTTAATGGCACAACGCCCGTTTCGGTCTCCGCATCATACCATCAGTGATGTTGCTTTAGTAGGAGGCGGAACCTATCCTCAGCCCGGAGAAATATCACTGTCGCACAACGGTGTATTATTTTTGGATGAATTGCCTGAATTTAAACGAACGGTTTTAGAAGTAATGCGTCAACCCTTGGAAGACAGGGAGGTAACTATCTCAAGAGCTAAATTTACAGTTACCTATCCCAGTAGTTTTATGCTGGTAGCCAGTATGAATCCAAGCCCCAGCGGCTACTTTAATGATACCGATGGCCATGTTACTTCTTCGCCGGCGGAGATGCAACGGTATCTAAGTAAAATTTCCGGGCCGTTATTAGATAGGATAGATATTCATATAGAGGTGGAGCCGGTGCCTTTTGAAAAACTATCCGATACCCGAAAGGGAGAATCCAGTAAAGTTATCAGGGCCCGGGTCACAAAAGCAAGAACCATTCAAACAGAGCGATTTGTACAATTTGAAAACATTCATTACAATGCACAGATGGGTGTAAAGCAAATACGCCAATTTTGTAAACTGGACGAGGCCTCCAATCAACTTTTAAAATCTGCAATGGAACGCCTTAATTTATCTGCACGTGCTTATGACCGTATATTGAAAGTAGCTAGAACCATTGCTGATTTAGAAAATGCCCCAAATATACTCTCTCATCACATTACGGAAGCCATTCAATACAGAAGTTTAGATAGGGAAGGTTGGTTGGGATAATGTTTATTCCATATCAATAACATAAAAACTTATTAGGATAAATTTTTGTATATTTGCAAAGTCGTAGCCGGCTGTCATGCTCATCGGTTATAGCAAGACAAACTTATATTAACAACCTATCAACCTATCACCATGAAAAAATTGTTGCTCATCAGTCTCTGCTTGGCTGTTTTTACTGCATTTGCTCAATCTGGAGACAGCTCAGAAAAATTATTAACCAGTACAGAATGGATTAACGAAAACTTAGATTATCTCAGATTTGATAACAACATTGCTATTTTTAATTTTGACAATACCAAACAAGTTGTAAATTTTGATTTGAACAAAAAAACGCTCTCTTTTAAGGTAAACTACAGAGTAGCTGGTATGGAAACCAAAACTGAGGAGTTTACTTTTAAAATTAAAGAACTTAGAAAAAACAAGCTTATTTTAGAACCTCTTGTGGAAAGTGAGGCAAACCCGGACAATTACAAAAAACTAAATATTAAGCCTTTAACTAAGGAGAAGCAGTATATTTTATATAACAGAGGTCATATAATGGAGCGTACTAATTTCCAAAAAATTACTTTCCATGCCTCTACATGTTATGGCACCTGCCCTTCGTTTTCCGTGGAAATAAACAGAGACGGTACAGTATTTTACAAAGGCATACAATATACAAGCCCTTATATTGGGTATTATGTTGGCCAATTAAGTAAGGAAGAAATTTACAGCCTTAGAAAAATTCTTAACAGAAGCCAATTGGAAAACATCAAAGAAAAATGGCATCAGCAATCTGAGCCTAACAATACGCCACGGTATAACTATATTATTGAGTTGGATAAAGGCGAAAAGTTTTATTTAAATACCAATGACCAACATCCCGTATTAGACAGGCTGTCCCAATACATACGGTCTATTACCGAAAAAGCTGATTTGCAGAAAGCGGAAGGAATGCACGAATTTGAACAATCTCCTATTGATAAGTATAAAGTGCAACAGTTCTAAAAATGAGCTAAGCTAATATGGATAAAACAAAAACTATTTGTTTTGGTTGTATGTTTCTGCTGTGCAGTTTTTGTTTTACACAAAATGTTATGTCTAACAAGCCGGAATTAACATTGCAGCAAGCTCTTAATCTGGCTCAATTACCACTTCATTGCCTCAATACAGAGTATCCTAATAAACTCAGCCAAACCCTTGGTTCAGATGCTGATTTAAAGCCGCCAAGGGAGTTGCATCCGGCTTTTTATGGTTGTTTTGATTGGCATTCTTCGGTACATGGACATTGGAGTTTGGTGTTTCTGATAAAAAATTTTCCAAATTTGGCTAATGCCGATAGCATTAAACAAAAATTATTACACAATATTTCAATAGAAAATATAGCCGCGGAAATTGACTATTTTAAAGGTGAGCATAACAAATCTTTTGAACGTACTTATGGCTGGGCGTGGCTGTTAAAGTTGGCTAAAGAAATTAAAACTTGGGATAATCCGGTTGCTAAAAAATTGGATAAAAATTTACAGCCGTTGACGGATTTGATAGTTGAAAAATATTTAGATTTTTTGCCCAAGTTGGTATATCCCATTAGGGTGGGCGAACATACCAATACTGCTTTTGGCTTATCCTTTGCTTATGATTATGCCGTTTCCGCTAATAACGAAACCTTAAAAACACTCATAGAGAAAAGAGCTAAAGAATTTTACTTGAATGATGAGCAATGTCCACTTAATTGGGAACCTAGCGGTTTTGATTTTCTTTCACCTTGCCTAGAAGAGGCCGCTCTTATGGAGCGTATTTTATCAAAAGAGGAGTTTGAGCCGTGGATACAAAAATTTTTACCCCGGATTACTACAACGGATTTTAACATTACACCCGCCATTGTTTCAGATAGGTCAGACGGAAAATTGGTGCATCTGGATGGGGTTAATTTTTCCCGTGCCTGGAATTTGCTAATCATAGCAAAAAATCTGTCTAATAAGGATAAATTGTCCGA
>PDWI01004340.1_pt1 | contig 19144 bp, 18 predicted proteins | sample 1430891 | NCBI WGS metagenome assembly PDWI01 (sample SAMN01162508, study PRJNA174530) | Oral metagenome, whole genome shotgun sequencing project. | biome: Marine environment; feature: Marine mammal; material: Swab sample of the gingival sulcus; isolation source: swab sample of gingival sulcus...
TCTTCTAGTGATTCATTAGCATGCCATGTAGACATGACATGTCTTTCAAAATTTTCATCAATTTGCAGTAGTACGTTAGCTTCGTCAAAGCAATCATGCTCTATCTTACAATTTGGGCCCCAACAGCAAATATAGTGAACACCTTTTTGGCTATTTGTAATTTTGCTAATTCAACCAATTCCGTACCAGATATTTCACTGAAGTCAGCAGCCAAAAACAGAACTACACATTCTGACGGGAATTCAATTTCATTCAGTTTTTCAATCTAATCTGAGTAGATTGGCAAAGGTGTTTCGATTTTAGAATTATGTATTTTCATTCACTTAACTTCTTATTAGCCAGCGCTCCTCTTATAAGCATTTAATTGATGCCTGACAACAAACAATTGTTTGTCACTTGCAGTTTTCACAAACACTTAGAACACTTCTATAAGGGCAATCTCTTTCACTTTTTTCCAAAAGTTTCTCCAAATATCCCTAACATTAGGATCGGCAAAGTCCTTTTCTACTTCTATTTTAGGGCCTAATAGGCTTAATGAGAGTTTTAGTTTGGCACGTTTCTCATCATCAGGGACATCTTGCTTTTCTGCTAGTTCCTTGACTTCAGTTAGACAATCAGGAATGGGGAGACTATTTTTTTTTAACGATGATTGAAGTTGAGCAAATTGAGAAATGAATTTATCTAGTTGCATAGTAGAAAGAACCGGAAGCTTTGCTTCTATCTTTGAAAGCGTACTCCCTATTTTTCCACTTTCACCAAACAGCAAAGATAACAATTCCTCTCTTTTTAAAAAAAGCTCTTCTTCTTGGCTGGTTATTGCTTCATCAAGCTTGATTATCTGAGACTCATAATTTGCAATCTCATTCACATTCCGAAGTGGATCTAATAGATCCTTAGATTTGCTAATAGCAATCTTCCGTTTCTCTCGCTCAACAATTGAAACCTTCATTGTTTCGATTATTTCCATCAAACGAGCAATTTCCTTCTCAATAGACATTTTTTTTACTCCTTTTTTTGATTGGTTAGAATTTTGACATCCTACTATCACATTCTCAGTACTGCATGAATCCCCTGAACTTTTCATTGACAACAAGTTAAGCCCTATCCCGTTTTCTTTAAATGTTTTTTCATCTAGAAATACTCTATGATTACAGAATGTATTGTAAGCAATTTTCTGCTTAGTAATATTGTCAATAAGGTAAAGGCGACTAAGGGTGCATTGGTCACAGGTAGAATAAATAAGAAATGGATATAAAGAAAGTATATTCCCTTTTGCTCCATATAAATATACTTTATTATATTTAAGAGACCATCGCGTATGCAAATCCTTTAGAGGAAACCTTGTGTCAGATCCCATCATATAGCTAACTTTGTATATATATGTATTCAAATCATTTTCAGAAAAATCCATAACCTCCTGTGCTAATAATATATAGTGTGCTGTAAAAGCAAGCTCTTTAAATAATGACTGCATAAAAGGAATAAACTTGTTAGCTAATTTATAGTACCATCTCTCATCTTTAACATACCCACAATTGAGTTCATTTTCACTGACTTCATTGCTAAAGTCATGAATTAATTTAAGGTAATCAACATTATCATTTCTATCTAAACAGAAGAGCATTAATAATTCTGGCATATATAGAACATTAAGATAAGGACTAAGAAAATTAACAAGATCGCATAGCCAAGTTATCCATAGATTAAAAGTTAAGCCTGCAATCGGAATATTGAAAGGTAGCTGATAGTCAATTTCAAGTCTATGTATATCGGCCATAAATATGGCAATACTGAATTTTACCACGATCTCTATTAGGTTTTTTATAGCCATTACCTGTGCTTGTGAAGTCGAATTAGCAATTAAGACATTATAGGCATAGGCTATAGGAAATGGGTACGGTCTATTAAGACACCAGTGTTTCGCATCTAAATATGTATGTTGGATTTCAAGTTCATCGAAAGGTTTTCGAAGAAATCTAAATCTTCCTCCGAGGTTTTGATGCCTTTCTATCAAAACGATTTCAAGTTCCTCTTTATCCCGTGCAGACATCAAAATAATAAGCATCCGTCCAAAGGGATCGTAAATTTTGTCAATTATTTCATCACCATTTATACCTCCCTCGAAATGATAATCTAAAAGCAAGGCATCTATCTGTCTTCTATCAAGTATATTAAATATCTCAGTTGCAGAGGTTGCCGAGAAAACGGCAATACGATTATCAAATTTGCGAGCTAGTTGTTTTAAATCGCGGGTAATTGACTCAACGATCTCTATTTCATCATCAGCTACTAATATATTGAAAACATTACTCAACATAATCCTTCCCTTCTATTGCATATAAAATAGATTTCATTCCTAACGGTTTCTCGCAAAAAGTTGCTCCAAGATCGATAGCTTGTTGCCGGACGGTATCTGAGTAATCAACAGCGCTGAATATGAGAATTTTAATTACTTTGTCATTTTGGCGGATAATAGAAACAACCTCTATTCCACTTATTCCAGGGCCAAAATCGACATCTATAATTAAAGCATCGAAAGTTTCATTTTCACAGAGTTGTAGGATCTCAAATCCTGTCGTTGCCACCGCAACTTTATAGTATGGACGCAGCATCTCTTGAATACTTTTCGCAATATCGATTTCATCATCTGCAACGAGTATGCGTTTCATATCCTTAACTGTCTCCCCAATTAATTGTAATTTTTTGTAATGTGCCAATTTCTTTTCCAGACTGATTGCTCTGAAGAACCTGGATGTTACCGCTATTAAGTTCTAATAATTTTCGGATAATTATACCACCAAGTCCATGATCTCTGCCTCTCTGATCTGAACATCGCTCTGTATATAGTTTCTCTCTGATTTCTTGTGGCATTCCACATCCATTATCACTGAATAGAAGACTTATTTGATTTGTAGATACTTCGTTCAATTGAATTTTTATTATTTCCAATAAGCTTTTCCTGTTGCCATCCTGCCAATCTTGGGAGATTCTTTTTTCTGTAGCTCTCAATGAATTACTAAATAAATTTCCAAATATAAGTTTTAAGTGATCCTCATCGGCATAAATAGACTGATTTTGAATCAACGAATCTATTTCAATATGAATTGTTCGTATTTTACTTATTCTTGAAAGGTATTCCTCTCTTATATTGCCTATTGTTTTGTACAGATTGAACTTTTGGGGATGGGCTTGAGTATCCATCAAACGAATTTTCTCAATAGAGTCTTGCATACGGAAAATATGGTTTTGTAAATGCCCAAATAAGTTTTCCAATCGCTTTAGCAGTTCTCCCCAATTGTCTTCAGGCTTTTCCATAGCAGCAACAACACTCTCTTTAGCAAAATAAATATCTCTCTGAATTCGAGAAGGATCTCTCTGCTTTAACTCATGACGAAGAAAATTAAGAATTGACTTATCACTAACTATAGGCTGTAAAAAATTCCGAAGCCCATCAATTGTACGTCGTCGGAATGAACTCTCAATAGTCATAATATCCATATCTTCAATCGCCCCCCTAATTCGTGTGATGAAGTCTTCATACATTTTCATTTTCAAATCGAAAGTCGGTATCCCACCTTCTAAAATATCCATCATTTCCCTGATAATGTCAGGCTGATAATTTGCCCCTTGAATTCTGATTCGTCCATTATCCCCTAAAGATTCAAGAACGACTAAATTTTTTGTAGGCAACCCCATAACAAGATTTGAATTGTGAGTCGCAACGAAAATCTGTCTGTTAAAACCCAATCTTTTTAAGGTTGGTGCCAACATATTAACTATCGAGTGTGCATCTAGATTATCTTCAGGTTGATCAATGACGATAACGCTTTTGTTAGTTGATTCTAATACCATTTTCAAGATTATCCCACTCTTTTGGCCGAACGAAAGCTCTTTAAATTTACGATATGTCCTTCCTTGTCGCAACTCGATATTTATAGGATTAAATAGAAACCTATTCTCTGGTTTAGTAACTTCCTCCCCCATGCTCCCTATTTTCTCTAAAAACTTTTTTGTAATATTATCATAGCTATTAGCTAAATGGAAAAGGTGACCAACTTTACTCATAGGGGTAGCTTGCAAAAACTGGTTATATAATTCATAAGCACTATTCAATCTATCAATTTCCGCTAAATGGTCAGAAATAATATTTTGTGCTTCGATTGTAGATACATTAATTTCTATATTGTCCCTATTTAGGACATTCTTAATCGATTGGCACTTTGCTTCTTGCTCCTCTATTAATACATTTTGGATATTGACTAATTCTATATATTTAGAAATCAACGAAGCTAGCGGAGGTTTATATGCAATGATTTGACGCCTATTATAGAGATATGCCCATGTTCGCAAGATCCTTAATCTGGTTTCTATAAATTCTACTATCTCCCTCCCAACTTCAAGCAATTTCTCCTTCACTGTTTTCTCTGCTTTTATTGCTGCTATAATTTCTTCTTCAGACTCCGGAGATCCTTCTACATTGCTTTGTTCATATTCAGATAAAGCTTCTTCAATTGGAACAATAGCATGTTTTAGAATTAACATCTTATACTTAAAAGTTTGTCTTTCTCCTATTTGTTTCTTTATCGTAGCTAAGAAGCCATCCTTGCCGATCATCTCCTTATTTTCAAGAGGCTTTAAGCGTTCAAGGATATCTGCGGGAATTTTTTCATTTCGCAAATTCTTAAAGGAATCTTCTGTAAGATTAAAATTTGCCACTGTCCCTGAATCATTACCACTTATTAAGTCTTCGATACTTTCTTCTATAGAAGTCAATGTTTCTTTTTCAGCAGAAATATCTTCTGCTGATGGGACTTCTTCGGAATCGGAACTATCTTCATTATTTCCAGCCCTTATCTCAGAAGGTTGTTCTCTTATTAGATCGATCTCTTTCATTTTAGCAGACAAAAATCCGCTAATTCTTCCAATATATAGGTACCATAACTTTTCTTCACCACCTCGCAAGAGTTCAAAGATCGATTTGTCACGTAAGAAAGAACGGTTTTGTATGGAATAATACCAATCAACATACCAAGCAATTGTATTAATACTGTAAGCGCTAAAATTTCCATGCTCAATATCATTTCGGATCCCATAAAGTTCTCTAGCTCTTTCACTAATAAATAGAGACGTCGGCTCATGCTCCATGTCGCCATTTAAAAATTCTATTTCAAAATGTGTAACTTGAGCAGTTACTTTTTTTATATGATGAGCAAGTTCATTTCTTCTCTGAAACAAGTCGGGATATAAAGCATCTAGTATATTATTCAGATAAAACTTGTTGCCTTCATCAGAAATCTTTAAAACTTCACCTTGTTGTAAAATTTGCATAGAATCCCCAAGGTCTACAGGATCCCTATTTGTTGCAATCCAACTGCTATTTTGAAGCTCCAATAGAGTAAAAACTCTCTCTCTACAATCAACATAGTAACAATTTACAGTTTGATTCTGAAAGAAAAAGCATGCGTAAATAGTGATGCCATACTGTCGCAAAAGCTTTCGTACACGGCGGCTAAAATCCCCCGTTTCTTTTGGTTTCTCGTCAAAAAGATTCAATAGCATATTGACCAACACATTCGTTTCTTCAGTCACTGAACCAGCTAATAATCCCAAAAGGTTTAGTATAGTTGATTTTCCGGATCCACGATCTCCAATAAATATGTTCACAGAGCTATCCAAATGTATAAAAAAATCTGAGGATTTGTTTCCTTTAAGGAATCCTCCAACACAAGCAACTCCCAAGAGATGATCGTAAATAGGCGATTTGCTTTGCTGATTCTGGGTTATTTCCTGATACCAATTATCAACTCGATCTGTGATTATATCTGTAGTTTTTCTTTCTAGAGGACCTTCATCAGAAGTATCACGCACTTTAAGATTATATTCATACCAACTAGGTTTCTCACTAGTGAAATATCGGACAATCTGAGAGGCTAGTTTTTTATCCACTCTTTTTTTTGAGGATAAAGGTCTAAAACCATGCAACTTTAGGAGTCTCCGAAACCTTGCAGAATCAGTAACATTACATTCCCTCATTAATTCCTCAAAAGATATGAACCCTTTTTTCTTCATCAGTTTTCCTTTATTTCCTATGTCGGTACACCAATCTGTCATATTCAGCATGTGTTCCGATCCAGAACCAGACAATTCCGTCTTCAACTTCTGAACCTAATGCTCGATAATCGTCGCTGGCACGAACTGACCCATATTTCCCTATTTTCTTAAAATGCAATGATGGATGACGAGGATATGCTTTTAACAGATCAAAATTTTTATCAGCTTGTGCTTGAATGTCTTGTGGAAGGTCATCGTAACATTTCCAAAAGCTTGACGCGGTGTGGTGGATCATAATCGTTTTGTCCTTCCTTGTCGATATTCCTCAATCGCTTGGTTTGCCAACCAATCCAAAGCGCCATTGTTTGAATCGTCTTCAATCTGCTGATCCCATTTTTGATGCTCGAGTTCTCTCATCCAAAGATACAACGTCCGAAAATCATCGTCTTGTAAGGTAATAACAGCTTGTTCAATTTGTGCTAATGTATTCATGTGATGTCCTCATTTTTTTTACAATATCATACAATCCGTTGTTTCTGGCATACTGTCGATTACCATGCCCGAAACACCCCAGTACTCGAATAAAATATTCTCACTTGTCGTGTATTTGTCAAGGCAAAAACAGGGAAGAAAACGAATCTCCTCTTCCCTGTTCATTTTTCGCTGTTGTTTCGGGAAATCGCTACATTCATTCCCGAAATAAAAAAGAATGCTAATCACACTACACTAAATATTCCCACATCTTGGACAGGTTCGATTCTTCCATTCTTTATTGGATAACGATTGTTTACATTAGCATTCAAACTAAATAGAACGTCAAATACTACTTGACAAAACCACAACATGTCACTAATTTTGTGCAGAAATTATTGTTGTCAATAAATAAATTGAGTTCTTGATTTAAAAGAAGGGGAAATATATGTCATTACCAAATCTTCCATTCTACAAACAGACTCCCCCAATGGATGCCATAACCCTCTCCACCTCTCTCTCAATACGACCTAATAGAGGCTATTTTCAGATACGTTTCGTTGATATGCGTTTAGCACGAGATTTTATAGTAGGAACAAGTCTCGTACCAACACTACATGCAATTTTTGAGATTGAACGATTAACTTCATTAAATGAAGTGATAATTGGTCCAGAACTTGCCCAAGATTCTAAAAAGGGAGATAATCGCCGTGTCTATATTGCTCCACAGATGTTGACTCCAATAATCCCAAATGATGGCAGAAAGATAAAAGGACAACTTGGCCTATTTTCCGTTCCAGATCGCGATTTAATCTCTGAAATGCTAGGATTTCTTAAAGCATTCACGAATCCCAAGTTGAGCCCTGAGTTAACTGCTGCCTTTGAAATTTCTGATATGGTACGGCAGGGTATAAATGCACTTCTAATGCTCGATGATACTAAAATGACTCTTGGCTGGAAGGGAGAAATAGAGAATGAAGAAGAGTTAAGACAGCAGTACATCATAATAACATCCCCTTCTAGTGAAATGGTTGATAAAAGTAAAATAAAAATAATCAATGGACGATTGCATTATGATGGACAAACTCTTGATAAAATCAACTATTTAGTTTTTGCGGTTATGGTTGCGAATAAACGCCATGACTGGCATATATTGCCGGAGATAAGACCTTTTTATGATGAATGGAATAGGATGCGCAGCCTTCACAACCCTCCAATGCAGGAATACAACGACAGTTTAAGCAAACTCCTCACTTCCTTGAGAAATTCTCATAATATCGTGGCTTATGATGCTGAACGCATAGCGAAAGAAGAAATATCACCATTGCTTAAATTAGGAGATGCTGCACAGAATGCCTTATTCCGAACGGCAGGTTTTGATTTGCCTTCAAAAGTTGAAACTGATGAATCTATAATTGATGATTTTATTGAAGTAGATGTTTCAGGGGATAGCGGTGAAAATGTTTAGATAAAATGGAGAAGAATATTGAAAAAATTATAATAATTCAAAGTTCTCTTTAATTCCTCGCAAGATAAATGCAGGATGTTGTGATTGTCCTATTTTGCTGGCTTTTAAAGGGACGTTTTGAGTTATATAAGTAATAAAATCGAACAATGTTGCTGACGAATTTTGAGATTTAGCAGTAGCTAATGCTTCAAGTACAGTTCCCATAAATAAACTGTAAGGATCATCACTCAGCATATATGACTCTTCTTTACAAGATGCTGATGTGATTACGGCAAGTTCACCATCAGAAATCGTCGTAAGATCATATGGCATACTCAAAGTTTGACCACTGTAGCAGCTATTTATCAGCATCAGAATGCGAGATGTTTTTAGACTCGAAATCTGTTTAATTAGTGTTGCAATACGTATTGCATTTCCCTCTATTTTATCTACATTGGTATCTCCTGTCAAAAGAAAGTAGTCATTTTCTCGGTGGATACCGTGTCCACAAAAACAAACTATGAAAGGTTTCTCTGTGTAATCTATGCTTTTTTTCAACGTTCGGATAATTGAAGATAATCGGCTTTTTGTAAAATCTTTATCATATAATTTATAGACCTGATAACCATGCTGGGCTAGAAAGTCCGCAAATTCTTCAAGATCTGTTTTTACTTGGGGCAATTGCTCAATTCTACCATCATTGGCGAACTCACCTGCACCAAACAATAGTGCATATCCAATTGATGTATTCGTTTTAGGCAATATTGTTCGCCATGCTCTTAATCCTGGCCAGGGAATTAACTTGGCAAGGAGTCTGGGAGTTGAAAACCTATATTCTTCTGTACTTCTTCTAAGGCAATTGCTGAATATAGTGCTGCGGCCAATCTATTTGTAGAAGTCTGCAATGGATCTGCAAAAATATCTATGCCCGCATAAATGGCAGAAAGCCAGAAAGCATCAATAGAACCATGGTCTTTCTGCTTTTCTACGAGAGATCGAATAGGGGCAATTATAGCAAGAGCTGATGGAGTCAGGCGACCTACAGCCTCAAATGGTTCTAATGGAAGATGCCTTAAAGCTCTTGATAGAGAAGGCCATTCATATTTCCAAATTTGAGGATCATTTGTAGGGACTAGGTGTAGAAGCAAATCAAGTTCTAATTTAGCATAGTCAACCCACAGAGGCCCATCGTTAAGAAAAGAACTCCAATCCAAAATGATAGGAGAGCCAATCGAAGGTATAAGCAAGTTATCAAGAGTTAGATGTCCATTAATCCTTCCTAAACCAGTGTGCAACACAATATTACTATATAGATTCGATTGCACGAGGACTGTTAGAGGACTGTTAAAGGATTAGATAAGGAAGAAATGCTATCAAAATTAAAATTGATCTTTGGGGCATTAAGCGGAATTGGTGAGAATTTTTCGACCAATCCAATGGGAGGTAATCTCTCGAAAAATTTAACAAAGGAATATGGCCTTATGACAGGGGAGGTCTGAACTTCCCATTGTCCCAACATTTCCAGAATAACTTCTATGCTTTTTGTGGCTGTACTTAAATCGGCAGGCATAAAGAGGAAATTATCAGCCATCAATTTTGAATTAAAAGCATTATTACAAGCAGGATGAGATTTAGGCCATGTAAATAAAAGAGCACTCATAGCTGTATCATTTAGAAAGATTTTAGGCTGTATATAGGTGGGGATATTGAGAGAAAAAAGTTGGCGATACTTCAGTTGTTGGAAGATTGAAACTGCTTGATTAATAATATCAGCTTGTGCTATATAGACTAAATTATAACCTGTTCTTGAAGAATACTGTGTGGGCCATTTTGCCTCGACCAGTCCGATAAATCCTCCATTTTTCAATCTGGAGAATGTCCGTTTGTAGGTAATAGTAATTGGATATGGTTCATAGGTTTTAGGAATATTTTCTAAAGCTTCTACTATTTCTGAAGGTAATATACAACTGGAATTAATATTCATTGGAAGTATCGTTGGAGTATGCAGAGATACTATGTCCTTGTATCCATCCCGTTCCATTTTTTTTAATTACAATGACCTGCCCTGTAATATGGTCTGCAATTTCAGTTGTAAGCAAAAACATCGCCAATTCGGCAACTTTATCAGGATGTAATGCGATTTTTGCATCCTGAGGAAAGAATTTGCAAAGGGCTTCGGTTGCCACATCCGAAGGAGAAATACAGTTCACTTGAATTTCATGCTGCCTCAATTCTTCAGCAAGTCCAACAGTAAAATGCTCAACAGCTAATTTAGACGTATAATAATGAAGCCAACCAGCCCCACCTCCGCAAAATGTTCCAGAAATGTTTAATATCTTCCCTTGTTTTTTTTGTATCATTTCAGGGAGAAAAAGCCTTGTGAGCAGCATAGGAGCACGAACATTAACATCAAGGACTTCATTGATTTGCTCTGGGGGAATATCGACCAAATGAGGCCCATAAAAGGCATTCTGATTATCGTGCCATGTTCCTGCTATATTTGCGATAATATTGACCTCTCCCCAACTCCTCTTGATATTCAATACAAGATTATTGATATCGTCTTCCTTTCTTAAATCAGCAATAAATATTTCAGCTTTTCCACCATGGCGACATATCATTTCTTTGCTGTGACTTAAACGCTCATAATCCCTACCGACTAAAGCAACACATCCCACTTGCATTACAAGTCTATTCGCAATCGCTTGTCCAATACCTGTACTTGATCCCGTAACAATCGCCGTTGCCCCTTGAATATGCAAAATATCTCCCTCCTACGTAATCAAATAGAATACATTTTCTTCAATCTTTCAATGCTGTTATTAAGCCTTTCCTTATAGATAATTGATTTTTCCTGTGCTTTGGATGGTATAATATTTTTTAACTCTTTACTAAAATGAGAGCAACTGACACAACCATGAGTCCTTCCTGCTTTAGAAGATAAGCTCCCTAATTCACGTACTAAAAATTTCCACTCAGATTCTCTTGCCAACGCCCAAATAATTCCCTCAAGAAAATCTTCATACATACCTATTTGCGACTCACACGAGATTCGAAAAGGAGTCAAAGATCCATCAGTTCCCTCTATCATATCGCCAATACAGGCTCCACAAATAGATTTTATATCACATTCAGTACAAATTATATGCTGGGCTTTAGCATTTTGTGTGAAAGGTTTCCTTGCAAGCTTATTGAATGAAGAGGTCTTTAAAACATTTCCCATGCAGGAATGATCAACTCCAATAAGAACACAGCAAGGATAAATGCAACCATCGATATCGACTGTTAGGGTTTCCTGTCCTATTGGACAATAATTGGTCATTTCCCCCTTTAAAAGTCGTTCTAGTAATGTATGCAAGACAGGCAGTCCAAAGGAATCTCCATTGCATAAATTAATAACTTGCTGATATATATACTTTCGTTGTAAATTCCTGATATTATTTGCATAATCAAAAAATGTATTCCCTAAACGCTTATAGAAACCCTGAAAATCAGCAACAAAGTGCATGTTAACTCTATTTATTCCAAAAGATTTTAGATAGTTCGCCGTATCTAAAATAGACCAGCCCTGTTTATAATGAATGGGAGTATAGATGCATTCAATAATTTCCGGTTGCCCTGTTTCCCCAAGTAATTTCTTTATATTGTTATACACAGGTTCAAAGGTCCCTTTGAGGTCATTTCCCAAACGTAATTCATTATGAATGTTAGGAGGGCCATCAAATGAAGCTAATACACTAAGATCATAATCTTTCACTGCTTCTACGAAATCACTTTCCAGCTTGAATAGATTAGAGATGATGCAAATATGAGGATAAGCCTTAATACGCTGTTGCTCAGCTAAATTTCTCAGATTATGAGAAATTGATTCAATTGCATCCGTATTTAAACTAGGCTCGCCACCAGAAATTTTAACAACTTCAAGTGTATCAAAATTTTCTGCAAAGAAATCAAGAGCAGCAACAGCGGTATCAGTGGACATCAATTTTCGGTTCTCTTTATTAAATGTACCAAAATCAGCATAACAGTAAGCACATCGCATATTACAAACTGCAGAAATCATAAAGACTAATTCTGGCAAGCTATTCACGTTAGAAAAGCTTGAAATAAGAGGTTCCTGCTTCAATAAAGCCTGATATAGGGTAAGAATTTCAGGGGAAGAGAATTTCATTGGCAGAGAATTTAACTCAATATTCATTAGTATACCTTTAATCAGTACTTAGTTTGATAGAAGCGCAGACTCGAAATCCCCAACACATATCTGCAACCCCAGGTCTATACCAAAATCGGCTTGACAATCTAGCCATATTGGCCGCATGTGCCCATGAGCCGCCACGGCTTGACCGAGGAGCGTCAGTATTAATCCTAAAAATTTTTTCAATTTCGTAATCTGCTTTCCATTCAGAAATGCACCACTCCCAAACGTTGCCACACAAGTCCTCAACTCCAAATGGAGAAGATGCAAGATCTCCAAAGAGTCCGACTGCTGTTGTTCGGCCAATATTTTCTGGATGTTCTTTTGTATTTGCCTGTGTAGGACAAAACTCATTCCCCCATGGAAAGAGGAGTCCATCAATACCGCGCGCAGCCTTCTCCCATTCTGCTTCTGTAGGGAGGCGTACAACTAGTTTGTTATCAGAGAGCAAATTAGCCTCTGATAGTTTGCAATGGAGCCAATTAGAAAATGCATATGCTTCATACCATGTTACCCCAACCACAGGTTGATTGGGAACTGTCCAAACTGGATTCTTCCATTGGTACGGTAAGTCTCTGTTCCATTTACTTTTTTCTCTCCATCCTATATCTGTCCAGCAATGACGCCATTTTTCTGTGTAGCCACCATCAGTGATAAAACTCCTGTACTGTGCTACTGTTATGGGGTATTTAGCTAAAAAGTATTCATATGGAATTGAGCACATTAGTCCATCCCATGCATTGAAGGCACCAGGATCGCCTCCCATCTGGAATTCTCCAGGAGGGATTGGAAGGCTCCATTGAATGTTAGGGATATTATTGTTTTCTATATTTACTCCTGACCGGTTATCATGGAACCAACCTAATGCCCGGGATGCTGCTGCTCGCTCAATCGCAGAACTCGCTGATTCGATTTTTTGCATGATGGCTTTTTTGACGAAAGTCTGTGTTTCCTCTTCTAAGTCCGTGAACGAGTGTTCATTACGAACTAGACATTCAGCCGCAAGCTCTGGATTTGCTGTTGCAATCCATTTGGCAACAAACTCCCAGTCCTTATGCCAACCTATCAAAATATTGGCTGTCTCATCCAAATTAGTAGGCTCCCACCAATCTTCAGCATTCCAAAAAGTATTCGCCTCTACGCGACGAGCTTTTTCTATAAGTGCCATGCTTGTGAAATATTCTTGCATTAATTGGTGAGAAAACCGAATAATTTGTTCAGAACCAATCAATATTTGAGCCTTTATAGCAGAGTCTAGTAGATCATCAGAATTAGCAAAACCACTCTCATTTAATAAGGTTATCGCTTCAAACAGAGGAATCTCTGTTTCCGTTTGCCGAGTTTGTTGACGAGTTTGCATTGCAAATGCCAATATTTGGAGGATCTCTAATATCTCTAACTCATAATGTTCAGACCAGTTCTCTCCACGTGCAATATCTCTCCTTTTTTCATCATCGATTAACCCAATAGCTACTTCATGAAATATTTGTCCTAAGTTTTTAGGGATTGGATGTTCTTTAATGATATTATTGACATAAACCCTAAAAATTAATTTTAGCATATATGGATTACGGCATATACGCATAAATTTTTTTCATGCATCGTCCTCCACGCAGCAAGCTCTGATCCGGTAATGTATTGAGGAGCAGCAATTACGCTAATAGTTGCCTGGGCAGATTTCCAATCCCAAAATCGAATAGCTTCATCATGATTAGAAAATTTCTCCCAGAGACTTATTGTCATATTTGTATGCCAATTTTCTCCTGAAATTTCATTCCAAAGTTTTCTCCCTATTTCCGGTTTTCTTTTTGATCTGAGATCGATTATACGTTTTATTTGAGGAGGATCTAAAGGCATGATTTGAACCCTTTTGACGTTACGCCCGACTCTCCCCAATTTTACAGAGACATAATCTCGCACTCTGCAACTAAGCACCCACTTACTTGCTTCATTCTCTAAATATAATCGAACCTCATCGATCAAACTTCGTTTGTCCGATTCATAACTATTATATGGCATTTCATTTAAGGTATTGCAAAGTAGAATTAGACGCTCTTCGATAACTTCATAAAAATTTGCAAGCATTCCTAATTGTTCAATAATAAACTCCTTAAACGAAACTTTCCCATCAAAACTACTTAATCTCAAAAGCACTGGAATTAGGGCATTTTCTTGATTAATAATTTTAGAATATTCTATAAATAATCGCTCCAGAAGAGAGGTTTTTCCAGCCCCTGGTTCCCCAAAAATAACTACACGATAATTCTGTTCGATAAATTTCTGAATATCTTTCAAACCCTTAAGAGGGAGCCTTTTTTCTGGCTCAATACCAAAGCCTGATTGTTGTTCTAGCCCCAAAACCCAGTCATCGTAGTGACTGCGGGTATAAGTCAGCGAAATCTGTTGAGCCTCTGTATCAACATACAAATCTTCAATGGCATCGAATTGTCGTTTCGTTGCTCCACCTTCTTGCGTCACCCAATCAATGTACTCATTAAGTTATGTTATTACTGGGGTATTTATTGCAGAATCAACGACCTGAATATGACCTGATTTTTTTACTCTAAAGTCTGCTTTACCTTGCTCACCATGCCCCAATATATTAGCAAAAGCATTTGCTGCATAAAACAATGCTGCTTTACGTTCAATAGCAGAGTAACCTACACTATCACCTCGTAAAGCTATACGAGTTCCCACAATAGAGGCTGCGAGCCATGTTGCTAGTTCTATGTTTCCCTGAAGGTTATTTTTCTGAGAGAATACCATAACCAACTCGGAGAGTCTTTCGCGCAAAGACCATGTTATCAACGCCTGATCTCCAAGAAGTTGATTAGATTCGCTCAGTTTCAAACTACGTGTAAGTTCTTGAGTCAAATTTGCAAATTGCTTCCACTCAGAATCATTGTTAATTTTTAAATAGCATTGAGTTTCTAACGCTTCTGCCTTATTCCAACGATACAAAGCATCAGCCACGCTTGATATAATATTGTGTACAAGAGTAGGGTTTAGCTCTTTTATATTCAAACACGTTCGAAGTGTAGACAATCCTGATAATGAACAATCAATTAACTCGTACACTGCCATGCTTTTCCCTTTTACAGGAAACGTTGAGCTATTCACCAACCTGGGAATGAATTTCCCTAATTCAGTATCTTCGACTTTTAGATAATTCGACAATTTGGCATCAATAAGTTTAGAAGGTCCAAGCTCAACAAGATGCAGTCCAAGTGCATGTGAGTCTTCAAATTCAACTATTGCAATCCTCACATCTGTTGAAGAGTATCGAAAATCAAAATTTGTATCTATAAGACGAATAGAACATTTCCGTTCAAGAGATGAAACAATATCGTCAAAATTGTTAATATCATTTTCTATCATAGCGGTACATTATAAAACTATTCTGAAATCAATCCACGAATAGCAATTAATCGCATTGGGGCAGCTTCTAAACCAGTAAATTTAATAGGAACGGCCACTATTAAGTCGCCATCTTTCACTTTTGCAACCATTTCGTAGTCAGGATTCATGATCATGCCTATCCCTGCCTTTAAGAATTCCGACGATTCAATCATGTTTTCATCAAGATTAATCCCCTCACATAGAAGGACAGCATGAAGATTCCATGACAAAAATTCTTTTAAAGCTGCTTCAGTAAATACATCAGAATGTGTATTTAATAAAACTGGTATGGTATTCAGACGATTGGCAATACGTCCTTTATATGGCAAAATTTTATCAATGGTAATTGGTCCTGTCCCTCGAAAATCCATTACGACAGCCCAACCGACCCAATATTCTGCGGGATAGTCAGTAACAGTTTTCCCATCTTCAACAAAATGCGAAGGAACATCGCAATGTGTACCAGAATGAATTCCCATCTCGATCTTTGTGATACGATAACCCTTGTGTGCCATTTCTACCCAGGGCTCAAACCTAACAGGAGGGTCAGAAATCCCCGTGTCCATACTCGGTATTACAGTGTCCTCATTGACAGGTATGCTAAGATCTAGTATTTCCATAAGTAAATCCTTTCATAAATTCAATTATTAAAATCTGTTAATGATATACTACCGTAAAGCAGACTATCGCTTTTCTTTCTTAGTATAATTCTTATTCGAAAAATTAAGAAGATCGTTCTAATAGACTTGAAGATATCCCCACTATCATTCCCACCATAACAATTATTCCACCAATTATCTGCGAAACCAATAGAATGGTGTCAGGAATCAACATAAGCGTCAAAATATACGAAAGGACAGGAATAATTAAAACGAAAACACTGAATAGATTGGCCGAAATCTTCTTAAATGAATAAAACAACATATAGAAAGGTGTTGCGTAGTCAATTAGAGCAAGGAAGGCCACCTTTATTGCGGTGATAGGATTGATAAACAATTCTCCTTTACCGATTGTTTATTAGCTCCAGGAGTATTGGTAACGACAATTCCTTTTCGAGAAGCTGCATCAACGTCTACAAATTTCTCATATCCTGCTCCACAGAAGGAAATCACTTGCAGACAATCTGTTGACTCAATGACTTTTGCTGACATAAGTTCATATCCACCATAGACATGACCATGCTTTCCCTTCAATGCTTCTATCAAATCGCTTTCCTCGACAAGGGCTTTAAGTTCCCTAACGTCCAACTCAAAGCCTTCTTCTTTGAGTTTGTTTTCCACTGTTGACGGAACAGGCCCTGTCACTAATACTTTTTTCGGCATAACAACCTCCTTGCTTCTGCCCATAAACGTTAACGTTCTCACTTTAATTCCCGTGCGAGAGTCTCCGAAAGATCAATCTCTGTGTCAAGTTTTAATACGGAATCCCCTGCACATGCACTCGACAAATACCTCATAATGAGGTCCGGTGGACGAATAGCTTTTCGTCCTAATGGATCATAAAACACACTAACAAGAACCACGACAGCATGTAAAGTATACGTATCGGCTTGACAAATTTCAAATTTCAAAGTATAGCCTATTCTTCGAACTCCTATTATTTTATAGGTTATGGATATTTGGCTTCCAACGTATATAGGGGTGATAAAATTACCATCGATTGATTTTGTTATTGAGTCTATCGGCGTTTCTGTTATTTTCGCCATAATATCATTGTTCCAATGATATTCTCGACAACATTCGACCAAACGGATAATGTTGGTATAAGATAGACGATCTTCTCCAGTTACGATCCAAGAGGGATGAATGGTAACGAACAAACCAGATTCTTTACAGAGCACCCCTTCTTGTTTAAGCAGAAGATCAAGAGTTATTGGTTTCATAAAGATTTAACTACCATTCAAAAGTTGAGATTTTTCCATCATTGAAAAGTAAAACTTGTTCAATTAGCCTGGATGAATAATCCTCACGCGCCATATAACTTCTACCATCTTTATTCAATCCTTCATTGGAAAGTCCGATATAAATTTGGACTCCTTCTTGTGCTTTTTTCTCAGCTAATTTCATAACATCTGTCAATTTAGGTGGTTGATAATTTGGTGTATTTTGAGCAATTTGTGCCCATTTAGAGCCGATTGCCATATGCATAGGATTTAATCGAATAGTGAGGGGAATATTTCTCTCTTGACAGTTCATCACTACATAATCTATGGATTTTTCAGCCTCTATAAAAGCATCAGCATCACTCATTGTTTGGGATGGTTTGTAAAGGACAAATGAAGTAATTCCAATGCCTGTCTCAGCAATTTTGTCAAGCCCTTGCAAAAATATTTCTAACGGCTCTCTTTTACCAAGGATATTGTCACGAATGAACGAATTTAATGTTTCAAATCCTGTAAGTATATTAATGGTAATTTTAGGATTAATTTTTTGAAGATGCTCAATGACAGGAATAGTGATAAACTCAACCCTACTTTCAATAACTAAGGTTCGCATTCGCCGCAGTTGGCGTGTGCATTTGGCTATTGTTAGGAGCACTTCGCCTTGAAGTGTCGTCGCATCAAGCATCGAACCTTCATTGCTCAATGTTATTCGTTCAATAATATCTAGAGAATGCCTCATTTCGCTCAAAACATACTCAAATTGAGATAGTATATCGTCACCAGGAATCCATGATGTGGAACTCCTATCAGAAAGTTGACAAAAATGACATTGATATCGGCATCTTTTCGTATTTAGGATTACTAATAAATCATTTTCATTCAAGTACTTGCGAAGCAAGAAGTAGTGAGGTTTCTTGGGAGATGATTCAGCCCCTAGCATAGGTTTTCCTTGACCATATTCTTTCCTTAAATCGCGAATTTTTTTCACTAAGGACATATTCATCTCCATAGAATAAATATTAAGTTAGTGACTCTACTTATCTCATTAAAAAATTATCTTGAAATATGCAGAATTTGTCAATTTTTTTTGTACAATCTATTCTAATTTTATAATATGGTGAAATTGCCTCTGCATAGAATCAATCAACCAAGCATTGCTAACGCAGAGTTCACCAGCGAGTGAAACGAGTCCGGTGAAACGACTTGTTATGCTTTTAATCTCATGAGTTTAAATTTTATTTTTCTAATACGTTATGGATATGTTGATTCCCAAAGTTGTAGATATTCTTCAGGAGTTACAATTTGCATTTCTTTTTTATGAACATCTCTATAATCTTTTTTATTTCTTATAATAAGAAAAGAAATTTGTTGTTGTTTTGCTGTGTAAAACTGTATTGCGTCTTCAAAATCTGTAAAAGAGGAATGAAGAGCAAGAGAAATTATCTGTTCATTTACAGGGAGGATTTTAACAAATGAAATAAGTTGACGCAGGTAAGTTAGCGCGACATCACGAGAGTGTTTCTTTTTGATAATATAAAAAAGATTTGAAAAATTTAGAGAAGACGTATAACCAGAAACGTGTCGTTGTTCTACGAGTGTTAGAACTTTGGCAGAATGTAGATAAAAAGGAGAACGATTCGCAAAAACATCTAAAAATACGTTAGCGTCAAGAAAAATAGGTGTCATACTGAGTATTTCT